>Ga0210394_10004830_pt1 | contig 15448 bp, 7 predicted proteins | sample IncBWC12MmetaG_FD_160121 | JGI IMG/M metagenome (GOLD analysis project Ga0210394, IMG submission 160121) | Forest soil microbial communities from Barre Woods Harvard Forest LTER site, Petersham, Massachusetts, United States - Inc-BW-C-12-M | ecosystem: Environmental > Terrestrial > Soil >... | reverse complement strand
AGCCACAGAAACTCTATCTGACAGCAGGGTTCGGGCCCGGGGGCAGAGGAGGGCCAGGAGGTCGGGGAGGCGCTCCGGAACCTGCACCCGCAGGCCCGCCGGTGAAGCTGACGCCGGTGAACACGGCTGCCTATGACCCGCTGCTGGGTCGCACGTACAACGACATCGGCACCGATGCCCGGAGCAGTCACAAATGTCAGGGCACGAACGGGCTGCCTCCGCTGCCGGGGGTTGCGGGCGGACGCGGAGGCGGCGGGCGCGGGTATCAGCTTGTCGACAGCGGTATTCCCGGGCAGATGGATAAAAACGAAACGTCGTTGTTCGACGGCGTCGATACCAGCCTGGTGGCGCTGGCGCGGTTTACGGGAAGCAACCCACCGGCGGAGTTGACGTCGGGACTGGCAGCAATCGCCGACGCGGCGACCAGGGCGCAGAAAGCGTTCTCGTCGGGGAACGATGCGGGAACGGCTGGTCCGATAGAAGAGGGTTTGAGTGCGGTGCGGTCGCTGCGAGCGCGGCTAGGGTCGATTGGGCTAAACGATTCGGCACGCTATGAAATCGATTTTCGATTGAAGACGAAAGAGCGCGATTATGAAGACGCCGTTCTCGCCGCGCACGGACTGACGTTTGACGCAGTGGCCGACGACGGCCTGGTGATCGGTGGCCAGGCGGTGAAGTTGAATTTAATCGCGGTGAATCGGGGAGCGTCAGAGGTGAATGTAACCAGCGTCGCGATCGCGGGGTTCGATGGAGTGGGCGCTTGCAAAGCGGGCGCGGTCAAGAAAGACGCGACTTACAATTGCAACGACGACGCGCATGTTCCCAAGGACGCGCGGCTCACCACGCCCTATTTTTCCGACGAATATTGGAAGCACCCCGCCAATCATGCGATCAACACTTACGAACCGGATGTAGAGTTCGGCGTTCCTTTCCGCCGGACGCCGTTTCGCGTGACGTTTCATGTGAAGGCCGGTACGGTCGACGTGAGCAAGGAATTGCCCGTGCAATTCCGCTACGTAAAAGACATTTATACCGGCGACAAGCGGATGGAACTGAACGTGGTGCCGGCGTTTTCGGTGCGCATGACGCCTCCGCTGGCGGTGTTCGCGGCATCGAATCCGGGTATGCGCGAGATTCACGTCGCGGTGACCAACGGCACTAAAGGCGCGGCGAAAGTGAGCGTCATGCTCCAGCTTCCTGTGGGATGGAAGGCGACGCCACCCAGCGTGCCGATCAATTTCGAGCATGAGGACGAATCCCTGTCGGCACGGTTTCAGGTGACCGCTCCGGCGCGGATCGCGGTGGGTGAATACACGCTGAAAGCGGTGGTGACGGGGCCATCGAACGAGAAATACACGAACGGATACCAGGAGATCGAGTATCCGCACGTCGAGCGCCGGCAGGTGATCAAGCCCGCGGAGACCGCGCTCAAAGTAGTTGACGTGAAGGTGATTCCGAACCTGACGGTCGGGTACATCGTGGGCGTCGGCGATCAGGTGCCGCAGGCGATCGAGCAGCTAGGTGCGAAGCTGTCGTTCATCGATCAGGATGAGCTGGCGTGGGGCGATTTATCGAAATACGACGTAATCATGACCGGCGTGCGCGCTTATGAGAGACGAGCAGACCTGCGCGCTTACAATCACCGTCTGCTCGATTATGCGGAGCGCGGCGGAACCGTGATCGTGCAATACAACAAGATGGAATTTAATCGCGCGGATTACGGCCCGTATCCGGCGAAGGTGAGCGGGAACCGGGTGTCGGACGAACTGGTTCCGGTGAAGGTGCTGGTGCCGGATCATTCGGTGTTCAGCTATCCAAACAAGATTGGCGCATCGACCTGGGACGGATGGGTGCAGGAACGCGGGCTATATTTCCTGGGTGAAAAAGACAAAAAATATGTCGACCTGGTGTCGATGGTCGATTCGTTTCCGGACAATCCTGGGGAGAAGCTTGGGTCGTTCGTCGAAGGAAAGGTCGGCAAGGGGCGGTGGTTGTATTTAGGGCTCGGGCTGTGGAGGCAGTTGCCGGCGGGGACGGATGGGGCGTATCAACTGCTCGCGAACCTGATCAGTTTGGGGAAGGCTCCGGACAAGCACTAATCTCTTTCGCAACGTGGGGCGGGCTATCAGCCGGCAGCCTGCTTCCAGCAGGCTTCTTCGTCGATCAACAAAAGCCTTGAAGGCGGCTGCCGGCTGAATATGAATAGCCCGCCCCACAACGCGTTACAGTCCGAAGACGTAGAGCACTCGGTCCGCCGCGATGCAGACGTATTGCTTTCCGTCGACGTTGAACGAGATGGGGTTCGACGCGATCAGACCGCCGGTCTGAAAATCCCATAGAGGTTTGCCGTTCAGCGCGTCCAGCGCGAAAAAATTTCCTTCGTCGGAGCCGGCGAAAACCAATGCACCACCGGTCGATAGCACGCCCGACCAGGACGCGGTGTGCAGCGGAAATTCCCAGCGCATTTTTCCCGTGGCGACTTCCAACGCCCGAATTGCTCCGGATTTCTCGCTCTTGGGGATGTCCGCTTCGCCTCCGCCGGCGAAAAACGTGCCGGGTTTGTAATCGGCCTCGCGCTTGTAGTAAATCGAGCCCAGCTCGCGCACGGAGACATAAAAAAGATTCGTCAGAGGGCTGTACGACGGGCTGAACCACACGGTGGCGCCGTTCAGATTTGGATACGCGATGGTGCCCTCGGCGCTCGGCTCAGTATTGGGGATCACCATCGGACGGCCGCGGTCGTCCAGACCTTTGGCCCAGGTCTGCTTGGCGTAGGCGCGGCCGGTGATGAACTCACCGTTGGTCCGGTCGAGCACATAGAAGAACGCGTTGCGATTGGCCACTGCGACCAGCTTGCGCTTCACGCCGCGGACCTCGGCTTCGAACAGAACCGGCACATGCGTCGAATCCCAATCGTGCGTGTCGTGCGGGGTGAATTGGAAATGCCATTTCAACGCGCCGGTATCGCCGTCGAGCGCAACCAGCGAGCAGGTGTACAGATTGTCGCCCGGGCGCGAATCGGCATTCCAGTCGGGGCCGGGATTGCCGATGCCCCAGTAAACTAAATTCGATTCGGGATCGTACGAGCCGGTGACCCACGTGGACCCGCCGCCGGTCTTCCAGCTATCCTTGAGCGTCCCTTCCTGCGGCCACGTCTGGTAGCCGGGTTCGCCCGGCGCGGGGACGGTCCAGAATCGCCAGGTGCGCTTGCCGGTGACCGAATCGTATGCGTCGATGAAGCCGCGGATGCCGGCCTCTCCGCCGCTGACGCCGATCAGCACTTTCCCTTTGATCGCCAGAGGTGCGAGCGTCATGCTATACCCGGGCTTATAATCTTCGACCTTCACAGACCAGCGCTCCGCCCCACTTTTCAGATCGAGCGCGACCAGATAACAATCGAGCGTGGCGACGAACAACTGGTTATCGAGGATCGCCGGACCGCGGTTCACGCGGCCGAAGCCGATGGATTGATAATCCTTGGGAATCGGACGGCTCCACTTCCAGAGTTCGCGTCCGGTGCGCGCATCGAGTGCCGCGGCCGAGTTCGGCGCGGTGATGTACATCACGCCATCGACCACGATGGGCGAGGTTTCAGTGCGTCCGCTCTCGAATTGATGCGCCCACTTTACGCGCAGGCCGGTGACGTTCGACGGAGTGATCTGCGAAAGAGGCGAGTAGCGATGGCCGGAATAATTGCCGGAATAAGTGAGCCAGTTGCCCGGCTCCTTCTGCGCATTGACGATGCGATCGTAAGACACTTGGGCGAACGCGCTGACAGCGATCAGCCAGCCAGCCCCTAACCAGACTGCAAACTTCATGATTTCCCCTTCAGGCTGGCCAGGTATGCCACCAGATCGTCCAATTCCGCGTTGCTGAGCGAACCTCCGTAGGCGGGCATGGGAGTTTCGTTGTTGAGCCTCCGTAGTTCTCTCAACTCCGACTTCGCGAAACTGTGGAAGTGCCCGCGTGCGTCCTTAATCTGAAGGTTGAAGGAATCTTCGTTGACGCGAATTCCACGGATCGCCGCGCCCGATTGGGTAACGATGGCGACATAGAGAAATCCCTCGGGAAGCTCGGCCGAAGGGTGCAGGATTGTCTCGCGCAGATGCGTACCGTTGCGCCGCGAGCCGATGTCGGTGAGCTCGGGGCCGAATCCCTCGCCCCTGCCGGCGACCATGTGGCAACCGGCGCATCCTTTACTTTGGTAGACGCGCTCGCCGCGCCCGGGGTCGCCAGGAAGCACCTCAGGAGGGATCGCGCCGAGCGACTTTACATATGCGCCGACGGAAGCAACCTCCCGCACGTTCAACTGCCAGGCACCGGGCATCTCCGGCTGGATCCCGTTGGAGATGACTTTCCATAGAGCTTCGTCATCCGGGGCCTTGGTCAGCTTCGGACGTTGGAGGCTGGGGCCGCGTCCTCCCGTTCCGGTTTGGCCGTGGCAGAGCGCGCATTGCGATTCGAAAATTTTCTTGCCCGCGGCCGTGTCCTGTGCGATCGCGTTCATTGCCACAAGAGCAATCAGTAGCCATTTCGACATGAGAATGCGGCCAGTATACAACGGTCGCCGTTGTCTTGTGGGGCGGGCTATCAGCCGGCAGCCTGCTTCCAGCAGGCTTGTGCGCCGATCGAAACGAGCCGCCTGGAAGGCGGCTGCCGGCTAAATAGCCCGCCCCACGCAAGAGGATTGATTGACAGCAAGGATTGTGAAAGGGGTCTAGGTCCGCGACACCAGGCGATCGATGCGGACGAGCGTCTGCATAATGTCGTCCTCAGTGGTCCGCGGGTTGATCGTGCAGAAGCGCAGGACGGTGCGGCCTTTCAGCACCGTCGACGTCGCCAGCGCGAAGCCTTCGGCGAGCATAGCGTCGTGCAGCTTTTCGTAATCGGCCTCGGGATGATGAAACGTCACGATGCCCATCTGCGCGGGCGTGATGATTTCCCAACCGGGCATGGCGCGCAGCTTCTTCTCCGCGGATTCGGCCAGTTCGAAGCCCCGCTCCATCGCGGCGCGAAACGCATCGAGGCCGAAATATTGGACGGACATCCACAGCTTCAGCGCGCGGAACGACCGCGTGAGCTGGATGCCGTAGTCGCACGGATTCACCTCTGCCATGTTGCGGTGCACGTCGGCCAGATATTCCGGCATGATGCGATAGGTCGCCTTGAGAAGGCCAGAGTCGCGCAGCAGGACGCAGCCGCACTCCAGCGATTGAAAAAGCCATTTATGCGGATCGAGCGAGAGCGAGTCGGCCAGTTCGAGCCCTTTTAACAGGGCTTTCCCGCGATCGCAAAGCGTGGCTGCCGCGCCGTAGGCCCCGTCGACGTGCATCCACATTTCGTTTTCGGCGCACAGCGCGGCGATTTCCGGCAGAAGATCGATGGCGCCGGTATTGGTGGTGCCGGCGTTGGCGACGATGGCGAACGGGCGAAGCCCCGCGGCTCGATCCTGGGCGATCCGGCGCGCGAGTTCGTCGGCAGGTAAGCGGAAGTTTGTGTCGGAAGGTATCTTGCAAATCTGTTCGGGGAGAAATCCTGCGACGCGGAATGCCCGTTCGACCGAGGAGTGGGTCTGATCGCTGAAATAAACGACCGCACCGTCGATGCGATCGTCGAGCTTCGCATGGCGCGCGGCGACGATCGCAGTGAGGTTGGCCATGGAGCCGCCGCTGACGAATAATCCTCCCGCCGTTTCGGGAAGGCCGCACCACTGCCGCAGCCAGTCGATTACCGCCAGTTCGAGCGCCACCGAACCGGAGCCTCCGAGCCACGATCCGCTGAAGACGTTGAAACCGGTGGCGAGGGTGTCGGCCATCGTGCTGACGAAATTCGAGGGCACGGGCACGAACGCGAAAAACCGTGGATGAGCCGTGTTCATCATGTTGGGAAAAACGTCGCGCTCAAGCGTCGCGAAAATCTCGTCGGGCGCGACCGGTGCGGCGGGCGGCGGCGTGAGGAGAGCCGGACGCAACACGGCGGGGTCCGCCTTGGCGCCGACGCGTTCTTCGCTGAGGTTGGCGAAGCGGTCGACGAGCATGTCGACGACGCGATAGCCGAGCGCGCGCATCTCCTCCGGTGATAATTCCAGTTTGTCTTTGTTCATCGGGATATTTTCAATTATCCGCGCTATCCCCTCCATCACTGTCGGGGTTCTCCGGGAAGGAACCCCGACAGTAATGGAGGGGATGATGTTACTTGAATCGCTTCCGAAACTGAAAATCGATCCCGAACAGCCCGTTGTCCTGTCTCACGGCGATGGCCGACCAGTGCGCACTGAAATCCCATTCGAACTGCACCATCTGTTCCTGTGTGCGGTTCAGATTCGTGATGTAAGTGACGGTGATCTCTCTGGACACCTGCTGTTCCACGGTCAGGCGCGCCTGCGGCAGGTTGTCCACTCCGGTTACGGTCGGATCGATCTTCACGCGGCTCGCGCCGAAAAAGCGCTGAATGCGGCTGGAGAGTTGCGCCGAAAGGGCCTCTCCCAGCAAACCCCCGCCGGCTTCCAGCCCGACGTTGGAACCGGTGGTGATTTGGCCCGACGCATAGCTGCCCGGCGCCGTCGGATTGCGGCCGACGGCGAGCAGAGCGATAATTTCGCGCGACTGCAAAGGCGGGTCCGAACTATAGTTCACGTTGAGTTTCTGAAGCGTGCCGGAGAAGCTGATGTTGACCACGATGCCTCGGGCCCTGGTTTCCAGATCCATATCGAACGTCGGTTCGATTTTCACCGGATTGAGGAACCGGATGTCTCCGCGATCTACCGTGTAGCGGTTGCCGAAAAGCTGAATCTCGCCTTGATTCACGGAAATGGCGCCCAGCAGCACCGGGCGGATGGGCGAGCCGCGCAGGCGCAGTTCGACCTCGGCTTCCACGTCCCGCGTCAGCGATGTTTGGAACTCGAAATTCGGTCCGCTGTCGATGCGCACGTCGAACTGCATCCCGCGAAGATATTCATTGGGCGACGCGGGCGCGGGCACGGGCTTGGCGGCAAGCGCCATCAGTCCGCCCAGATCGGAACGCGGGTTGAACGCGGCGCGGTTCAGCGTGATGGAGCCGGAAAGCGTGCTGGCGTCCGAAGTGCCGTTCAGCGCGAGTTTGGCGTTGAACGTCGTGCTGACGTCCTCCGGATAGCGCACGCGCACCTGCTCCGCTTCGGCTTGCAGGCGGTAAGTCAGGATGTCGCTCAACTCGACGAATCCGGCGAAGAATATTTTCCCGCCGCCGGTTTCCGCCGTCAATTTTTCGATGGTGGCGCGATTGCGGTCGAAGACCACACTCCCGTTGGCGTTATCGATTCCGTTGGGAAGATCGGCCAGGTAGAGCGACGCATTTTTGAGTTCCATGCGGCCGTTCATCTGCGGATCGCGCAGGGACCCTCGTACCGTCGCTTGCACGGTGGCGTTGCCGCGAGCGAGAAGATCGGAATTGTAAAGCTGCAAAATCGCCAGGTTGACCGAACCGCGCACCGCCAGATCTGCGGGCGACTTCGGATCGAAAGGAATTCCTCCGGTGGCCTCCAGGCTGGTATCGCGCGCGGCAAACTGCGCCGATTGAATGCGCGCTTCCTTCGCCGTTACGATTAGCACAACCGGCCGCGTGTTCTTCAGTTGAATGTCCTGCGGCTGGACGCCCAGCTTCAAGGCCTGGGATTTCCGGGCGTTGAGCTCCAATTGATCGAGCGTGACTTCGGCGCGAAAATCCTCCGGTTTGCGCAGCGCGATCGCGACCTTCGCGCGGCCGTCGACGAAGCCTTCGAACGGCAACACCTCGTTCTTCTGCTCGTCAGTCCCGCCGATGAAGTAAATCCGGTGCGCTGTGTCCAGGTCGACGCGCTGCGCCTTGATGTTGACAGAACCAGGTTCGTCGCCTTCCAGCTTCCACGCGCCGTCGGCCTCGATTTTCGCGCCCCGCACGTTGGCCATTGCGTGAATGGATAAATCCGCGCCGCGCGTCTGCGCCGTGAGCGAAACATCTCCCACGCCATCGCCATTCAGGGTGACGTTGCGGGCCGAAGCGTCGCCGCCGACGGAGGTCAACTCGAACTCGCCTTTCACCATGCGGCCGGTTCCGGCCAGCTTCGCATGCAGAATTCCGTCGGGACGCATGGGCAGCTTACCGAGCGCCTTCACCCGCGATGCGGCGAGATTGTCGGCGGTGATATCGAACGTGACGTTTTCCAGCTTGTCGAAACTGCCATCAAAGTGTAAGCGGCCCGTGCCGGCGATCGCGTCGCCGCCCGATACGGTCCACGCGTCGTCCGCGTAGTGGATTTTCACGCTGACGCGATCGAGCTGCTCATCGAAGGCGGTCAGTTTTTCCACCTGCGCCGTGACGTCGGCGGCAGGTTTTTTTACGGACCCGAACACGTGCGCGCTCGCCGACCCGGTCCCCGTCGCGTCGAGCTTCACGCCCGCCTCCTTCGCCAGTTCGGCAAGCTGCGCGTTATGGATGTTGATCCTCGCATCCAGCCCCGCGTCCTCGTACGATCCATTGCGCGCGGTAATTTCCGCCTGGCCGTCGGCAGTGGTGGTTCCTCGCGTCAGCGTGAAGGCGCTGAGGAGGACCGCTTTGCGATCCGCGCTGATCGTCGCGGTGAAACTATCGAAGGCGTGGGCCTCGTTGTTCATCATGAGAACGCCGTTGGTCACGCTGGCTTGTCCGGTAAAGTGAGCATCGCCCTGCGGACCTTTCACGACGCCGGTCGCGATGGCCTGGCCGTTTTTCAATTTGAGCGGAAGTTCCTTCGGCGCGTCGGGGCTCGCCATGGCCAGCGCGGGCAGCAGTTCGTCGAGATTGGTCGATTGCGCGTGAACATTCAACGATTGCCCTGGAATCCCTGAAAATTCAAGGCGCGTCGCGGGCGTCGTCAAATACGATTTGCCAAACTCGAAAAAGGCGCCGGCGGCCTGATCGTAGGCGATGTCGAGATGTCCTTCAATAGGATGTTCCGCACCCGGATAAACTCCGATGTTGCCCCGAATTTTCGCGGCTTGTTTCCCGATCGGGGCGTCCATCGAAAATCCGCCGGCCAGCGTGGCGTTCCAGGGGACGGTGCGGTCTGTCAATACATGCGCTGCATCGTGGACGCTTAATCCTTTTACGTTGCCCTCGGCATGAAAATCGCGCCAGTGCGCGAGGCTCGCCTGCCCGTTGAATGTCGCCCCGAGCGCGTTCATCGTGGCGTTCTTGAGCGTCATATTGTCGAGGCCAAGACTCAAATCGCCGCGCACGTCGGCGTTCTCGACCGCCAGAAGATCCTGCCGGTAGCCGAGCCCTCGCGCAGCCGCCCTGCCGTTCATCGAAAAGCTGAATGGTTTTTCAAAGGAGATGTTCAGTTTGCCGTCGAACGTGGCCGAACCCGCCGGCTCGATCGGCAGCGCGAACAGCTTCACCATCTCCCGCGCCGCGGCCGACGCCTTGACCGTGAACGTCCCGCGAGGCCAACGAAGGTTGGTCAGCGATCCCACCAGGTCCGCTCGCGATTCCCTGGTAGTGATTTTCAGCCTCGAAATATCGATCGTCGATTTGTCGAGCGTGAACGAAGCGGCAGCGCTTACTTCAATCGGGCCGGCTCCGTTCGGGATCACCCGTACGCGATTCGATTCCAGCTCTCCGCGATAACGCCCCTTGCTTTCATAACTCAGCCGGACGCGCAAGTCTTCTCCTCGCAGGTTGAGCGGAATCTGGCGGTCGTCGTATTCGAACAGGCCGTTCGCCACGTCGTAGCGGCCGACGGCCAGCCGCACAAGATCCTCGGCCCAGATGGTTTCGGGATGATGCACGGCAGGTTCCGGAATGTTGTTCGAGCCGTCGGGGTAGAATACGATGCGCACCTGCGGCCGGTCGATGTTCAAATACGCGAGATCGACCTTGCGCTCCATCATGGAGACGATTCGCAATCCGGCGGTGACCGAGGAGATGAGCACGAACGGAGGCTCGCTTGCCGATTCCTTGCCGTGCAGAACAACGGGACCGACCCTTACCTCCAGCCGCTTCCAGTCGAACGCGTAGTTCCCGATTTCGAGGCGCCCGCCGGTGGCTTTCTCGATCTCGGCGATCATGCGGTGATGGACCAGTTCGTAGAACCAGCCGCTGCGGAACACCAGCACGGCGGTCAGCGCGCAGACCGCGGCGAGCAGCACCAGGGCGGCCGTAATGCGCAGCAAAACGCGTCCGAATCTCCTCATTTGAAGACTTCTTCTTTGTATAGAATCTGGGTTTCGCTGCGCGTCGTGCCCAGCCACCGGTCCAGCGCCTGCGTGACCCGCTGATCGGTCAGCAGTTTTTCAATCTGGTCCTTGCTCGCTTCAAACGTCGGCACCTGCGCGGGATTAGTCCGGCGCCATTGCGCGGCCATGGTGTCGTAGTATTCGTGCAGATCGTCGTCGGAGAGCTGCACTTCCGGACGGAAACGAAGATCGGTGAAGCGCAGCGCGCGAATCCCTCTTAACAAATGGTCGGCGAGTTGCGCCTCCGCCACGTTGTAGCGGGCCAGAGCCGCGCGATATTCGGTTTCCGTCGCGTATTGCGCCTTCACCTGGTCGAGCAACTGCTGCGCGTCGGCCTCGGTCGGCAGAATCTGGCGGCTCGTCAACGCTTCCTGCAATAGCAGATATTGGTCGACCAGCCGGTCGGCGGACTTGCGCTTCTGGTCGCCGCTCAAATCCACCGGTTTCTGATCCAGGAACGCGGCGATGCGCAAATCGAGAAGAATGTCCGCTTCCGAGATCACGTGCTTGGCCACAGTGACCGCGATCCGGTCGAGCACGTCCCCATACCCGGCAATGATTAGCAGCGCAACCAGGATCCAGCGGCTCAATATGTTTGTCCTAGCGAAAAGTGAAACTGAAACAGGTTAATTTTCTGCGTCATCAGGACACCCTGGTTCAGAATCAATTGTTGATAAGTCCCCGCGTAGCCGTAGAATCGCGGCGCATTGGGGCTGAAACTGAAGTCGGCGCGAATCGGGCCGATCGGGGTATGGTAGCGGATTCCGAAGCCCACCGCCTGCACCGCATAATCGAAGTCCTGCAAATTGCGCTGCCGGTAATGCCAGCTGATGCTCTGAATGTTGTCGTAAACATTGCCCATATCGTGAAAAACGACGCCGCCGAGGTTATCGCCAATCAGGGGAAAGCGCACCTCGGTCGAATGAAACAGTAGCGCGCTTCCGCCCAAAGGAAATCCCGTCTCGGGGTCGCGCGGGCCTGCCTGATTATCGGGAAACGCGCGGTTCGAGGTCGAGCCGCCGGAGAACCATCTTTCGGCCAGAGGAATCTCCGCCAGGCCACCCAGCCTCTGGATGTAGCCGAATTGCAGGCTGCGCGCGATCACGATATCCTTGCCGATCGGATGGTAGGTGGTGTTGCGCCATAACAGCCTGGTGAAGTCCGTCTGCGACGCGAACTGGCGCAGCGCGATGCCGACGTCGACAGTGTTGTAAATGCCCCGATGCGAGTTTACCGGATCGTCGCGACGGTCCTGAATAAACGTCATGGAGTAAATGCCGACGCGGACCGGCTGCGAGAGCAGCGGCACTAACTCAGGCGAAATCTTGAGATCGTCGATCGTCACGTGGCGCATCGCGAAGCGGTATTGAATTTGGTACTGCCGCGAGAGCCTCTGCGCCAGCTGCACCGATCCTTCAGACCGCTGCTGGTGAAACGTGCGGATGTCGAACGCGTTGTCGAACATGCCGGATACCGTCAGCGACAGCTTCTCGTGACCCATGAACTGCGGAAACAGATAGGTGAGAATCACGCGCTGTTCAATGGTAGAAACCAGCGTGTTGAGACTCAGCGTCTGGCCCAATCCGAACAGGTTCAGGCGGCTGATTCCCACCGAAAAGCGCGGCGCGAACCCGGTGCTGCCCGCCGGATCGTCCAGCGTGGTGATGCCTCCGCCGATGCGCGCGATCTGCGCCCCGAAGCCCAGCGTGAATGAATAACGGCTCCCCTCGTCCACCTGGAACAGGACGTATTTCTGATCTTCGTCGCCGCCGGGATTCTGAATCGCCGTCTGCACTTTCGAAAAAATGCCCAGATCGTAAAGCTTTTGTTGGCTGGCCGCGATGCTTTGCTGGGACAACGGATCCCCCGGTTTCAAGCTGATCCGATTGTCCGCCAGCGAAGGCTTGGTGGTCTCCAGGCCGCGCAGCAGCACGCTGCGCACGTAGACGCGTTTGCCCAGCTGGAGGATGTACTTCAGGTTCACACGGGTCGGGCCGTCGCCCGGCGTATGCGTCCAATCGAACCTGGTATCCGGATATCCGTTGTTGTAGTAGTAATTCAGAATCGCATCGCGATCGGCGGCGATATTCGCGTCGCTGAACGGCTCATCGGTGGTCGATTGCAGCGTGGATCGCAGGTACGGAATATCGTTTTCCGGCACGCCCTCGAAATCGAGCTTGCCGACAAACCACTGCGGCCCTTCCTTCACCTCCAGCACCACGCCCAGCTCCCCGTTTTTCCCGTGGTAATTCGAATCCACTCTCGATTCCACATCGGCTTCGCGAAATCCGCTGGCACGATACAGGTCCCGCACTGTCTCCTTATCGCGTTCCAGCAGTTTTTGCGAATAACGGCCATAGCGGAAGCGCGGAAAACTGGCCGGCGTGATGTAGATGCGCTCTCGCAGCGTCGCCTTGTTGAAGAACTTGTTGCCGGTGATGTCGATGGCTCTCAGCTTGTAGCGCTGGTTATGCTGGACGCTGTAGTTGATTTCATAAGTGTCTGACGAAGGCCTTTCTTCGTTGAATTCCACCGCTGCATCGAAGTATCCCTGGGACTGGAAATATTCAACCAGATTGCGCTGCCCCTCGACCAGCAGCGTGCGGTCCACCGTGCGCTCCTCATACACCGGAATCAACTGCCTGAGCTTGCCGCGCGACACTTTCGTCCCGGTGGTTTGCACTTCGACCATAGGGCCATTGTCGATGTTGATGGTGGGTGTCAGGGCGTTGGTGTCGGAGTCGTAATCCAGCTTTCCCAGCGTCACCTGGGCCTCCAGATGATTGCCCTTCTGGAAATCCTGCCGCACGCTCGCCAGGCCCGAATTTACGCGATTCTCCGTTGCGTAGCGCCAGCCGGGAAACGTCACGAAGAGGAATCCCCGGCGCCAGTGCGTGGCATGAATGATGTGCTCCGTCGACCGCGTGAATTTGCCGGTGAGCGTCACGCCTTCAAAGCGCGCCCGCGCGCCGGACTGAATGTCGAAGTGGATGGCGGCTTCTTCGGTGGCCGGATCGCGATCGACCTGGAAATCGATTTTCGCGTTGCGGAATCCGTTGGCGCGCATCCTCTCCACCATGTTCTGCACCGCCTGTTCCATGTCGTTGTCGGCGAACGGCTTTCCCAGTTCCAGCTTGGAGGCGGTGGTCAGTTGTCCGCGATTCGGCGGTTCCGCTATGCCGTCCAGCGTCACCCGGCCGACGAAATAAGAAAGCTCGGTCGAGATGTTCACCACCAGCGTCGTCCCTTCGTTCACCGCGCTGATCGAAATGTTGGCGTATCGCCCGGTCTGGTACAGGTTCTGAATCGCGGTATGAACGTCGGCCAGTTTTAGCGGTGCGCCAGGGTGCATCGGCAGCAGCTTGTCGAGAACATCGCGCGGCAGCGGCTGGTCCGGCGGATCGAAATCGATGCGGCCAATCACGCGTCCTTCGTAGGAGGCTGCGGACGGTGCGTCTTGAGCGAGCGCGACGCCAATCAGAAGCGAGAGAAGCAATGGCATCAGCGGACGCACGATTCACAATGATAACGCTCGCGCTTGCGCGACTGCTACCATCAGTCTAAACGACGTAAGTGCAACGTCTCCTTATCTTATGATGCGTTCCAGCGATTCCCGTTACTCCCGGCAGGTGCGTTTTTTACCTTGGGGGAAAGAGGGACAGGCGCGCCTGGCCGCCTCGCGCGTGGCCATCGCCGGCTGCGGGGCGCTGGGAACCGTGCAAGCCGAAATCCTTACCCGGGCGGGCGTCGGAACCCTGCGCATCATCGACCGCGACATCGTCGAACTCAGCAACTTACAGCGCCAATTCCTTTTTTCTGAAGCGGATGCCCAGGAAGGAACCCCTAAGGCCGTCGCCGCCGCCCGCCGTCTGGCGCGCATCAATTCCGAGGTTGCGCTGGAGCCTGTCATTGCCGATTTGAGCCCCGCCAACGCGGCGGAACTGCTCGAGAGCATCGACCTGATCCTCGACGCCACCGACAATTTCGAAACCCGTTACCTGATCAACGATTTCTCCGTGCGCGAAAATATCCCGTGGATTTACGGCGCGGCGGTGTCCAGCTACGGTCTGAAGCTGGCCGTGATTCCGGGCGTCAACGCGTGCCTGAAGTGCGTCTATCCCGAGCCGCCGCAGGGCGCTCAGCCGACCTGTGAAACCGCCGGCGTGCTGGGCACGGTCACGGCAACCATCGCCGCACTGCAAGTCGCCGACGCTATGAAAATACTTGCCCATAGGGAAATGTCGACGGGTCTTACTACGGTCGACGTCTGGACCGGCGAGATCCGGCAAATCGCCCCTCCTGCCCGCGACCCCCATTGCGTCTGCTGCGGTCTCCGCGACTTCGTTCATCTGGACGGCTCCAAGCGCGCTCCGGTCAGCCTTTGCGGCCGCAACGCGGTGCAGATTCACGAACGCAACCGTCCGCTCGATTTGCCGGATCTGGCGCGGCGCCTTGGTGAGTTTGCGCCTGTGCGCGCCAACGAATTCGCACTGCGCGTCACCATCGACGCCTACGACCTGATGATTTTCCCCGACGGCCGGGCCATTATCAAAGGCACGACCGATGTCGGCATCGCCCGGAGTCTGTATGCCCGCTACGTGGGAGCGTGAACCTCTGGCTGTTACCCAACTGGTTACCATCGTCACTCCGTGTCTGAATTCGGAGCGATTCCTCGAGCAGACCATCCTCAGCGTGCTGGAACAGGATTACCCGCGCATCGAATTCATCGTGATGGACGGAGGCTCTACCGACGGGAGCCTCGGTATTCTCCGCAAATACGAGCGGCGGCTGCGTTGGGAATCGGCGCCCGATAACGGCACAGCCGACGCCGTGAATCGCGGATTCGCGCTCGGTAAAGGCGAAATTCTGGGATTCCTCAACGCCGACGATCGCTATCGCCCCAATGCAGTGTCCGCCGCCGTCCGCTGCCTGCGTGAGAATCCCGATGCCGCCGCTGTCTACGGCGACGCCTGGTGGATCGACGAGAACGACGCCCGCATCGGGCTCTATCCCGTCCACAATTTCGACCGCGCTCTGCTCGAACGGGAATGCTTCATCTGCCAGCCCGCCAGCTTTTTACGGCGCCAGTCCTTTGAAAACACAGGGGGCCTGGACCCGGCCTTCCCTCTTACTTTCGACTATGAGTTCTGGCTGCGGCTCACCCGCACCTATCCCGTGCGGCGAATGGACGCCACGCTCGCGGATTCGCGGATGCA
>Ga0210394_10004829_pt1 | contig 15454 bp, 13 predicted proteins | sample IncBWC12MmetaG_FD_160121 | JGI IMG/M metagenome (GOLD analysis project Ga0210394, IMG submission 160121) | Forest soil microbial communities from Barre Woods Harvard Forest LTER site, Petersham, Massachusetts, United States - Inc-BW-C-12-M | ecosystem: Environmental > Terrestrial > Soil >... | reverse complement strand
CGGCGCGCTTCGGCGGCTACGTTGGCGGAGCTGAACGAGCGGCTGCAGCCGCTCGATCTCCGGCATGCGGAAGCCGCCTGCCTGATGCTGATCGATGCCTCGCCGGGACTCACTCAAAGCGAGATCGGCCGCATCCTGGATATCCAGCGCTCCAACATGGTTCCGTTCGCATTGCGCCTCGAAAGCCGCGGCCTGATCGAACGCAAGAAGGTCGATGGACGCTCACAGGGATTGATATTGACGCGCATCGGGCGGTCCGCCCTGGCCAAGGCGCGCAAAGTCGTCGAGATTTACGAGGCGGCATTGATCCGTCGCGTCCCTGAAGACCTGCGACCCATGGTACTGCCAATTCTGACGGCGCTGTGGAATCGGAATGAGCGCAACGATCTGCAGTGACAGCGCTGGGCTTCGGCGTGCGGGAATCGTTGTAGAATTTCCGGTATGAGCAGCACGCGCGGCGATCGAATGGGTGTCACCCGCGGCGCCCCAGGCGGCACGCGTGCGGCGATCGCCTACTCGGGGCGAGGTATCGCGCGCCCACGCTACCACGCGAACGATAACAGTCGCGACGTGTTGGAAATCGTCCCCGTGGAGATGGATATCGCCGATGCCCGAGCGCTCGATCCGACGCTCGATGAGGCGGGATTCACGCTGGTTGCGCACCGCAGCGCGGTCGCCGACTTCACCGATCGGGAGGCAGTCGGCGCGATCTATCGCCAGGAGATCATCGATTTGATCGCCTCGCTGACCGGGGCCGATTTGGTGCTGGTCAACAGTCCGGGCATTTTCCGTTTCAGCGAAAGATCGGCCAAGTCCGGTACCCTCGATAATTCACGACCTGCGCGCTTCGCGCACGTCGACATCAGCGATGCGACCGCCGCGGTATTTGCCCACCGCGCCGCGCCGGAGGGTCGACCGGTCGCGAGATTCGCGCATCTAAACGTCTGGCGCGCGATTTCGGCACCGCCGCAGGATGTGCCGCTTGCCGTATGCGACGCCCGCAGCATTCGCCCGAAGGACCTGATCCTGGCTGACGCGGTATTCGACACACCGGGCCGACCCGAATGGTCGTTCGAAGGCATCGTGGTCGCGCACGCTCTCGCGCATCGATGGCACTGGTATCCGGACATGACGCGCGATGAGGTGCTCGTCTTCAAGACTCACGACAGCGACCCGGCTCGAGCGCATTGCGTGCCGCACGTCGCCTTCAACAATCCGCTTGCCGGCCCGGATGTCCCGCCGCGCGCGAGCATAGAGATGCGCGCCATAGCCGTGTGGTTCAGATGAACGACGCTTGCCAAACCCCGAAGGTCCGGCGCATCATAATTCTAACAAATGTTATGATGGGTGGGGGACATGAAGGGCTTTCGCGAGACGCTCGAATTCTCAGGTCTCGACACGCCGATCGGCCAGGAATATGAGCTGACAGGTCTTGCGGTCGAGGGCCGCATTCCAGCCGATGTCGACGGGGCCTTCTTCCGCGCCGTGCCTGACCCGGCATATGCACCCTTCATCGAGGACGGCGCCGCCGCACTGTCCGGTGACGGCATGGTGTCAGCCGTGCGCATTTCGGCCGGCAAGGTCGGTTTTGCGATCCGCTACGTTCAGACCGAACGCCACAAGGCCGAGGTTGCGGCCGGGCGCGCGTTGTTTGGCAAGTATCGCAATCCGTTCACCGACCGGCCGGAAGCTGCGGGGCTCGACCGCACGGTCTCAAATACGACCCCGGTCTGGCACGCAGGCCGGCTGCTGATGGCCAAGGAGGACGGTCGTCCTTATCGCGTCAACCCGCATACGCTCGAGACCCTTGGCCGATATGACTTCGGCGGGAAACTCCGATCGGAAACAGTGACGGCGCACGTGCGCATCGACCCGGACACGGGCGAGATGTTCTTCTACGGCTACGAGGCCGATGGTCTGGCCTCAACGAAGATCGCCTATTGCATCGCTGACAGACTCGGCAATCTGACGCGCGAACAATGGTTCGATGCGCCCTATTGCGCAATGATGCACGATTTCACCATCACCAGAAACCACGCGCTGTTCCCGATCTATCCGACCACCTGCGACTTGGCACGGTTGAAGGCGAGTGGCGATCACTGGGTGCACGAAATGGATCGTGACAGCTGGGTCGGCGTCATGCCGCGCTACGGCAGCGTGTCGGAGATGCGCTGGTTCCGCGGACCCCAGGGCGTCTCGTGCTATCACATGATGAACGCCTTCGAGGATGCCGATGGCCGCATCCAGTTCGACCAGTGCCTGTCGAGCGTGAATGCCTTCCCCTTCATTCAGCGCGCCTCGGGCCTCACGATTGCGCCCGGGGAAACCGGCGGCCGTCTCGCGCGTTGGACGATTGATCTGCGGGACGGCAGTGATCGCGTGACCGAGTCGATCATTGGACCTCCCGGAGATCTTCCCGTGATTCCAGCCATCGATCAGGGGCGGCCCTACACACGCGGTTGGATGCTGACCATGAATCCGGAGATGCAGGGGCCGCCGGTTGCCGGGGGACCCGTGGGCGCGATGTTCAACATGCTGCTGCGGCTAGACTTCAGCGGCAGACCGCCGCAGGCGCTGGCACTGCCGCCTGGCCACTGTTTCAATGAGCCCGTCCATGTGCCTTCATCCCGGGAAGGGGATGAGGGCTGGCTACTGACGGTGGTCGATCAACAGTCCGGCCCGACGGACTTCAAGCACGCCGTGTGGATCATTGATGCCAGCGACGTGGGTGCAGGGCCGATTGCGAAGATCCTCATTCCGCATCGGCTGCGGCCGCAGGTCCACGGCCGGTGGGTGAGCACCGCCGAGCTTGCTGCGGCTTCGTGAAGGAGATTGCCACCACTCTGGATTGCCGTCGAGTTTGCGTGGGTCGAAGTCCTCCAGGGCCGCGCTCACGATCACACTGCTGAGAAATACGCGATCCCCCGAAACTCCATCGAGCGGCGCGGATGGGCATCGGGGCGGCTGCTATCGCGGAATGCGGTATGCGGGCAGCGCCAGGCGGTGCTGTGATCGGAGTCGTAGAACTTGATCAGGATCACTTCCTCCGATGTCATGTCAGGGAAATACCACCAACGATGCTCGGGAGAGTGATGAAAGATCGTGGCGGCGGTCATCTCGTCCTCGCCCTCGATGGGCGCGAACAGGGCATCCCCGCTCGGAATTTCGTCGACATCGATCTTCGTGTTGTGCGTGCCTTCATGGTCGCGGACCGAGCGGCCTTCGCAGAGCGCCAAGGGCATGTCTTGCGGCGGCGGGGACAGCGCTCGCCAGAGACTGAATGCCATGAAGCGGCGATACCCTAAGCCTTCGGGTCGGGCCTTGCGATAAAGGCGCGCGGCAATGCGTTCGGCGGATCGCTGGGTGAAGTCCACGTGCGCCTCAGCCGCAGGGGGCTGAACGGTCGCGCTGGTCTGGCCCGACGCGCGGAGCATACCGCCCATCGGCACGACGAGATCCGCCCCGGTCAGACGCCGGGTCACTTCGCGGACCTGCGCAGCATATGGGGTTTCCGCGGTGTAATTCTGATTCCAGTCGGTGATGTCCGTGCGGTGCTGCGCTAGGCAGAACCCGTGCTGGTCGAGCGAGAAGGGGCCCGCCAGCCGCGCATTGCGGAGGGTGACTTCATAGGGCGCATAGACCCCGGTGTTGAATTCCCTTCCAGGCGCCCAAAACCGGCGATTGATCCGCGAAGTCGGGACCAGATAGTCGATTGTCGAGCGCACTTCAGCGACGGCCTGGCTCATGGCTCACCTCATTTAGGCACGCTGAAATCAAGGCTGCCGCGTCGCTCGACAAAACGCCAGCCGAGTCCGGTACGGATGAGCCGATCGCGATAGGTGCCTACCAGCGGTGCCGCTACCGACAGCGCGGGCAGGCCGCCGTGTGCCGAGGGGCTCCCGGTGAAGAGCAGGATCTGGCTCGTCGCGCCGGCGCGGCCATGGCCCTCCAGTGTCACCAGAACATTGGCAACGATATGCCGCGCGGCACGCGGCGGGCGAGCCCTGAAGGATTCGAGAATGGCGCTGCGCCCTGTGATGAAGTCATCGGGGGCGGCGGGCCGGCTCATCCGGCCATCCTCGGTGTATAGCGATGCCACCGCCTCCCAGTCGCCGGCATCGTTGAGCGCAGCGTAGCGCGTGACCAATTCGGCAATGGCGGACTTTGCGACCCAGTCGCCGGCCTCATCCATCCTTGAATCCCTCGCGCGCGCGGCTGTTGTCGAGGACGATCGGTCGGCCCGTCACAGGATGCGGATAGTGGAACGAGACGGTATCGGTCGCCGGCCACAGACGCGGCGTAGGATCAATCAGCGCATCCGGGCCCAATGGATCCTGCGGGTAGAGCGTCTTGGCCATCGGGATGAAATCGATCGGCGTCTTCGGCCAGCCCTCGGCGAAGCTGCCGTGCCAGAAGGGAAAATAGCGCAGCACCTTGATCTTCCAGGCGCCATTCTCGCGCACAAAATCGTTCTCATAGATGCCGCCTTCCCACCAGGCGCGCTGATTGCCCTTGGCCGTTTCGTGCAGGCCTGCCTGCATCATCGAACGACCTCGTACCTGTGCCGTTTTGCGGTCCGGCGCGACATCGATGACCATCTGCAATTGCGGGTGATCGAGCAGCCAGCCATAGCGCGGTCCGTTGTGTCCCTGGGTGAACTGCGTCTGAAAGCGCTCGATGTAGAGACGGCGCACGCCCGCCTTGCCCTTATAGACGCCGCCCAGGAACCAGACATCGCCGTCGTCCGAAAAGAGATCGACCACCTCGTTGTACTGCGACTTGTCGATGAAATAGCCGTAGGTGTACTGGATGCGTCGGATCTGATGAATATCCTGCTGGATCGCGAGCTCGCGCTCGAGCCGATCGATCCGAGCGGCGAGGGTGGCAATGTCGGTCATCGTGATCTCCTGTGTCTGCCGTCGAAGTTCGGCCTGCTGCTCGGCAATCTCATCCGCGGGGGTCTTGATCGACCGAACGATTACCATCATAGCAATATAACAATTGTTATAATACCAAGGGGTGGTGTCGAGAAAGCGCACCGTCGAACACTGGGATGTATCCAGGAAGTTCCGGCTAATCCGGTCAAGCAACAGCATGTTCTGATCAGAACAGGAGGGAAATATGCGCCTAGTTTTCGTTCTGCTGACGGCCGCATTCGCGCTGCCCACCACTCACGCCAACGCCGCGGCGTGCCACCTGACGCCCAAGCAGGTCGTCACCAGGTTCATGACGACCCTGTATGTCGACAAAAAGGCCCGCGATGCCTTCGAGACTTGGGTCGATCCGGGCTACATTCAGCACAATCCGATGGCGGAATCGGGACGCGACGCGGCAATTGGGTTCCTTGAACCGTTTCTCGCGCAGCACCCGGATGCGAATTACTCGATCAAGCGGATCATCGCTGACGGCAACCTAGTCGCCGTGCATTCCCACGGCAGCTTTGCGCCCGGGGACCGCGGTATAGCCGTGGTCGACATTCTGCGCGTCGAGGGCTGCAAGGTGGTAGAGCACTGGGACGTGGTCCAGTCGGTTCCCGAACAATCAGCCAACTCCAACGGAATGTTTTGAACGTGCGCTATCAGTGACATAGGGGGTTGCAGTCCTCAGCGGCAACGGTCTGGCTAGTCACGTCAGATCTCCCAGACCGATCTGCTTGCCTGCCGCAGCCGCGCGATTGGCCTCGCGACGCAGTCTCTCAATCCGCAGCCGGCTATCGGGGACTGGTTCGTGGGGCAGGGCTGCAATCGAAGACTCGTATATTTCCACAAAGTCCTCGGCGAATTCGGGATGCGTGAAAATCACGGCGCGATTCTCGATCATCCCTGCCAGCATCTTCTCGCCGACCTCGAGCGGATCCATCCCGGCATCGAAAGCCGTGCCAAATTTCGCCAACTCGGCGCGGTCGGGCGTTAGGAAGCCCGACGCCGCGAACTGGGCTGGCCGCTTGAGAGCGGAGTCCCAGGCGTTGGTCCTCGTCAGTCCCGGACACATCAGCGATACGCCGATGCCGTACGGCGCGAGGTTGTAGCGCAGGCATTCGGTCAGGCCGCGCACGGCAAACTTGCTGGCCGTATAGATACCCGCCTGCGGTCCCGACAGATACGCAGACATCGATGCGACATTCACGATATGACCGCCCTGTCCTTGCGCCTTCATGCGCGGAACGAAAGTCACAAGGCCATTCACGACGCCACCGAAATTGACCCCCATGATCCAGTCATAGTCGGCATGGCGGGCCTCGTCGGTCGGGCCGAAGACACTGACGCCCGCGTTGTTGATGAGAATGTGGATTGGACCGAGCTCCTCGGCCACCTCCGCCCAGCGTGAGCGGTCGGTCACGTCGAGCGCAATGAAACGCGGGACGGGGTAGCCGTGTTCCGCAAACCATTGCTCAGCTTGCGCCCGGTAGTCGGGACGGCGGTAGGTCAGCGCCAGTTCGATTCCCGCACTGCAAAATGCGCGCGCGATGCCAAAACCGATGCCCGAGACGCCCCCGGTAATGAGCGCGGTCTTGCCTTTCCATTTCATCTGCTTGCCCTCTCGCTTCTTTTCCTAACGTTTGTTAGCGTTACATGCAAACACGAACAAGGGGGATGATATGTCGAATCTCGAATCGCGACTCGCGGCGCTGGAGCATCGCGTCGGTGAACTCGAGGACATCAACGCCATCCGCCGCCTGCACTGGGCCTACGGCTACTACATCGACTTCAACCGCGCCGAGGACGTGGTGCAGTTATTCGCCGAGGACTGCGCCGTCGTGTTCCTGTCCGGCGAGTATCGCGGTCATGAGGGTGTACGCCGGCTCTATGGCACGTGGTTCCAGAACTTCTTCACCAAGGGCGTAAATGGGCCCGTCTACGGCTTGCTGCTCGATCATTTTCAAATGCAGGACATCATTACGGTCGCGCCCGACCGAAGCACGGCGAAAGGCCGCTTCCGCGCCGTCCTGATGGGAGGAAGCCATGAAAGCCGCCCCTACAAGCCCGAAGGCCTGCCGCTGCAGTTCTATGAAGCCGGAATCTACGAGAACGATTATGTCCGCGTTCAGGGGATCTGGAAGATCAAGCGCCTGGACTACATGATGCAGTGGCAGGCCGAGTATGAGCGCGGCTGGTCAAGGACGGTCGCGCATCTGCAGCCCGCGACGCTGACGTTCCCCGAAAACCCGCTGGGGCCCGACGTGCTGTTGCCCACCGCTCAAGTCCGCCAGACCTGGCCTAACAGGCAGGACGTACCGATGCACTTCGCTCATCCCCGCTTCGGCGCGGTGCTGGCGCGCCAGGTCTGAGCACCGACCTCGTGTGTGTGACCGACTGAAAATCGTGAGCACTGCCAAACTCGTGCCGATCGACAGCAGGGGCGCAGCGGCCGGCATCACGCCCGCGGTACATGCGGGCGCCGCTCGCTCGGCTGCCATTGCAGGGTCTGCCGATCAAGTTTCGCGAGCATCCTCTTCAGCCGATAGCGTTCGCCCGGCGTCAAGGCACCGAAGAGAAAGCGGGCTATCTGTGCGATGAGAGGTTCCATTGCGACGTACGCGGCCGCGCCGCGCGCACTGATGCGATACGGCTTTCGCCGCCGGTTACCGGAATTCTCCACCGGCTCGACCAGTCCCATGTCGTGCAGAGACGCCAGGGCTCGACTGACGTTCATGGCATGCATGCCCATCAACTCGGCCAGGTCATGCCCGGCCGATTCGCCCTCATCCGAAAGCGCCATCAGGATACGCAGTTCGTTCGAACTGAACCCGGCCGGATCGCCCACGCCGTCCCGCATCGGTCGGCTGATCAGCGACGCAAATCTCAGCATTGCCACCAACAGGCCGATTTCGCCGCTCTTTCGGTCGGTTTTCTTGCGGGCAGCCATGATGATTGCCGACGCTATCTCGCTGAATTTGAATTGTCACGCCATATTGCTGCCGAGCAGCGGTCATCGGAGCAAAACGTTAACACTTGTTTGGATCTTGCGTTCGCCATATTTGTTTGCTTTACTTACAAACAAATATGGACGCATCCGAGGCGATCCTGTGACGAGCTGGATTATGGGGGCCTGCCGGCCGTGCTAACTCAATTTTCGGTAGCTCGAGGAGTTGACGACGCGCGGCGGAGACGCGCCCTCTGAACACGCCGATGATGAGCCATCCCGAGTTGGCATACCTTTTGTGTGGCGGCAAGGCAACGCTCGCAGAGCCGGTTGAAATCGTATGTAGTACTGATAAATTTGTATGCGGCACCTACAGGTCGGTGCTGCGGGCTTCGTGTGCTAGACGTGCAAGATGTACCTCTCGGGATGAATCCATTGGAATGTAAATAACAAGCGCTGCGCTGCGGCGCAGAGGGGGGCGATCATCATGAGCTTGTCACTTCACGCTACCGTTCGTCGGTTCCCGACTCCCTGGTCCGTAGCCGCGGCCGCTACCGCGTTATTCGCCGGGCAGACGCTGGCCGCCGACCAGGCATCCACCTCGGCCTCCGAAAATGCCCTCGAGGAAATCATCGTCACGGCACAGTTCCGCCAGCAGAATCTGCAGGACACGCCGGTGGCGATCACGGCGGAAAATGCGGAGATGATGGAAGCGCGCGGCCAGACCTCGCTGCACGATCTGGCTCAGCAGGCCCCTGGTGTGACATTGGTCGAAACCGGCGGTGCGTTCGGTCCCGGCATGACCGCCACGATCCGCGGCATCGGGCAAGCCGACTTCGACCCCGCCTTCGCGCCGGGTGTCGGCGTCTACATCGATGACGTTTACTACACGAGCCTCACGGGATCGAATTTCGGCCTGCTGGACCTGGATCGAGTCGAGATTCTGCGCGGCCCACAGGGCACGCTGTCGGGTGCGAATTCCGAGGGCGGCTCCATCAAGATCTACTCGGTCAAGCCACAGGGCAATGACACCGGCTCGGTCAAGGCCGAATACGGCGAGCGCAACCTGCTGGAATTCCAGGCCATGGGCGACGTGTCGCTGGTCCCGGATACGCTATTCATGCGCGTCTCCGCCGTCTCGCACCAGCAGGACGGCTATGTGACCCGCGTCGACTACGGCTGCTCGCATCCGGCTTCCGGCATCCCGGCGGTGGGCGGTTTGCAAACCGACTGTATTGCCGGACAAGAAGGTGGCAAGGACTACCACGGCGGCCGCGTGGCGTTCCGCTGGCTGCCGGCTGACAATTTCGAGGCGAATTTGACGGCCGATATAACTGTCGACAATTCACAGACGGCCGCCGTCACACTGCTGACGACTATTCCCGGGACCCCGGCTGCGACCTTCACGGCCCTAAACTCGGGATTTCCGCCCGGCAACGCAGCGGGCGTCGCCTACGATAATCGCTTTGTTCCCAGCAACCCGTACGTCAGCTACGCCGATTTCTGCGCCAAGGGCCTCGCCGGCAATACCTACTGCTTCTCAACGGATACGCACAATAAGCAATGGGGTACCAATCTGACGATGGATTGGAAGCTTGCGCCCGATCTGGCACTGAAATCCATCACCGGCTTCCGCGAATTCGACACCCAGTGGACCGAGGACAACGACGTCTCCCCACTGGGGGGATCGCTCGGCGCGGAGCACCTGCTCAACCACACCCTGACGCAGGAACTGCGCCTCAACGGCAAGCTCGAGAATCTGCTGGATTACACCGTCGGCGGCTTTTATCTCAATCAGACCACGACCTACCCGACGCATCAGGTCCTCGACTACATCATCCCGGGGCTTGACTTCGAGTTCCTGGGAAACGACCCGATTCATGAAACCGACTATGCGGGCTTTGTGAACGGTACCTGGCACATCGTCGAGGGACTGGATCTCAACGCCGGCGGGCGCTACACGCACCTGGAGAAAGACTACACCTACAATCGCTTCAATCCGCCGACGATTGGCGGCGGAGACAGCATCTTCTTTCCGCCGGGCTTTTCCGGCACCAAGAGCACGTTTTCCGGCAACAAAGCCGACTATCGCGTGGACCTGGACTATCGTTGGGCTCCGGAGCTCATGACGTACGTCAGCATATCGACGGGCTTCAAGGGCGGCGGCTCAAATCCGCGCCCCTTCACCGCCGACCAGGTGCAACCGTTCGGCACCGAAACGCTGACCAATTACGAGATCGGAGCCAAGTCCGACTGGTTCGATCACACCCTGCGTTTCAACGTCTCTGGCTTCTACTCCAAGTACAAGGATATCCAGGTCGTCTTACTGACCTGCCCGCAGTACTCGCAGGACGCAGCGAACCCGGCAACCGAACCCTGTGCTGCACCGGTCAACGGTGGCGATGCAAACATCTACGGTGTGGAGGCGGAAGCGGCCTATCGCTTCGGGGGCCTGTCACTCGAGGCCAGCGGCAGCTGGCAGCACTTCGAGTACACATCGATCACCCCTCAGTCCGGCATCCCGATCGGAGCCTCCGAACCGGGCTTCCAGCCGCTCAAGTGGAGCCTCGGGGCGCAGTACGATGCCCACCTGCCGTTCGGTGGCACCGTCACGCCGCGCGTGGATTTCATCTACTCGAGTGGCTACACAACGACTGCGGTTCCCGATGCGCACAGCTATCTCGTCGGCTACCACGAGCTCAATGCCCGCCTGACCTATCGGCCGGATGCGGGCACGTGGGAGGCTTCAGTGGTCGGCACCAACCTGGCCAACAAGCTCTGGTACACGCAGATCTTCGATGTGTCGGTACTCGACGCCGCGGTCTACGGCATACCCACGCCGCCGCGCACCGTCTGGGCCGAGTTCAAGAAGAAGTTCTAGACTGTTCGATTGATGAACCTAAAGGAAGGGCGGCTTGCGCCGCCCTTCCTTTCAAGCGAATCGAACGTGCGGATCAGAGCTTGACGATCACCGTCTTCAGCTCGGTGTACGCTTCGACGCCCTGTCGCGCCTGCTCGCGGCCGATCCCCGACTGCTTGTAGCCGCCGAAGGGCAGGGCTGGATCGATGATGGCGTGGCAGTTGCCCCACACGGTGCCGGCTTTGATCTTGGACGCCAGCCGGTGCATCGTCGAGAGGTCCTTGGTCCAGATACCTGCGCCGAGGCCATAGCAGGTATCGTTGGCGGCCTTGGCGACTTCGTCCAGATCGTCAAAGCGCTGCGCCACCACTACGGGGCCGAAGATCTCCTCGCGCACGACGCTCATGTTCGGCTTCACGTCCACGAGAATCGTCGGGTTCACGTAGTACCCGTTCGCGGCAGGCGCGTCGCCACCGACTGCTACAGAGGCACCGGCGCGCTTGCCCGCCTCGATATAGCCCATTACACGGTCCATCTGCTCCTTCGAGACCAGCGGGCCCATGTGCGCCTGCGGATCAAGCGAGGGGCGCGGGCTCCAGAACGACGAGGCACCTGCCACGCCTTCGATCATGCGATCGAAAATCGAGCGATGCGCAAACAGCCGCGAGCCGGCGATGCAGACCTGTCCCGAGTTGAAGAAGATCGCGCCGGCCGCGCCAGGCGCGGCTTCATCGACATTCACATCGGGCATCACGATGACCGGTGATTTGCCGCCGAGCTCGAGCGTCACGCGCTTGAGCGTCTCGGTGGCATTGCGATTGATCATCTTGCCCACCTCGGTCGAGCCGGTGAAGGCGATCTTATCGACATCCGGATGCTTCACCAGGCGATCGCCGGCCGTGTGGCCGTTGCCGGTGATCACATTGACGACCCCTGGTGGGAAGCCCGCTTCGCCGACTACGTCGGCCAAACGCAGTGCCGTCAGCGATGTTTGCTCGGCGGGCTTCAGCACGAGCGTGCACCCCGCCGCCAGCGCTGGCGCGATCTTGAGGGTCGCCATCAACAGCGGGAAGTTCCACGGCACAATTTGCGCCGCAACGCCGACCGGCTCGCGCGAGACGTAGCTGAATACGGTGCCGCGCGGCAGCGCTTGCGGCTCTATGACTTCGCCGCCCAGCTTCGAAGCCCAGCCCGCCATGTAGCGAAGCATATCGACCGCGCCGGGGACGTCGACGATGTTTGCGAAGCCGATCGGCTTGCCATTGTCGATCGCCTCGAGCTCGGCGAACTCCGCGGCGTGCGCTTCGATGAGATCCGCAAGCTTGTTGATGATCCGCTCGCGCTTGTTTGGCGGCAGGTTCGACCAGCGGCCGTCGTCGAACGCGGCACGCGCGGCGGCCACGGCGCGATCCACATCAGCATCGGAGGCGTCGACGATCCGCGAGACCTCTCTGCCGGAGGACGGATCCTCGACCGCAAGGGTGGCGTCATGCGTCGAGCGGACCCATTCGTTGTTGATGAACAGCGCCGGCTTGCGTGCCAGCGTGCGTTTGGCCGCCGCGGAGTATTCGAGCTGCAGCAGAGAATCAGTGGGTCGAGCGACCGTCTGAGCCATGGCCATCGGTGAATTCCCCCAAGAGTTGTCCGGTACACGTCCCGCAGTGGATTGTTAGTGTAGCATACTAATGGTGGCGCGATGATCCGGGCAGCGGGCACCACTATCCTGCCGCGTAGGTTCAAACTGTGCCACTACCAGCTCGCGCGTATCCTGGGCAACGCAACCCATTTGAATCAAACTCCCGGGCGCTGGTAGAAGCGCCGATTCCAAGACGAAGTGGTGCACGAAACCCATAGTCCGGACGATGCTCCGATGCAACGAGCACGCGGGATTTGGAAGCGCTTGCGGCTTCTATTCGCCGTGCTGGCACTCATCCGCTTCAGCATTCTGATTCCGGCCGTGTTGATCGTGACACTACTCGCCAGCGATCAGATGACCGACGCGCTGCTCTCGCTGGCCGACGGTCGTAGCAGTTCTCTGGCTGGGGCGTTCCTTGGCACCACGCTGATGGCCGCCCTGATTGTCTGGTACACGGCACGCACTATGCTGCGCTTCAGATTTGAATCCAATCCCGCATCAGACCCTGCCGCTTATCCGTTGCTGAAGCGCCACCTGCCAAGGCTGCTAGCGATGCTGGTACCTGTCGCCCTGCTTGTCAGAGTACTGACCTTGCTTCCGGCGGTCGGGGACAAGGCTGCCATATGGCGAATTGCCTACGCTCTCTTCGGGGTAGCGACGCTGACGGGACTCTACGTCTCCCAGCGTCGCAGGTTGGCACGGATTCGACATCTGCAGTTTCTCGCTCAACAGGAACACGAGGAGCATCGAGAGCTCCACCAGCTTGCGGCGCTGCCGCGAGTGACTAGACGAGTTCTTTGGACCCTGGTAGGCGCCAATGTCGCCGCCATCCTGCTGGCGCTTTGGGCGCCGCTGTTCTTGTTGGGAGCTCCCGCGCTGCTGCTACTCGGACTCGGCCTGAGCGCAGTAACGGGTAGCGCGCTGGTGTACGCCGCCAATCACGATCACATTCCTGTTCTTACGATGCTCCTGCTCTGGGGCGCATTCTGGAGTTTCTTCAATGACAACCACGCGGTTCGCCAGACCGCTGACGATCACTCTCATGGCTTCCTGCGGCGGGTAATCGCCAAAGACCCGAACACACTGCAGGACCCGTCGCTCTTGAGTCGTCAGACCCTGGAAGACTATTTCAGCGGCTGGTGGGATGAACTTGCGGGACAGGAGCCCGGAACCGGCCCCATTCCCGTGGTCGTCGTGGCAGCCGACGGCGGCGGCATCCGCGCAGCCTATTGGACGGCCGAGGTACTCGCCACACTCCAGGATACTGCCCGCCAGAATCAAATCATATTTTCAAGACACGTATTTGCGATCAGTGGGGTCTCCGGCGGAAGCCTGGGCGCGGCCACCTATGCCGCCATCGCGGCGCACCGGATTCAAGCTGGCACGTCGAATCAAGACCAAGCGTGGGTAAACGAGGCAAGTGCCGTACTCGGCCGGGACTTCTTGTCGCCAACATTGGCTAACGCTCTGTTTCTCGACCTTCCGCAACGCCTGCTGCCGCTTCCGATCTTCGACGACCGTGCGGTGGCGCTCGAGAAATCCTGGGAGGCCAGCTGGAGCGCAGTCCATGGCGACGACCCGAAGCGGTTCTCAAACTCATTTGCGAGCTTGTGGGCGATCACGCCGCATGCAGTGCCGTTGCTATTCCTTAACGGCACCATTGTTGAGACCGGCGAGCGAGCGATCATCGATCCGCTGGCAACGCAGCCTTCACCAACATACGCGCCCTTTGCGAATGCCATTCGGATAGGACCGCTGTTTGGCACCCAGCTTCCGTTGAGCACTGCCGTGCTCCTGAGCGCGCGCTTCACATACGTCAGCCCGGCCGGAACGATGGGAACACGGTCCGGGAGAAAGATCCAGTGGCACCGAATCGTTGACGGAGGCTACTTCGACAACTCGGGCAGCATCACGGCGCAGGAGATCATTCGCGCAATCCAAGGCGCCTACCGTTTCAAATCCAGAAGCGCAGCCACCCGGCCGATGCGATTGATCATGCTCCATATCAGTAACGCGCCGCAGAACCCTCGACCATCGTTGATCGATTGGACATCGATCTCGCGTGGCCGCGTGTGGCTAGGCGAGTCTTTGTCGCCAGTACGTGCATTGTTAAACACGCGCGCCGCGCGTGCTGGACAGGCGAGCGAATCGTTGATGGCTTCGAGCCCCGATCAGAACGTAAGTTTCTACGAAATTGAACTGTGGCAAGGACGCGCGGATCTGCCATTGGGTTGGTCACTGTCGCGGGAGGCGCAATCGGAGATGGACCAGGAATTGACGGCGTGCGCAAACTATGGCGACAAGTGCGCGGGCAACGTCATCCCCAAAATAATGGCGGCACTGAAAGACGACTCATCACCGTGACACATCAGCGGAATCGATCGAGTTGTCCCGTCAGGGACGTTGTGCTATTAATGGCCGACCATGATTGAGATCAGTCATTGCGTCCGTTTTGCGTTTTACTACTGGCCAAGCTCTTATGGCGGTGGGCGGGCTGCAATCGGCTGACACTCGAAAGCAGGAATAACCCCAAAAAAACCGCCGACCGCTGGCGGTTTTTTTTTGCCAGCGGCCGGCACAACGGAAGCCCTCACAATGAGCATCCAAACTGACGATTTACGCATACGTGAGATTCGGGAACTGATCACGCCCGAGGACCTTGCGCGTGAGTTTCCGCTAATCGATAGGGTCTCAAGGACCGTAGCGGATGCGCGCCAGAGCTTGAGCCGGATCCTGCATGGCGTCGATGATCGACTGGCGGTGGTCGTCGGCCCTTGCTCGATCCATGATATCCGCGCCGCGATGGAATACGCAGCCCGCCTCGTGGAGCAGCGCGAGCGCTTCAAGATCTCGCTCGAGATCATCATGCGCGTCTACTTCGAGAAACCGCGGACGACAGTAGGCTGGAAAGGTCTGATCAATGACCCGCTTCTCGATGGCAGCTTTCAGATCAATCACAGCCTGCGACTCGCGCGCGGACTGCTGCTTGAGGTCAACCGACTGGGCCTCCCTGCGGGCTGTGAATTTCTTGATATGATCACGCCGCAGTACATCGCGGACTTAGTGGCGTGGGGAGCAATTGGTGCGCGCACCAC
>Ga0210394_10004827_pt1 | contig 15456 bp, 10 predicted proteins | sample IncBWC12MmetaG_FD_160121 | JGI IMG/M metagenome (GOLD analysis project Ga0210394, IMG submission 160121) | Forest soil microbial communities from Barre Woods Harvard Forest LTER site, Petersham, Massachusetts, United States - Inc-BW-C-12-M | ecosystem: Environmental > Terrestrial > Soil >... | reverse complement strand
TGTTCGATCCGAATATGGACACCGGCTTCCTGATGGAAGCCGTCCGCCGCACCGTAAAACACGTTGGACCCGGCGTGCCAGTCCTGGGGTTCGCCGCTTCTCCTTGGACACTCGCCTGCTACATGGTCGAAGGCCGCACCAAGGAAGGTTTCAACACCGTCAAAAGTTTTCTGAACAACGAGCCAAGACTCTTCCGTCAATTGCTTCAGAAGGTCGCCCAAGCCACCGTCCTATACCTGAACGGCCAGATCGAAGCAGGCGTTTCCGCGGTCCAACTTTTCGACACCTGGTGCGGCGAACTCGATCTTGCCGACTACACCGAATTCGTCCTCCCCGTGGTGCAGGAAGTTATCAGCGGGCTAAAGGGCAAAGTGCCGGTGATCTACTACACCAAGGCCTCTCATCACTTGTTGCCCTCCGTAATTCGCGCGGGAGCGGACGTTCTCAGCGTGGATTGGCGCGTCTCCCTCGCGGACTTGCGCGAACTTGCCGGCCCCAAGATCGCTCTGCAAGGTAACCTCGATCCCACCCTACTTTTCGCCCCAGCAGAAACCATCCGCCGGCGCACCTTGGAACTCGTTGGCGAACTCGGCGGCCAGGGCCATATCCTGAACCTCGGCCATGGCATTCTGCAGCACACGCCCGTGGAAAATGCCCAAGTCTTCATTCAAACTGGTCAGTGGGCAAAGCTGCCCGAAGCACGCACCCCGGTTCCCTCGCGTGTGTAAGCCTAGGCACCTCTGGAGGCACGCAGAGTGACGCTCGCAAATCCAACGGTTCGTCAGATGCGCGAGGAACTCTCCGTCAACGAGGAGTTCGTCGCCCGCTACAACCGCCCCGGCCCGCGTTACACCAGTTACCCTACCGCGCCGGTCTGGACCGACTCTTTCGGCCCAAACAATTTCGAAGCTGCAATGGAACAGGCCAATGCGAATCGCTCGCCTGTGTCTCTATACATGCACCTGCCGTTTTGCGAGAGCCTGTGCCTCTTCTGCGCCTGCAACGTCATCATCCAGAAAGACAAGAGCGTTACTCCGCCGTATCTCAATATTCTGAGGAGCGAAATTGACCGCGTCAGCCAGCGCGTTTCCCGCGAACGCCAGGTCGCACAGTTCCACTGGGGAGGCGGTACTCCCACCTATCTTTCGCCCGAACAGGTCGAGGAACTTTTCACCTACACGCGTGAACGGTTTTCTTTCGCACCAGACGCCGAAATCGGGGTCGAAGTCGATCCGCGCGTCACCTCTCCCGCCCATCTCCGTTCCCTGCGCAAACTTGGTTTCAACCGCTTGAGCATGGGCGTTCAGGATTTCAAGCCGGAAGTACAAAAAGCCATCAACCGCATCCAGCCATTCGAACAAACGCGCGACTTGATCACTCTTGCGCGTGAACTCGGATTCGACAGCATTAATGTCGACCTCATCTACGGCCTTCCCTACCAAACCGCGGAAAGTTTTGCGCACACGGTTCAACAGGTCGTTGGCATCGCTCCCGACCGGATCGCTATGTTCAGCTACGCCCACGTGCCCTGGCTCAAAAAGCAGCAAGGCTCCTTCATCGGGCATCTTCCCGAAGGCATGGACAAGTTCGATATTTTCCGCAATGGTCTGCTGAACTTCGTCGAAGCCGGCTATCTCTACATCGGCATGGACCACTTCGCCAAACAAAACGACGAACTCGCCATCGCGCAACGCGATCGCACGCTGCACCGCAATTTTCAGGGCTACACCACCAAAGCGGGCGCCGACCTTTACGGCATGGGCATCACTGCCATCAGCGCGGTACAAAACACCTACGCGCAGAATTTCCGTGATATTCCGTCCTGGGAAAAAGCCGTTAACGAACGCGGCATCGCCACCATGCGCGGCTACCATCTTTCGCAGGACGATATCGTCCGTCGCGAAGTTATCAGCCGCTTGCTCTGCCACACCGTAATCATCAGGGACGAAATCTCCGAAACGTTCGGGATTACCTTCGACGAATACTTCGCTCCTGAACTCGAACGCCTCAAGCCCGCGCAGGAGGATGGCCTCGTGGCCATCACCGCTGCGGAAATTCGCGCCACGTGGCTCGGCCGCATCTTCATCCGCAACCTGGCCATGATTTTCGATCCGTATCTCGAAAAGCAGCAACTCGATTCCAAGCCGTTATTCTCGAAAACGCTTTAGGCCTGCGGAGGAGCCTCGCATGTCCACGCAGGTGCAAGCCCTGGTTATCGGCGCAGGCATCAGCGGCCTCGCCGCAGCGTACGCCCTGCAAAAATCCGGCATTGAGACCTTGGTAATCGAAGCCTCCGCGCGTCCCGGTGGCGTGATTCAATCCGCGAAACGCGATGGCTTCCTGCTCGAATACGGCCCGCAAAGTTTCAGTGGAAACGCAGCGATTTCGACCATCTGCAAGGATCTGGGCATCGAAAGCGAGTTGCTACGCGCCGATCCTAAAGCCCCGCGCTACATCGTCATCGATGGTAAGCTTCGCGCCGTTCCAATGGGACCCGGTCTGCTCACGTCGCCATTTCTTGCGGGTGGCACGCGTACCGCGCTGCTGCGTGACCTTCTGGGCAAAAGCAAGCCTCCCGCCGATGACGAGTCCCTCGCTAATTTCGTTCGAAGAAAATTTTCTTCCACGCTTCTGGATCGGCTGATCGGGCCGTTCGTATCCGGCATTTACGCAGGCGATCCCGAAAAACTAAGCGCCCGCGCCGCTTTCCCGATTCTTCATGAGGCCGAAGCAGCTTCCGGCAGTGTCCTCCGCGGCGTTTTGAAGCTGAAGAAGACCCGCAAGATGCACCTAGCAGGTGCGCCCCGAGAAAAACCCATCCTGCAAACGTTTCGTGAAGGCAACGAAACCCTCATCCTCGCCATCGCCGCGTGGCTCGATGAACGCTTGCGCATGAGCGTTGAAGCCGTCGGCATCGAACCGCTCGACTGTGGCCACGAAGCCAAAGCTCCGCGCTTCCGCGTCGCCATTCACACCGCCACCGGCAACCAATCCATCGAAGCGGAACGCCTGGTCCTCGCGGTGCCCGCCGACATCGCAGCCCGCCTGCTCTCTTCTTTGGATGAGGGTTTTTCGTCGCCGCTCGAACAAATCGAATATGCCGGAGTCGCGGTCGTATCTCTCGGATATCCGCTCCCGGATATCGGCCGCTCGCTAAACGGTTTCGGGTTCCTCGTGCCGCGCTCTTCCGGCGTAAGGATCCTCGGCACCGTCTGGAATTCGTCGCTCTTCCCAGGCCGCGCGCCAGAAAGCGAAGCCCTGCTCACCAGCTTTGTCGGCGGAGCCACCGATCCCGCAGCCATTCAACGTTCTTCCGCCCAGCTGGTCGAACTGGTCCACAAGGATCTAGCTCCAATCCTGGGAATTCAAAAGGAGCCCACCTTCTCAAACGCGAAGGTATGGTCGCGCGCCATCCCGCAATACAACCTAGGCCACCTCGCGCGGTTAACCGCCTTGGAAGCCCTGCGCCAACGCTTCCCCGGCCTGCACCTGGCCACCAACTACCTCCACGGCCCCAGCATCGGCGCCTGCGTCGAACAAGCCTTCCAACTCGCCAACGAAATCCGCATAAGTTTCGCCAACTAGTTTGTCAATATCGGCACAGGCTGGGTGCCGCACCCTCCGCCTTTAAGGGTGCGGGTTTTCTCTCGGCTTTGTCGCCGGCCTATCCTCTCTTACCCTCCCGATGCGCCAATCGAATCTCTCTCCGGCCTGCCGCTTCTTCCCACCTGCGTTTTTCATCCGCGGTTCGCACAATCAGCGGCGTCACCTTCTTGGGCAATCCGGTCTGACTGTCAATGGCCACAAACGTCACATACGCACTGGTCGTATGCTTCCGCTCCCCAGTCAACAAATTCTCCGAAAACACTTCCACGCCAATCTCCAATGAGGTAGTAAAAACCCGATTCACCTGCGACTTCAGCATCACAATCTCGCCCAAATTCACCGGGTTCCGAAAATCGATATAGTCCACCGAAGCCGTCACCACGTAGCTATTGGAATGCCGGCTGGCCGCCATCGCCGCAACTACGTCCACCAAGTGCATCACCCGCCCGCCAAGCAATTTCCCCAACGCATTCGTCTGTGCCGGCAGCACCACTTCCGCCATGTCCGACGCCGATGCGCTTACCGGCTTGCCCTTCAACCGGCTTTCCTGCGCCTCTTTCTCGGTAAATTTTCGCCGCTGCTTCATCGCTCTCCTCGTTCCTTCGGCCTGAACTGCCGTTCCTTCTTCCAGTTTGCGGCACTCGTTCGCCGTGCACGCATCGATTTCCTGAGAACTTTCCTCAACGTATACTACGAAAGGTGACTATGACCGACCAAAAGAAGACCCGCCGTAAAAAACTCGAAGAATTTCTCGCCTCCAATCCTAACGACGCCTTTTCTCGATACGGAATTGCCCTCGATTGCTTCCACGAGGGTGACCTGGCCGCCGCCGATACTCATTTCCGCACACTGCTCCAAAACAACGCCGAATACGTTCCCACCTATCTCATGTACGCGCAAATGCTTTCGCAAAACGAGCGCCGCGACGAAGCAAAATCCGTCCTCAACCGCGGTATCGAAGCCGCCGCTCGTGCCGGCAACCAGCACGCCCGCTCCGAAATGGAAAATCTCCTGGCCGAACTAACCTAGCAAAGGCGAGCTCTTCACTTCACCTCGACAAAAGGTTTCACGGAGGGTGCCCCATCCCTTGCGCTTTTGTTTTATGCCAGGGTGGATCTTGGGGTTTCTCTTTTTTCTCTGGAGCCATCCCGAACTCCACGACAAGTTTCACTACCTGTGCGCGTTCCCCCGCACTTTGCTATCATCTCCTCGGGACCTCATGCGGCTTGATCGAATTCCGCTTTTTCCTCTTAACGTCGTTCTCTTCCCCGGCGAGCAGCTTCCTCTGCACATTTTCGAACCGCGTTACCGTCGCATGGTGCGCGAGTGCCTCGACAACGGTTCGCCCTTCGGCATGCTTCTCGCTCTCGAAAAAGGAGTCGTACGCGTGGGCTGCACCGCGGAAATTCTCGAAACCACCAAACGCTACGACGACGGCCGCCTGGACATCCTCACCGTTGGCCGCTCTCCCTTCCGCATCGTCGACCTCTTCACGGATGACCCACTCCTCGAAGGTCAAATCGATTACCTCGAAGACGCGGATGCTTCTCTGGACCCGCCTAACCAAATGCAACTGATCGAACTCTACGAAACCTGCCATACCCTCCTCTTTGGTGACATTCCGCGCGACGTACAGGCATCCTCGCCCGAGGGCCTTTCTTATGCCGTCGCTGCTTGCCTGCCCATTGAATTACTCTGGGAACAGCAGATTCTCGAGCTTCGCAGCGAGGTGGACCGCCAACAGCGACTGCTCGCGTACCTTCGCGATTGGGCCCCGCATCTACAGAAAGAAGAGGGGTTGCGTCACCGCGCCGTGGGTAATGGCCACGGCCTGAACTAGTTCGAGTTTCAAGCGGAACATCTTTCGCGTTCCGAGGATAGGACCTCATGACCGCAACTACATCGTTTCAACACGCAGGACGCCCCAAGCCGCGCACCATCGGCGAGTGGAAACGCATTCCGGATTTTGACGCGCGCACCAATTCCGTCTCCGTGAAGAACGAGATGCGCCGCAATCTCCTGCGTGCCATTGAGCGCGACGAGCCGCTCTTTCCCGGGGTTCACGGTTTCGAAGACACCGTCATTCCCCAAATCGTCAACGCCCTGCTCTCCCGCCACAATTTCATTCTGCTCGGCTTGCGCGGCCAGGCGAAGAGCCGTATCCTCCGCGGCCTGAGCCAGTTCCTCGACCCCGAAATTCCGGTCATCGCGGGGTGTGAGATCAACGACAACCCACTCCAGCCCATCTGTCGCGCTTGCCGCGAACGCGTCGCCGCCGAAGGTGACAAGACTCCCATCAATTGGCTGCCGCGCGATCAGCGCTACGTCGAAAAACTCGCCACTCCCGATGTCACCATCGCCGACATTATCGGCGACGTCGACCCCATCCGCGCCGCCCGTGGTGGACGCGACCTCTCCGACGAACTCACCATTCACTACGGCCTGCTCCCACGCGCCAACCGCGGCATCTTCGCCATCAACGAACTACCCGACCTTGCCGGCAAAATCCAGGTCGGCCTCTTCAACATCATGCAGGAAGGCGACATCCAGATTAAGGGCTACCCGCTCCGCTTACCGCTCGACGTCCTGATCGTTTTTACCGCCAATCCCGAGGACTACACTGCGCGCGGCAAAATCATCACGCCATTGAAAGACCGAATCGGCGCGGAAATCCGCACGCACTATCCCGCCACTCTCGCCGAAGGCATCACCATTACCGAACAGGAAGCTTGGGTCGCGCGCGATTCGGATATCAAGGTGGAAGTTCCCGCGTACCTTCGCGAATTGGTGGAAGAAATCGCTTTCCAGGCTCGCGAAGACAAGCGCGTGGACCGCCGCTCCGGTGTCAGCCAGCGTATGCCCATCACCACGCTCGAAAGCCTGGTCAGCAGCGCCGAGCAGCGGGCTGCCCGGGTCGGTGAACGTCGCACCGTCGCGCGCGTGGCAGATGTTTACGCCGCCCTACCCGCCATCACCGGAAAAATGGAACTGGAATACGAGGGCGAACTCAAGGGCGCCGAAACCATCGCACGCGAACTCGTTCGCGCTGCCACCGGCCGCGTCTTCACCAAATATTTCGCCGATACCAATTTCCAACCGGTCATTCAATGGTTCGAACTTGGCGGCGAACTAAAAGTCCCGGAGCTGCAATCCACTTCGCAACGCTTTCAGCAACTTTCGCGCATTCAGAGCCTGATGGAGCACACCAACAAACTCGGCGTAACCGGTAACAAAGACGAAGCCACCGCCTCCGCTGCCGCGGAACTCATCCTCGAAGGACTCTGGGCCCATCGCCGCATTGGTCGCAGCGAAGAGCGCGGCTTCTACGCCGAAAAACAACAGCGCCCACCCGAAGCCCGCGAAAATCCCAATCGCCCCAGGCGCAATTACAATTGAACGTTACGAGGGGTTTTGTAGGGGCGGCTTTAGGCCGCCTTCTTCGATGCAAACAGAATCTATCTTGAGACCGGAACGGAGGCTTCACAGTTTGCGGAAAAATGCTTGGCACCGGGGGTCGGAGCTTTAGTTCCGACATAAAAGCGTCCGGCTGGATTGGGCTTTAGCCCCTGAGGAAATGCTTTTTTAGAACTTTCGCAACAAACGCCGCGAGGGCCACAGAATGAAAATCACCAAGTACGGCAAGTACACCGGCGAACTCTCCGACGAGATCGACCTCGACGAATTGATGAAACGCCTGGGCGATTTCTTCCTGCAGAGCGGCTTCGAATCGCAATACTACGGCCTCTCCGAGTTCGATTCCGCCCAATCCATGGAAGCACTCCGCGAAGCCATCCTCCGCGCCCTCCAGGAAGGCGATCTGCTCCCCGAAAACTTGATGAACGATGAACTTCGTCAACTGCTTCAGGATCCCGGCGCGCTCAACAATCAGGAAATCCGCGACCTCATCGAAAAGCTGATGGAACGCATGGCCCAGGAAGGCTTCATCAATCCACAGCAGCCGCCACAAGTAACTCCACCGCCGCAAACCTCCGCGCGTGGCTCCGTCGGCCAACCCCAGGATCGCAACAACGAAGTGCGTTTCGAAATCACCGATAAGACCGTGGACTTCCTCGGATTCAAAACGCTTCAAGACCTTCTGGGATCCCTTGGTCGCAGCAGCTTTGGCCGCCACGACACCCGCGATCTGTCCACCGGCGTCGAATCCGGCGGCGTCTCGCGTCCCTACGAATTTGGCGACACGTTGAATCTCGACATCAGCGAGACGCTTTCCAACGCCATTCGTCGCGAAGGGGCGAAAGTTCCCATCGAAATGCAGTATCGAGACCTGATGGTTCATCAGTGCGAATATAAATCCTCCTGCGCCACGGTCGTTCTCCTCGACTGCAGCCACAGCATGATTCTTTACGGCGAAGATCGCTTCACCCCGGCCAAGCGTGTCGCCATGGCTCTTTCGCATCTGATTCGCACGCAATATCCAGGTGACACCCTGAGCCTCGTTCTCTTCCACGATTCCGCCGAAGAAGTTCCCCTCGGCGAACTCGCCCGCGTGCAAGTCGGCCCCTATTACACAAACACGCGCGAAGGCCTGCGCATGGCTCAGCGCATTTTGCTACGTCAGCGCAAAGACATGCGCCAGATCGTCATGATTACCGACGGCAAGCCCTCCGCGCTAACTCTCGAAGATGGCCGCATCTACAAGAATGCCTTCGGCCTGGACCCCTTCGTAGTCGGCGAAACCCTGGAAGAAGTGAACAAGTGCAAGCGCGCCGGCATTATGATCAACACTTTCATGCTCGCCACCGACTACAGCCTCGTCCAGTTCGTCCAGAAAATCACCCAAATGTGCAAGGGCAAAGCCTACTTCACCACGCCCTACAATCTCGGCCAATATCTCCTGATGGATTACATGCAGCGCAAAACCCGCACCATCCATTAAACCTTTTGCGTTTGAAGACGCGATTACAATTTGGCCCGTGCCTGTGTGGCGGCCGCCTTCTGAGGCAGGCGCCTTTGGCTTTTGGTATAAGTGCTTGGCACCCGGGGTCGGACCTTCAGGTCCGACATAGACGCGGCATGCTTTGCGGCTCTAGCCCCTGAGGAATTGTTTCTGCTAAGAGTGTTCTGGAAATTTAGTAGTCTTATCGCCTGAGGTAGCATGTCACTATTAAAACGACTATCGCGCCTGATCGGGCTGGAGGCTCCCTTGACGCACGTTGACGCCGGTAACATCGCTCCATCCTTCAAACTCAAGTCTCTCGAGGGGCAGGAATACGATCTACGCGCGCTGCTGAAATCGGGACCCGTGGTCGTAGCCTTCTTCAAAATTTCCTGCCCGGTTTGCCAATTCACTCTGCCCTACGTGCAGCGCTTAGCCGATCGTTACGCAGGCGACGGCGTCACCTTCGTCGCCATCTCCCAAGACGATGCGCGGGACACAAAAAGTTTCAACCAGGAATATGGCGTGAAAATCCCCACGCTACTCGACACCCAGGGCTATCCCGTCTCAAACGCCTACGGTCTCACCAGCGTCCCCACAATTTTCCTCATTGGCACCGACGGCAAAGTCCTAGTAAGCGAAATGGGCTTCAATAAAGGTGACCTCGAAACAATCGCAGACGAACTAGCCGAGCGCCGCAAACTTCCACCCGTTCCACTCTTCCGTCCGGACGAATCCGTCCCAGCCCACCGCCCTGGCTGAGGCTCCAAAAACTAGGCCGGTCGGGCCTGGCAAATTCTTCGAGACTGGGTGCCGCACCCTTGGCCTTTAAGGGTGCGGGTTTTCTCTTGGGTCTATGTGCGGGTGGTCTACTCTTTGCGCTTTTGTCTCTTACAAAGGGTGGACTCTTCTTTTGCGGGTGCCCCACGCGTCGTTGTTACGCGTGGGTCTTGGGTCTTCTTGGGGTTCTCCACACTGTTCCTTTACAACGCCTCCCCCAACAAATCCCTCTTATGCTTCTCCGCTCTCTTCCTCTTATCCGGAATCACTCGCGTATTCGCCGGCGCGCCCACGACTTTCCGCGCCAGTCGCCTAGCCTCGCTTCCCTTTTCCAGCTTCTTCTTTCGCCCACGCTTCATCTCAACTCTTCTTCGCGGTAATCTCGTTCACCGCCCGCCAGCCTTGATCAATCGCCTCATTGGTATACGCAAACGCCCCCGCATCCGAATTCGCAATGTGAATCGCCCCAAACGGCTGCCGCCCAATCTCATGCGGAGCCTCTCCCGGCCCCCAAACCGGGTCGTAGAGCGAGTTGTACTCGTACGCGTACCCGTGCGGCCAGCGGTTCACGGTGATCGCCTCGATGTCCCGACCCGGATCAAATCCTCCGCCACTCAAAGCGCGCCCCAATTGGTCGCGAATATTTTTCTCGAACGTCGCAAACGGCGTAGCCAACAATTGCGCACGGCCCGCCCGCTGCTTCTCCCGCGCCGTCGCTCCAGCTCCCACCGGCACATGCTGCATGTGCACCAGACACGGCTCATCCGCCGTCTGCGTAAACTCGTATCCACCCATGCTCACCGGAAAATCCAGGTCCGCCCCGTAAAAAAACCCGCCAGGAAATTCAATGCTGTGCACCTTCAACCGTTCGAACGCACGCCGTTCACGCAACTGTACGTTGGTATACACCAACGGCACCTTCACGTTATACGCCAGTCCCTCTTTCTGCTTTTCCGGCAGCGTCGGGCAAAGATACGGAATCACCATGTTCCAGCAAGCCAGCACGCACGTCGCGCTGTGCGCCACCCGCGCCTGCCCACCGCGCACATACGTTACCTCCGCGGTCTTCGCACTCTCCGAGTCCCCAACATTGGCCACACGCACCGCCGTCGAACTCAACCGTATCCGCACCGGCGATTGCTCGTCGTCCAGTTTCGCGTAATCGAATTTCGCCAACACCACATCCTCCATTGTGTGGCCTGGCGCAACGCTTGGAATCAACGCCCGCACCAGCATCCGCGCAATCGAAGCGTTGCCATCGGGGAAATGGTAAATATATTTCGAATAATCCTGCCGCGTGACCTCCAGTCCGATCCCCGGAATCTCCCGCGGATTTACACCCACGCCGTCGAAACCTGGGTAACCGCCCAACCCCGCCACATCCCCCGCCGGAATCGCGTCAATCCCCACGCCGTACAGCCCGTACAACGAAGTCTGAAAATATCCCGCCGCATGCGCGCCCACCTTCACGTTGTTCAACAAATAATCGCGGTAGCTGGTTTTCGCCAGGTAAGTCTTCTTCTCCTCTGCGCTCATCCCCGCAAGATAATCTTCCTTCCCGCTGAAAAGCCGTAGCAAATCCTTTTGCGCGGCCTCACTCAGCGGAGTCCGCGCAAGAAATTGCGCGTCAGGCGTTCGTCCAACACCTTTCACCAACCGGTCTTCGCCAAAGGTCTCTTTGTCGAAGAAGATCGCTCGTTTCATCCCCCGCCGTGAGTAATATTCCTGGTCGCAATACCTCTCAAACCGGTCCGGCACAATCCCCAGCTCGCGAAATAGCTCCTTCGCTTCGGCGCTGTACAACTTCGGTCCGGCGATCGATTGCGTCCCGCCATAACCGATCAGCTTCCGTCCGCCGCTCTCAAATTCGTTGCGTTTCGCGTGTCCGCCAAAATCATCGTGATTATCCAGAATCAGAATCCGCGCACCCGCTCCAACCTTCTTGCGGTAAAAATAAGCCGCGGCCAGCCCGCTGATCCCCGCGCCCACCACAATCAGGTCATACGTCTGCGCATCCTTCTCCGGGTTCTCCCAGGTCTTCCCATCGCGCATACCATGGGCCACTTCCCACGACCCATCATGGCTCCCGCGCATTCCCGTTTTCTTCGGCGGATAGTAGCCAGGCACCTTTTCCGGCGCCGTAACGTCCTGCGTACCGCCGTCCTCAAAGTCGAAAAATCCTCCCCACAACGATTCCGGCACCGCAAAGCTCGCACCGATAGCGACGCTCATTCCATTCAGAAAATCGCGCCGCTTAATCGGCCGCCCCATCCCCAGCTCGCGTTCTTTTTTCTCTTCACTCAAGCGCGTCTCTTGTTCCCACCAAGAAAACACCACCAGCCTGGACAAACGCAAAAAGCTTAGCCCAAACACAACTCCAATAAAAGCGACGGCTCTACCTTAGTCTGTGTACCGGCCGCTTTCCGAGGCGGGCGCCTTTTGCTTTTCTTTAGGAGGCTGGGGCTTCAGCCCCAGCGTGGGCATGAAATAGAATGGGCTTTAGCCCCTGAAGAAACCGTTGCCGCTCTCGGGCTGATATTCCTGGCGATCTACAAATCCTAGAAACTAAACGTCAATTGCAGATCGAGACGCCGGTTCGACGTGGGATCGCTGAACGGCCGCCCCGCCAAAGCATTCGATTCCCCAAAAACTCCCGGAGGCGCGCTCAGATTCCCTATTGGCGGCGTTACATTCACGTTATTAAATATATTTCGCCCGACCACAGCCAGCGTCAGCGAGTACCGCCGGTTGGTCGCTCCCGCATCCGCATTTCTGCCGCCGGGTCCGCCTCGTCCACCGCCACCCGGTCCTCTGCCAAACGTCCCACCGCCCATAGGTCCGCCAGCGCCGCCCGCTCCCGCGGCATTCTCCAGCACCGGCCCAAATCCAAACGTCTTGCTCACGCGCAGATTCATCGTGAATCTTCCGGGCCCCTCTCCAAAATTCACCGGGATTGGCGTGTTCACCGTCGGGTTCGTCACATCAAAGCAGCCATACTTGGTCTGGATGCCTGGTGGGCACGTTCCAAACGACGGCCGCACGTTGTACACCGAATCCTGATACGGGTCCGTCCCCGTCGTAATATTGAATGGCGGTCCGGACTGAGCGATCAGGAACGGACTGAGGCGAAACGCCTTCGGCAGCGCTATCGATCCTCCGAAGAACAATCTGTGCCGCACGTCAAAGGTTGCCCGCCCATAATCTTCCTGTAAATCAAACGGATTGGAGGGAAAGCCGTTCGGCGTGGAAACATTGCTATTCGCATAATTAAGCGTGTAATAGCCGAACAACGTAATCTTTGTCCCCGCTCGCACGCTTCCATTCACAATCAACTGGTTCTGCTTGAACGTGCCTTCGGACTGGTATTGCAGGAGGTTTTCCTCGACCCTGTTTGGCCGTTCACCGGTCGCGGGATCGAACGGATTCAGGTTGTTGGTATAAAACTGGTGAACGCCGCGGGAATTCAGGTAGGTCACCGCGACATTCGCCGTCTTTGTCAGCTGCCGCTCCAGTGTCACTCCCGTTTGCATCGTGTACGGCGCGTGCAGGTTATTGTTCACCACGTATAGATTTGGCGCGGTTCCGGATGGCGGTAACTGGCCCGCGGAAGGAATGTCCGTCAGATAAAAATCCGGATTGATGACCTGAAACCGCACTTGGCTGTCCGCCAGATCCAGACTCGATTGCCTTTCCTGTTGCAGAAACAGCGAGGACGTAAAGCGGTCGTAAAAAATCCCGAAGCCACCGCGCAATATAGTTCTAGGCGGATTCTTGGCGGTTCCACCGATGCCCCAGGCAAATCCCAGGCGTGGCGCCAGGTTAGCCTTGCTGCTGAAATTATTCTGCGTTTCAAACCGCAGTCCGAAGCTGATCGTAACGTTCTGCCGTACTTTCCAGTCGTCCTGTGCAAACAGGCCGACATCCACGTACGTCACGCCAGCGCTAGCCTTTCCCGCGGTCTCGGTGAAAAACGCAGGTCCCACACCGAATGCCGCGCGGATCTGCGCGATGCTCAAACCGTTCGCCAATTGCTGCATCGTGGTCTGATAGTCGCCGATGGAATTGAACGTAAACTGTCCGTTGTAATTCCCGGTGTTCGTATTGTCGTCTTGCGTCACCCGCAGCCTGCCGCCTACCTTCCACGCGTGCTTGCCATAGTTCAAGTACGTGGTGTTTTGTATTTCGTAGTGGTTCTGCGTATCCAACAGACTCCCGCCGCCGCTTCCGTTGCCCGTGAACGCCGCTCCAACGTCCACCGTTGGGTTCGAATTCAGCGGAGTCGTGGTTGAATTCTCGTGAAGATATTGAAATCGAAGTTCGTTGATTACATGCGCTCCGATGATCTGTGTATCTGTCAATTGAAAGGTATGCTCGGTGGATAGCTCATTGACCCCCATCTCCGCCAGGTCAAACTGCCCCACTCCATTATTCATTTCGTTGTCGCGATAGTATTGGTACCGCGCCGTCAGCGTATTGTTCGGCGTCAACTGATAGTCTATCCGGCCGCTGAAGTTAGTCCGCGTCTGCGGGCTGGGCACGGCGGAGCTGAACGGCACAATGTTGAAGTTGGGATCCAGAATCGTCGCGCTGACCACCGAAAGAGTTTCAATGTTGCGCCGTTCCGCATTAATGAAAAACGACGCCTTCTTCCCCAGCGGCCCGCCAATGTTCCCGCTGTATTGCTCGGAATGGTAGCCGGGCGTCGCCGATCCGTTCTCCGGAATCTCAAACGGATTTCGCGAATTGAACGCTGATGAATTCCCCAGTACCGTGAACTGTCCATGTATCTTGTCTGTTCCCGGCTTGGTAAACACTTCAATTCGGCCATATCCCAACTTGTCGTATTCGGCCGAGAAAGGATTCTGGTTGATCCGAATCTCACGGATCGACGCCTTTGGAGGCAACTGCCCCGCCGTGAACCCGTCGATGTATATTTGCCCGCCGTTCGGCCCCGCGGACGGCCCAGCCAGCGCTTCCAGTTCCGACTGCAGTTCGTCCGGATCATCTGAAAGTGCGTCCAAATCCTTCCCTTGCAGGACAATCGTATTCGCGTTGTTCGAAGGATTCACATCCAGTTGCGCGGTACTTTCCTGCACTACCACTTTTTCCTGCTGCACTTCCAGCACCATCGATATGTTCAACGGAGTAATTTTTCCGGCAGTCACGCTCACGTCGCTCTTCGTAAATAGCGAAAACCCCTTGGCCACCACTTTCACTTCGTAATTTCCCGGCGCCAGGTTCTTGAATTCGTAATAGCCGTCTTTCCCGGTCGTCGTGTCCATCGACCCGCCCGACGGAGTGCTCAGCAACACCGTAGCGCCCACCAGCGTTCCTCCGGACGGGTCGGTTACCTGCCCCCGAATGCCTCCTGTGTCCGCTTGTGCTCGTAGGATTCCGCTCAGCAGTAACACCACGAATAAAGAGAAGTACACTCTTCGTAACAGGATTTTCCCCAGGCTGGTCATCGTTCTCTTTCTTTCGTTGTATTTACTTCATTGGACGCCGTGGCCGCGTCAACGTTTCCCGGGCAAATTCTCCCGTCGCCGGCTCTAGCACTGGCGTTGTCCGATCAAGGTGTACCTGCGTCTCCGCCGCCGTTGCTCATGCTCCAAGGCGTCAGGATAGAGGAAGCTTGCCCGGGTGAAGCTTGCAAGATGGGTTCCACTCCTCCAAGCAACGTAATCAAAGTGGGAGCGCTGCCGTTTTGTCCTTCGCTGGCCACAATCATTACCGCGTCGCCTTTTTGAAAATCCGCCAGCGTACTCGTGGGCAATCGGCTCAACATCTGTTGCATGTCACCACCGCCCCCGCGATTTCCCCCGCCCATGCCGCCGCCAGCCCCGCCACCAGGCCCAGGTCCACTTCCGGCACCCGTGCCGCCCTGCGGTGCCGCAGCCGGTACACTCGCCGCTGTCGGTGTCCCATTCTGGCCGTTCGTCGCCCCGCTCGCTTCCGCTGCTCCTCCCTTGAGCCGCGCCGCCAATCTCTGTGCAATCTGCGACGGCAATTTCCGTAGTTGCGATTCCGACGTAATCGTTACCTCTACGTTCTTCTTTGCTGCAAGATCGTTCACGGTCATCTTGCCCGCTGCCGCGTCAACGCTCACGACTGTGCCGGAAATATTTCGAAACGCTCCGGTCACCATTTCATCGGCGTCAAACTGAGCTCCGTCC
>Ga0210394_10004826_pt1 | contig 15458 bp, 14 predicted proteins | sample IncBWC12MmetaG_FD_160121 | JGI IMG/M metagenome (GOLD analysis project Ga0210394, IMG submission 160121) | Forest soil microbial communities from Barre Woods Harvard Forest LTER site, Petersham, Massachusetts, United States - Inc-BW-C-12-M | ecosystem: Environmental > Terrestrial > Soil >... | reverse complement strand
CGCGTCCATGGAAGACAACCCGCATCGCTTCCTCAACGTGATGGTGAAGGGGACCTATATCGCTCCGCATCGCCATCTGGATCCTCCGAAAGCCGAATCGTTCCTGGTTTTGGAGGGCGAAGTGGCATTCTTCATCTTCGATGATGCTGGGCGCGTGGTGCGGACGGAACTAGTGGGCGGCGATCCGGTCGGAATCGATCTTCCACCAGGCGTTTGGCACACGCTGACGCCGCTGTCTGCGCACGCGGTCTGTTATGAAGTGAAGCCCGGGCCGTATTCCGCCGCGAATGACAAAGATTTTGCTCCTTGGGCGCCGCGCGAAGGAGAACCGGGCGTCGCCGCGTATCTCGAGAACTTGCTGGCGATCATCAAAAGCAAAGGTGCTTGATCAGATCTACCAGCGCGTGCAAGCCGGCTGAAGCGAAGATGCTTGAGCTTTTCTCATAGACCTTGCCATACGCGACGCCCGCGATGGTCGCAACGATCATGTAGCGCCAGTTGGGCAACGGCCCGGGCCCGTTGTCGAGATGCGCGCATCCAAAAATGAACGCGGCGAGCAGCAGGGTGCCCGCGCTAGTTCCGAGCTTTTGCGCGATCGCGTTCTGGATCAGCCCGCGAAATAGGATCTCTTCGGGGAGCGCAGTCGCGGCCAGGATGATCAGGTATTGCGATCCAATGCGCGTACCGGACGGCTGCGTGGGCAAATGAAACGGTGGCAGGAACCCGATCAGTCGGCCCAGCGCGATCAAGATCGGCGCCGATGCCGCGAACCCGAGCAGCAGGTTGACGAGATCGCGGCTCGATCGAGGCAGGTTGTATTTCATTCCCGCGAGGCGGCGGAACAACAGGAAAATCGACAGCCCGAGCACAATGGACACGCCGTAAGCCGCCAGGTGCAGCGGGCCTTGTGCTGGTTTCGGCACCCATTGCCGGCCGAGGGAAAACTCGAGAGGAAACCACAGCAGCGCGATGATCGCGAAGTCCACCCAGGTGGGCGGGGGCGTTTCACGGAATAGGTATGCGCAAATCACCGGCGAAAACGTGTAGGCCACAATCAAAGCCGCTAAGGGGATATTGAATACGCCGCCGGCCAAGAAGATCGCCGACAAGACCACTGGAGCCACGAACAATAACGCAGGCCGAAATGTCAGCGCGTCTTGCAGGAACCGTTGAAGACCGGGCGCCAAGAGCACCAAGATCCCAAACAAAAAATTGCGGGAATCAGGTACATCGCTGTCATGTTACCGTCTCCACTCAGGTACTTCCTTACTTGAAGTTCAGGCGCGCTCTTAGCGTACTCTCGTACCATGCTGAGACTCGGTTGTCTTTTCGCGCTGATCGTGTCGGTTTGCCCGGCTGCCACCTATTACGTAGCAACGCAGGGCAGCGATAACAACCCCGGAACTTCTCAATCGCCTTGGGCTACTCTGCAACACTCGGTGGATTCAATCGCGCCCGGCGATACCATCCTGGTCAGTGCGGGGACCTACGTTGGTTGCCGCATCGGGATTCCCGGCGGCCCGTCATCGCCCAAAACCTTGGAGGCCGCACCCGGGGCTGCCGTTTTGATCGACGCGCCCGGCCCGGAGAACAAACACAACAGCATCATTGAGGTCGAAAACTTCTCCCTCACGATGACGGATTGGGTCGTCGCTGGCTTCGAAGTCGCCAATTCGCCGAACTATGGCATCGACGTGCGGGTGACGGATCGCATCACGGTGCAAGGGAATCACGTGCATAACAGCGCGCTGACGGGCATCTTCACGGCGTTCTCCAACTACGTGCTCATCCAGAACAACGAAACCGATCACAATGCCGAGCATGGAATCTATCAAAGCAATAGCTCGACGTATCCCACCATTCGCGGCAATAATTCCCATGACAACGCGTCGGCGGGTATTCATATGAACGGCGACGATACCGAAGCTCCTCCCACAGGCAAGAAGACAGGGCTGGTGCAGTACGCGACGGTGGAAGGCAATACCATCTGGAACAACGGAACGGCGGGCGCTTCGGGCATCAATTGCGACGGAGTGGATGACAGCCTGATTAGCAACAACCTGCTGTACAACAACCACGCCAGCGGCATATCGCTTTATGCCATCGACGGCGCGCACGGCTCCAGCCACAACATGGTCTATAACAACACCATCGTGATGGCGCCGAACTCACGGTTCGTGATCAATATTCCCAATGACGGCGGCGGAAAAAAGCCGCCCGTGGGGAACATCATCAAGAACAACATTCTTTACACGCCCGATGCAGGACATGGCTCCGTTTTGGTCGCCAAAGCGGGCGTTTTGGGATTTGAGAGCGATTACAACGTTGTGGTGAATGTGTTCTCGATCAACGACGATGTGAGCGTGATCAATCTGAAGAAATGGCAGTCCCACGGGTACGACCTGCATTCGATCGTCGCCACGCCTGCTGAGTTGTTTGTCGATCCAACCAACAACAATTACCAGTTGAAGTCTGGATCGCCCGCTATCGACAAAGGCACGACGCTGACTGCAGTCCCAACCGACATCCTCGGCGTGAAGCGCCCGCAGGGCGCGGGCTACGATATCGGCTGCTACGAAGCGCTAATTTAAGCGCCCAGAATTTCGATATACCGCGCCACCGCCTCAATGCCCCGGAAGAAATTCGGCAGATGCAGTTTCTCATTCGGCGCGTGCAGATTGTCGTCCGGCAGCCCGAAGCCCATCATGACGCTCGGAATCCCCAGGTACTCATCGAACGCGGCGACAATCGGAATTGACCCGCCGGAGCGAATGTACACCGTCTCCTTGCCGAACACCTGCTTCATGGCCTCGGCGGCGGCGTGAATGAAACGATTGTCCGGATTCACTAACGACGGGGGCGCATTGTGGATGGTCTTGTACACCGCCGTGACGCCCTTGGGACAAGCCGCGGCTACGGCCTTCTGCAACTGCGCGACAGCTTCGTCGGGTCTCTGATCGGCCACCAGCCGCATGCTCACCTTCGCCACGGCACGGGCCGGGATCACGGTCTTGGCGCCCTCGCCGATGAATCCGCCGCGAATGCCGTGCACTTCCAGCGTCGGCCGCGCCCACAAGCGTTCGAAGAGCGGGATTTCGGGTTCGCCCACCAATTCCTTGACGCCGACTTCGTTGTCCCGATATTCGCGCTCATCGAACGGAAGCCGCGCCCAGGCCGCCCGTTCCTTGTCGCTGGGAGGAACCACGCGATCATAAAAGCCCGGAATCCGAATGTGCCCTTCACGATCCTTCAGCGTCGACAGAATCTCTGCCACCGCTTGCAGCGGATTCGGCGCGGCTCCGCCGTAGACGCCCGAGTGCAGATCGTGATTCGCTCCTTCCACCACCAGCTCGCCGTAGATGATGCCGCGTAATCCCACGCAGATGGTGGGCAGCTCCGGCGCGAACATTTCGGTATCGCAAATCACAGCGGCGTCCGCCTTCAACCGCGCCGGTTTGCTCGCAACGTAGGCTTCGATATGTTCGCCGCCTACCTCCTCCTCGCCTTCAATCAGAAACTTGACGTTGATGGGCAGCTTTCCGTGCTGCTTCAGCAGTCCCTCCACGGCCTTGATCAGGATGTAGGTTTGGCCCTTGTCGTCGGCCGAACCGCGCGCGTAGATATTGTTGTTCCGAATCTCGGGCTCAAAAGGCGGCGATTTCCACTCGTCCAGCGGATCCGGCGGCTGCACGTCGTAGTGCCCGTAAAAGAGCACCGTGGGCTTGCCCGGCGCGCCCAGCCACTCGGCGTACACCAGAGGATTACCGGTGCCTTCGATTAACTGCGCCTGCTGCAGTCCGGCTTTGTCCAGTTCCCTCCGGACAAAATCGGCCGCGCGCTGGATGTCCGGCTTATGCTCGGACAGCGTGCTGATGCTCGGAATGCGCAGAAAGGCTTTCAGGCCCTCCAGGTAACTATCGTGGTGCTGTTCGTAATAGTTCATGATCTATTTATTCACCTATTTGGCCACCAGCCCGACCTGGTGGACGATAATTCCCAGCTGGCGTACGTCACGGTTCGCCGGCGGAAGCGTATGATCCACCGCGAAATCGATGCGCACCTCGCGCCCTTTCAACTTATCCGGGGGAACATCTCGCTGGTAGGTATAGGCTCCCGCTTTGGCGAACACTTGTGGATCCAGCTTCAATCCTTGCACCGAGCACGAAAGCTCCACGAATTGCGAATGCTGGATCACCGGATCCGGCACCACGATGTGCATTACCAACTGCGCACCCCGCTCCGCCGAATGCAGGGGCGGCGTGAGGGTCACGGCGAATTCCTTCCCAGTCCAGCGCCAGGCATTCGCTTCGATGTTGTAGAAACCCTCCGTAAAGCGGCTGGCGTACTCCGGATCGCCCGCAAAGATCGTACTCGCCGGGTCGCTGGCTTTCCGGTGGCGATGCTTGCAGGCTCCCGACACAAACAACAAACACAGCAACAGTAAAGTCAAAGAGATGGATCGCATGATTTTGACCTGTTGGATGTCCGCTCAGTCTCCGCACTTCTCGACGTTCACCAGGCAACTGTAGAACGTGGGGCCGCCGCCGATATCGGTCAACCGGTCGGACGTGAGCGCGTTGATGTTGCGATGGTCGGCCGCGAGCTTGTTCCACCGGACCGATGGCGCCAGCACCACGCCCGGGCGTACCACACCGTTCACTCCGGCTACGAACGTACAACTGCCGCGATCGTTAAAGACGCGCACCAGATCGCCGTTCCCGATCCGCCGCGCCCGTGCGTCTTCATCGTGCAGGAACACCTTGGATGTTTGGCCCTCCGCCAGAGACTCGTTGCCGAAGGTTGAGTTCATGCTGTCGTGGCTCTTAGCCGAGATCAGCTCGAGCGGAAACCGCGCGCTCAAATCCTTTGCGCCCAGACGCGATTCGATAGGTGGCTGGTAGTCCAGCATTTCCGAGCCAAACTCGCATTTGCCGGATTTCGTGCCGAATCCGCCTTGGGCAAACGGCAGGAATGGCTCTCCGGCCGGCGCGACGTTTAACCGCACGGAATGCTCGCGCTCCAACCGTTCTAGCGTTATTCCCTGCAAATACGGATGCCCCGAATCGAGCAGCGTGCGGATCATGTCGTCTTCTGAATCGCGGAAACAGGCCTCGTCGAACCCCATGCGCTCCGCGAGCAGCCGGAATACTTCCACGTTCGATTTCGTCTCGCCGGGCGCCGCGAGCGCCGGCCGCGCCAGCTGCAAATGGTAATGCCCGTAGGCGAAATAAAGATCCGTGTGTTCCAGGAATGTAGTGGATGGCAGCAGGATGTCGGCGTGGTCCGCGGTATCGTTTTGAAACTGTTCCAGCACCACCGTGAAGAGATTCTCGCGCCGCATTCCCTTGAGCACCAGGTTCTGATTCGGAGCGATCGACGCAGGATTAGAATTGTAAACCACCATTGCCTTCACCGGCGGCGCATCCAATTCCGTCAGGGCTTTGCCAAGCTCCGTCATGTTGACGATGCGCGCCTCACGTCCGAGCGGCGATCGATGCTGTAGTTCCGGCATTTCGAGGCCCGCGCGATTCACCTGGAACGCCTGGCTGGTGGACAGTTGCAACCCGCCGCCCACTTCGCGCCACGATCCAACCAGCGCCGGCAGCGACGCAATCGCCCTCGTCGCCGCTCCACCGCGCTCGCTACGCTGGATTCCGTAGTTGAGCCGGATGGCGGCCGGCCTGGTGGTCGCGTATTCGCGCGCCAGCAAAACAATGTCCTCGCGAGGAATGCCCGTCAGCGCCTCCACGCGCTCCGGAGGATACGCCAGCGCCAGCTCGGCCATCGACTCAAATCCATTGGTGTAATTAGCCACGTAATCGGCGTCGTGCAGTTTTTCGCCAATGATCACGTGCATCAGCCCCAGCGCGAGCGCCAGATCGCTGCCCGGATAGATGGCGAAATGCTTGTCGGCCAGCTTGCCGGTGCGATTACAAACCGGATCGATGGTATAAAACTGCGCACCATTCTCCGGGCTTCGACAATGAACGGCCACAAGTGAACGTTCGTGGCGAGTACGTTCGCTCCCCACGCGATGATCAGCTTGGAATGGCGAAACTGCTCGGGCTCCGTGCCATAACGAAAGCCGAGCGTTTGAGTCAATCCAGCCCCTCCGGCGGCCGAGCAAATGGTCCGATCCAGCCGTGACGCTCCCAGCCGGTGGAAGAACCGCCGATCCATGCCGGCGCCGTTCAGGAATCCCATGGTTCCCGCGTAGCTGTAGGGCAAAATCGCCTCTGGGCCGTACTCTTCGGAGATCTTTCGCAGCCGCGCCGCGATAGTTTCCAGCGCCTCGTCCCATGAAATCCGCTCGAACTTGCCCTCGCCTTTCGCGCCGACGCGTTTCTGCGGAAAGAGCAGCCTGTCGGGGGAGTACTCGCGATCTAAGTACCGCGCCACCTTGCCGCACAGGAACCCGCGGGTCACAGGATGCTCGGGATTTCCACGTAACCGGCTGCCTTTGCCATCCTCTAGATCGATGAGCAAGGAACAAGCGTCCGGACAATCGAGCGCGCACACGGAGTGTCGGACTTGCGGCATCATTTCGATTATACGTCGGCGACGGCGGTGGAAACCCGGGCCTGTCGCGCAACGTCTTTGCTCATATGGCTGGTACTAAAGGCCGTTTTCGAGCTGGATTCGGCGGCTCTTGGCGCGGCCTTTTGGGGTTAGAATTGATTTGATGAGCGCACAGCGCGGGATGCGTTTGCGGGATGAACAAAACAATCGCGGCCCGCTGCGTTGTGCGCGATGATTTTTGAGGAGTTTGCGCATGCGTTGCCTCATTCTGTCGGTTTTGTTGTTGAGCCTTACTGGCGTCGTGTTCGGCCAGTCGCACCAGGGCCAGTCCTGGTCCCTCGGCGGCTTCGGTAGCGTTCTGTATCCAGGGATGGGCCACGCGCCCACTGCGACGCCGCCGGTTGGCCAGTTCGTAGCGGCAGCGCACGGCGGCGGTTACTCGCGAGGCTTTGCGAACCCAGGTCACGCCAGTCATCCGCAACACTCGGGTACCGTCATTGTTCCTTATCCGGTCTACTACGGCGGCTATTATGGCGGCGCCTATGGCTACGATCCTGCGGCAGCGGGCTACGCGCCTGGATATGCCGATGACGGTTCGCAGGCCAATGGCCCTGGAGTTCCATCCGTGGTGATCAACCAGAATTTCGTGCCACCGCAGGCCAATCCCCAAGTGCGGGAATATAACGGCGACCAGCAGCAACAACCGGACCAATCATCCGGCCTCAGGCTGTATCAGGCACCGCCGTCGCATCCGTATGCGGACGCCCAGGCTCAGGCGCGCGTTGCGAACAGCGGTCAGCCCACCATTTACCTGATTGCCTTCCGGGATCACAGCATCGTGCAGGCGTTGGGTTATTGGATGCAGGGCAACACCTTGCATTACGTAAGCGCCGAGCAGACGCTCAACCAAGTCAGTATCGACTTGGTGGATCGCGATCTGTCGCAGCGTTTGAACGACGAGCGCGGCATCGATTTCCGCCTGCCACAGCCCCGCTAAGACTGAAGAGCCCGTGCAATCCGTAGTTCATCACGTAAGTTAATCGTTTTCATTTCTGGCTTGTGGCTCTTGAGCTGTTTTGCCACCAGTGAGGGATCGGTCGCCGGTACCTACACACGATAACTCTGGTTCTAACAAAAATCACTCCTTCTTGCATACTATCCGAGGCAGGTCGGGGGAAACAGATCAGTGATCTGGACATTGGAGCATAAGTAGCGATGGACGCGTCAATTTCGAGTCGTACCGTAATCACTCACGCGAAGGTCCCTACAAAATTGGCATTCCCTCAACTGGCGTGGTAGAAAGGTGGCCCCAGGGTAAGGTGCTTGGTCCGATAGACGTGACGTGCCCAGACTCACCCCACGAAATCGATTATGTGCAGCCCTGAGGACGTTAGCCGGGCAGACGTGTTGCTGTGTGTACCCCTCTTAGCGGTAAGCCTCCTTGCGATCGAGGACGCGGGAAATCTCTAGGTAGTCGCCTTTATCGCGGAAGAAGACCCGGTGGTCCTGGGCGCGGAGCCGTAGCAGGCTCGACATCGCGAAGTTGCTTGGTGTCGCCATCCTCCTCGGGTGAAATCATGGTTTCAAGCAAATGGACTACGGCTGCAAGCTGGCCCGGGCCAAGTTGATCCAGCAGCGCGTGGGCCTGCTGGCGTTCGTGATCGAAATTCGGGTTCATACTTCCCTCTTACCGCGCGCTATTAGTATGGCAGAGGCGGCGATCGGTAGCTTCGGATAAACCCCGCGTCGCCCTCCAGAAAATCGTAGTCGCCCAGGTTTACGCGCGCCACCCAGGCAATCTGCTCAAAGTCCAGGTTCTTAGGCTCGCCCGTGAACTCTGTCACTCGATAAAAGACCAGCTGGATGGGCGTCCGGCCCGGATATTGGTATTGGTATCGCATGATTTCCCGGTCTACGCGCGCGTGAATCGCCAATTCTTCTTCCAACTCGCGAACCACGGCCGCTTCCGGAGCCTCGCTCGGCTCCACTTTGCCGCCCGGAAACTCCCACTTCAGCGGATGCTGCCCGGTGCGCTTGCGCTGAGCGATCAAAATGCGGCCATCACGCTCAATCACCGCCGCCACCACGGTCCTCAGTTGCATAATCAAAGAAGAGCGCACTTTTGTACAGCGAAGCCTTCCTCGATCATTTCAAAAATCCGCGCAACGTGGGCGAGCTCGCCGCACCCGCGGTCACGGTAGAGATCTCGAATCCGGCTTGCGGCGATATATTGCGGTTGTCGGCGCGTTTTGAAGACGGGCGCGTGGCCGAGGTTCGCTACAAAATACGGGGCTGTACGGCGTCCATCGCTAGCGGCTCCGCGCTTACGGAATGGATGCTCGGCAAAACACGCGTCGAGCTGGCCGGGTTGGACGCAGCGGCTATTGAATCCGCCGTCGGCGGATTGATTCCGGAATCCAAGCACGCCGCGGTACTGTGCACTGACGGAGTGAAAGCGCTCCTGAAGGCAATCACAAAATATTGACCGCCCGCGCCGCCAGCAGCGCCACCGTGACCAGCGAAATGCAAGCTTGCACCATCATCATGATCTTGGCCCAGCGCGATAGCACCGGAACATCGGTGGGCGAGAACGCCGTGCTGGTGTTGAATGCCAGGAACAAGTAGTCCACGAATCCCGGCCGCCAGTTCTTATCGCTGTCCCATGGGGTAATCATTTGAGGAAAAAGGAACGCCCCGTCGTCGTGCGACTCTCTTCGGTCGCGTTCGTTGGGGCCGCCTGCGTCCAACCGCCAGTACCATGAGGCGAACACCAGAATATTGGCCACCCAAAGACACGCGGCGCCACGCAGAAGCTCTACCGGCGAATCGGCATGCGAAGGCAGGCGGTGGATCAACAGACTGAGCGACCCAACCATCGAGGCAGTTATGATCCCCAGCACCATATGACCGAAAATCCGGTTGAGACGATCCTTACCGGTTTGGTGGGTCACGATGGTCGGTATAAGCAACACCGAAACAACCCCCAGTAGCAGCCACTGCTGCCCGAATCGCAGCGCCGCCGGCATGACGAAATACACCCCGCCGGTGGCCAGGAAGGCTAGCATCGCCGGCCAGCGAGGTTCGCGTTCCCTGGGTTCGGGTACCGCGGCCGGTGGAGCTTGGGCGTTCGGCGGAGACATATGGGACAATGTACCAAGTCACCTCCCCATGAAGATCGTGGTACAAAGTTCGTCGTTGGTCTTTACCGTGTTTTCGATCATCCTGAACGTGCCGATCACTCGCGTAAAGCGAAAACCGGCCGGCCGGGAAGTGACTCGCAGAGAACCGAGCGCTGCAACCGGCTAGGGACTGCCGTTCCTGGCCAAAGCCGACCCGCTGCGGCGGCTGCACATTGATGCGCGGCGTCAGTTGAAACAGCCATGGCTATTTCACCTCAGTTCGCACTCTCTCCGCCCGGTGACGAGGAGCCATCGAGTGCTTCCCCGGATTGCGTTTATTCTTTCGATCTACATGGGGATCTGATCGACACGAATGCCCACTTCGCCGAAATCACGGGCTACGATCGCGACAACGCGGTCGGGTTGAATCTAAGCCAGTTGCTCGACCAGGAATCCTGGCAACGCTCTAGCGAGCAAATCCTAGCGTTGCTCGGAGGTGGGGGATCGCAGAAGCTGGACCTCACGGCCATCGGGAGAGACGGCCAGCGAATTCACTTGGAGATCATGCGGCGGTTGTTATTCGAGCGGGGCCGTCCGGTGGCGATTCAGGATTCCGGACGCGCGCTGACGGACGTCTCAGGTCGAACGCCAAAATCCTTTCAGATGAACACCTACGCTGAGCAGTTGAAGCACCTGCATCGGCTGAGCACCACCAACTACGCTACGCTCGATGAGGCTTTCGGGGACCACCTGCGAACCGGTTGTCAGCTATTCGACCTGCCAATCGGATTGCTTCTGCAAGTGCAGGGAAACCGCGGCCTGATTCAGGGTTCGCACGGCGCTCCGGATCTCCATCCGGGCGCAACGATTTTGTTGCGCGAGACGCGTGCGCACACCATCGAAGAACGGCTTAGGACGGTCACAATCTCTGGGCAGGCCTCGCCCGAAGGCCGTCTCCAGCCGGCGTTCGATACCTACATTGGTACGCCCGTGTGGCTTGGCGCGGAGCTGTTCGCAACCTTGAGCTTCTCTTCCCCCGGCAGCGGCCGCACTCGCGACTTCTCGGCGTCCGATCGAGAGCTGATCGAACTGATGGCACGCAGTATCGGACGAGTGATTCTGGAGCACAGAATCCAATCCGAGCGCGACCGTCTTCAGAGCCTGGAGAAGAACCGCAACCGCGTGCTCGAGATGGTGGCCGAGAACGAAAGCATCGACTCGATCCTGGCGGAAGTGGCGCATCTGGTGGAGCGAGAGTGCCCGGGAGCGCTGTGCTCAATACTGATTCTCAAGGACGAAGTGCTGATGTGGGCCGCGGCGCCCAGCTTTCCGCCGGAAGCGATCCGGCTATTCAAACCATTTCGCGTGCTGCGCGGCGCCGCCACCCTGGCAACCGTCGAGGTGGGCCGCTCCACGGTTTTCTGGGAGGACGTGCGCACGTGTCCGTTGTGGGTCGAGCGGGGGCACTTCGCTGCTCAGATGGGCGTTGTCGCCTGCCGATCCACTCCCGTACAGTCAAGCGAAGGTGAGCTGTTGGGAATCCTGGTGCTGCACTATCAGGACGGACAGCCGCACGATCACAGCGACACCGAACTGCTGCAGGCGGCCGCCCGCTTGGCGGCGCGCGCGCTCGAGCAGCGCGGTCTCAACCAACGCCTGGAGTTCCAGGCCCGGCATGACTCGCTCACAGGCCTGCCCAACCGTTCCTATTTCATGGAACTGCTCAATTCGGCGTTGAAAGAAGCTGGCGAGGGGTCCGGCACGCTCGCGGTTCTATTCATTGATCTCGACCGCTTCAAACAGATCAACGATATCCTCGGCCATGCCATGGGTGACCGGCTGTTAAAAGAAGTAGGCCAGCGGCTGAAACGATTGCTGACTGAAGACGATCTGGCCGGCCGCATGGGCGGTGACGAGTTCATCATTGTGCTTGCGCGCCAGCCCGGTGAGGAGGCCGCGGCGCTGGCGTCGCGAGAGTTCCTGGAAGCCCTCCGCGCGCCACACCAGATTGAAGACAATGAGCTGTTCGTCACGGCCAGCATCGGGGTCGCCATTTATCCCCGTCACGGTAAGACCGTCGCCGAGTTGCTGCGTAACGCCGATCTCGCGATGTATCACGCCAAGAACAGCGGCAAGAACGACGTGGAGGTTTTCCGCGCCGAGGACCACGTGGCCAGCCTGGAGCGCCTGCGTCTGGAAAACGCGCTGCGCCGCGCGCTGGAACACCAGGAATTCGAGCTGCTGTATCAGCCCGTGGTCGGCATGAACGGGAAGGTGGATGGCCTGGAGGCGCTGCTTACCTGGCGGCATCCCATCTACGGGACCATCTCGCCCAAGCAGTTCATCCCGATTGCAGAAGAAACCGGACTGATCATCGATATTGGATCGTGGGTCATTCGCCGGGCCTGTCTAGAAGCCGCGAGCTGGCACAAAGCCGGTCACAGCGCGGCTCGCATCTCGGTCAACGTGTCGGCATTACAGTTCGAGCGTCGCGATTTCCTGGAAACCGTCGCGGGGGCGCTGGCGCTCAGCAACCTGCCGCCCGACCGCCTGGAGCTGGAGCTCACCGAAAGTTACATCATGAAGGATCTCCCGCAAGCTGCGGCGCGTTTTTCTCAGATCCGGAAGCTGGGCATCAGCATCGCGATCGATGATTTTGGCACAGGCTATTCTTCGCTCAGCTATCTCAATAAACTGCCGGTGGATTCATTAAAAATCGATCAATCATTCCTGCGCAATCTGCAGGGGCCTGAGGGCTCGCTGGCTGTGATCCAGAGCATCGTGCGAATGGCGCACAGCATGAATCTCACTGTGGTGGCCGAAGGCGTGGAGACCCGCGCGGAATTGGATCTGGTGCGCGTGCTCGGTTGCGACAAAGTGCAAGGGCACGTGTATGGACCGGCACGGCGGCGCGAGGATGTGGAGGCCTTGCTGGCGGCCAACGATTCGCTGGGCCCCGCGGAGCCCTAGCGTCCGCTCCACCTATTTCTATTCCACGCGCAGCGAAAGTAACCCGGCGAGTTCCTTGAATTCAGCGCGCCACTTGGCTTCGCCGTGGCGAGGCGTGTGCGGATAGAGTCGCTGGAGTATTTCGTAACAGCGATTCTGCACCTGCCACAAGATCAGCTCGAATGGCAAGGAGCGCGCCGCCGCCACCATCTCGCGGAATTTGGCCAGGCGCGGAAGATTCTTGGGATCCTCCAGAAACCGCTCCGCGCCCTTTTCGATGTTGCGGCGCAGCGTGATCTCGAGGCCATCTTGATCCAAGGGAATCTGCGCGATACGGATTTCTTCCAGCAGGCTGTGAATCGCGGTCAAGTCAAGCTCTGGCGACCCGAGCGCCTGACGCAACAGACCGTTCAACGCCACTTCCGCCGTAGCTTTCAGTTCACTGGGAATCGGCATTCCGCAGTCGCTTAAGAAGCGCAGCAGTGGAGCCTGTTCCTCATACATCTGCCGGTAGACGGACGACGAGTTTTCAACCGTGGATTCGAGCGCCTCGGTCAGCACCTTGCGCTGTTCGTCGCGGAACAGATTCTTGAGCGAGTACATGTGGCCGCCAAAGCCCTCGTCCAGGCAACGAATGGTGGCCGCCAGATCCGAACGGCTAAATGCCTCGCGCGTGGATTTCCCAAGCTCGCGGTAAGCGTCCTCGCTGCGGAACAGCCCCACGCCTCCGTGCAAATTGTGGTCGCCGAAATGGAGCACGCCGAACATCAACATTTCTGAGTCCTGCGTGATCTCGGACGTGAAACGCGCTTTGCCAAAAGCCAGACGCATCTTGCCGGAGCGCTTCAGCCGGTAGTCTTTATTGTCCACCGAATAAGAATAAATGCGCGTATTGTCGGCGAAGCTCTCAAACAGGGAACTCATGGCGTAATGAGCGCCCAGCTTCAGCAAGTCCACCCGCGCCGGCTTGACGAATTCTTCAAAGATATGCGCCCCGTCGCTGTGGTTTGCGAGGTTGCTCTTAGCCAGCGCGAGTTTGCGCACAAAACGTTCTTCGATCGATTCACCGAAAAGCTCGCCGGCCAGCTCCGCCACGCGCCCGGCGTACTGGATTACTTGCACCGTTTCGATGCCGGAAAGCTCGTCGAAAAACCAGCCGCAACTGGTGTACATCAGCAGCGCGTGCCGCTGCATCTCCAGCAGCTTCCAGATAGTGACGCGGTCGCTGCGCTGGAGCGTCTTGCGCCGGAAATTAGCGGCCGCGAAGCGCTCCTTGCTGGCGGCCGAGCGGTCTAGAATGACGTGGATGTAGTTGTTCCGCGCCTCCCACGGATCCTTGAAGTACCGCGCAGCCATCTTTTCATAGCGGGGGGCGATTTCGTCGCGCAGCCAGTCTATCGCCGCCCGCAAGGGGGCGCGCCACTCCTGGTTCCAGTCCGGATGCCCGCCCGAATTGCAGCCGCAGTTGGCCGTCCAGCGTTGTACGCTGTGCACACAGCTCCAGGCCGTGTTCTCCAGGATTTCGACATCCAATTCGGAAGGATGCTGATCGAGAAACTCCGCGTAGTTGGTGACCTTTGCTAAGCCGCTGGACTCGATATGATCCAGCGCGTAAGCCAGCGCCATGTCGCCAAACGGGTGATGGTGGCCGTATGTTTCGCCGTCGGTTGCGATGTGCGCCAGTTGCGGACCCTCCCTCTGATCCGATAGCGCATCCAGGAGCCTACTCGCAAAACGCACGCCGTTATCCAGCAGGTGTTCAAACGCGACCGCTTGCGAAACCGGTCCATCATAAAAGAACAAATCGATAGAACGTCCCGATGCCAGCTTCTGCCGGTAAGCGCGCGCCGGGTCGATCCGTTGGCCTGTGACGTCGGTCCCGTCGACGGATTTAGCCTGCGACGGCGCCAGGATCGTGAACTTGATCCCGTGCCCGGCTAGTAGGTCCAGCGTCTCCAGGTCGACTGCGGTTTCTGGAAGCCACATGCCTTCCGGATCGCGCCCGAACCGAAAGCGAAAGTCCTCGATCCCCCAGATCACTTGCGTCAGCTTGTCGCGCGCATTGGCGAGCGGCATGATCATGTGGTTGTAGCATTGAGCCAGCGCCGATCCATGCCCCGAAAAGCGCTGCTTGCTCAAACGGTCGGCATCTAGAATCGCTTGGTACGTGTCCGGCGTCTTGTCCTTCATCCACGACAGCAGCGTGGGCCCGAAGTTGAAACTCATGCTGGCGTAGTTGTTGACGATCTTGGCGATGCGGTTGTCGGTGTCGAGGATCCGGGCTGCGCTGTTGGGCGCGTAGCACTCCGCCGTTATACGCTCGTTCCAATCGTGATATGGCGCGGCGGAATCCTGGAGTTCGATCGCCTCCAGCCACGGGTTTTCGCGGGGCGGCTGATAGAAGTGGCCGTGAATACAAAGGTATCGGTTATCGTTCACGCTGCGTCGGCCCTGTATGCCTAATAAATGCCCTAGCGGGCCGGCTTCACCACCACGGCGGTGCCATAACAAAGCACCTCGGTCACTCCTTGCATAACCTCGGTTGCGTCATAGCGAACTCCTATGACGGCGTTGGCGCCTTTTTCCGCGGCATGTTCCGCCATGCGTTGAAAGGAGTGGGCACGCGTTTCTTCGCAGAGATTGGTGAACAGCGTGATGTCGCCGCCCACCAAAGTCTGCAAACTGGCTCCCAAGGTTCCAAAAACCGACCGGGAGCGCACGATGATGCCCCGTACGATTCCGAGATTCCGCTCAACTGTGTAGCCGTCCAGCGTGAACGCCGTGGTCACCATGCTATCGAGCACGATTGGTTGTCCTTCCATCGCGGTAAGGCTAGTATTTTAGCATTCGGTCTCAGGTGAGCTGCTGGGG
>Ga0210394_10004825_pt1 | contig 15462 bp, 17 predicted proteins | sample IncBWC12MmetaG_FD_160121 | JGI IMG/M metagenome (GOLD analysis project Ga0210394, IMG submission 160121) | Forest soil microbial communities from Barre Woods Harvard Forest LTER site, Petersham, Massachusetts, United States - Inc-BW-C-12-M | ecosystem: Environmental > Terrestrial > Soil >... | reverse complement strand
TCGTTTCGACCGGAGTACCTGCGGTCGACGGAATGCTCGGTGCTGCCGTGCCGGATCAGGACCAGCCGGGTCGGCCGTCCGACCGGAGCAGTCCACCCAGTTGACGGCCCTGGACCGCCGGCCGCGGGTACCACGGCCGGTCGCGCCGAGCCCGCCGCCGCAGCATCCATCGCCTTGTTCGCCAGCCGGTCGGCATGCTTGTTCAGCTCGCGCGGGATCCATTCCAGGCTGACATCGGCGAAGCCCCGGAGCAGCTCCGAAGCCTGCCCGGCAAGTGGCTTGAGCGCCGGGTGCTTGACCTGCCAGCGACCCGCCGCCTGCTCGATGACGAGCTTGGAATCCATGCGCACATGCACCGAAGTCGCACCGAGTTCACGTGCCGCGCGAAGCCCGGCGATCAGGCCCCGATACTCCGCGACATTGTTTGTCTGCACGCCGATCGACTCGTATCGCTCGGCCAGTACCGCGCGCGTACCCGCATCGAACACGACCGCCCCGTAGCCCGCCGGGCCAGGATTGCCCCGCGAACCGCCGTCCGCCTCGACAATGACGTGCAGGTCGCTCACAGACCGGACTCGGCGGTCCGGACCAGAATCCGACGGCAATTCTCGCAGCGAAGCACCTCATCCGGCGCGGCGTTGCGGACCGCGGTCAGCTCGTGGCCGGCCAGCTCGAGGCGGCACCCCTCGCACCGGCGATGCTTGACCGCCGCCGCTCCCACGCCGCCGTTCGCGCTCGCGACCTTCTCGTAAAGCGCGAGAAGTTCCGGCATGACCCCTGCCGCGATCACCCGCCGGTCGGCCTGCTGCTTTGCCGTGGCCTCATCGATCTCGACGAACGCCGCGTCACGCAGCCGTTCACACTCGGCCCGCTCGGCGTCGACCTCGTCGCGGGCCGCGCTCAACTTGCGAAGCTCCGCGTCCGCAGTCTCGAACTTGTCCATCACTTCCAGCAGCTCATCCTCCAGCGACGCCTGCCGGCGGGCGAGCGACGTGATCTCGTGCTGGAGGCTCTCCAGCTCCTTCGACGGCAGCCCACCGCCCGCGAGCCGCTGCTCGTCGCGGCCCGCACGGGTGCGAACGGCATCGACGTCGTTCTCCAGCCGCCGCTGCTCCCCCGCAAGATCGTCACGGCTGGCCTGGAGCTCGAACACCTGCATCTGCAGGGCATCGAACTTCTGGCCTGCCGCGGTGATCGCCGCTAGCTCGGGCAGGCTCACCCGACGGTGCCGAAGCTGAGCAAGCGCCGTGTCGGACGCCTGCAGGTCAAGCAGCCGCAACTGCGCGGCCGGATCTGCGATCACCTATTAACTCGATTCGCTGGACGGGATGTGCACGCTCCACGGATCGGTGACCACCTGGGACACCGCCACGTCAACCGTAGTGCCGAACCTGCCGCGCAGCAGACCGGCCACCTGATCCAGCCACGGAGCCTCGGTCGCCCAGTGCGCGACATCGATCAGCGCCATCCCTGCCGCGCCCCGCTCGGTGACCGCTTCCACCGCGGTGTGATGCTTGAGATCAGCGGTCAGGTACACGTCCGCACCCATTCGCCGGGCCCGCTCGATCAACGAGCCGCCCGACCCGCCGCAGACGGCGACCCGCGCGACGCGCCGGTCCGGATCGCCCGCCACCCGGATACCCCACCGGGTCGCCGGCAGCACGCTCGCCGCATGCTGGGCGAACTCTCGCAGCGTGCATGGCCGCGCGAGTTCGCCGACCCGCCCGGTGCCCCGCGCATCGTCGACGGCCGGCAGCTCCGCCATAGCCAGCAGGTCGAACGCCGGCTCCTCGTACGGATGCGCGGCACGCAGCGCGGCGACGACGGCGGCACGCAGGCGCCGCGGCAGCACCATCTCGATCCGGGCCTCCTCGACCACCTCGATCCGGCCGGGCTCGCCCACGGCCGGCGTTGCCGCTGCTCCGGGCCGGAACGTGCCAGCGCCCGACGTCGTCCAGGCGCACCGGTCGTAGTCGCCGAGTTTGCCCGCACCGGCCGCCGACAGCGCGTCGATCAACGACTGCGTAGCGGCCAGCGGCGCAAATACCACCAGCTTGTCCAGGTCCTCCTGGTCGCGCACGAGATCCCCGGCACGCGGGGCTTCGAGCGGACGCAACCCACCCAGACCGAGGCGGTCGGCGAGCGCATCCGATACACCGGGCGAGGCCACGTCGGCGTTGGTGTGCGCGACGTAGTGCCCGACGCCGCAACGGATCATGCGATGGATCAGGGCACCCTTCGGGTCGTCGGCGCCTACTCCGTGCACGCCGCTCAGCAGCAGCGGGTGATGCGTGATGAGCAGCGCCCGGCGGGCCACCGCCTCGTCCACGGTCGCCGGTACGGCATCGACAGCGAGCACGACATGATCGACCAACTCCGCCGGATCGCCACACACCAGGCCGACCGCGTCCCAGGATTGGGCCCACCCCGGCGGGTACCACCCGTCGACGGCATCCAGCACCTCACGCAGTGTCGTCACACCCGGCAACGCTACCGGGCGCGCGCTAGGCTCGACGTGCCTCCCGCAAGCCAGATCTCCCGCAAGCCAGATCTCCCGCAAGCCAGATCTCCCGCCAGCCAACCAGAGGGGCGCCGATGTCCGGCGTGACACTTCCGTTCGATGATCCCCGGTTGCGACGCGAGATCGCCCCCGGCGCGGTGCACCTGCCGGGCTGGCTGACGGCCGACGAGCAACTGGCTCTCGTCGACGCCTGCCGAGACTGGTCGCTACCGCCCGCCGGCATGCGGACCATCCGCGTACGTGGCGGCGCGATGTCGGTACGCACCGTGTGCCTGGGCTGGCACTGGTCGCCGTATCGGTACACCCGCTTCATCGACAGCGAACGCGCGAAGCCCTTCCCGCAGGAGCTGGGCGCGTTCGGTCGCCGGGCAGTCACCGACGCGGGACTGCCCGGACCTTATGAGCCGGATGTCGCACTGATCAACTATTACGATGCGGGCGCGCGAATGGGGATGCACCAGGATCGTGATGAGCGCTCGGCCGCGCCGGTCGTCTCGCTGAGCCTCGGCGACACGGCCGTCTTCAGATTCGGTAACACGGCAGACCGAAATCGTCCCTACACCGATGTGGCGCTCGAATCCGGGGATCTATTCGTCTTCGGCGGCGCCGCCCGGCTGGCATACCACGGAATTACCCGGGTCCTGCCCGGCAGCGGATCTGAGATCGGACTCGCCGGCAGGCTGAACATCACCTTGCGTGAGTCCGGCATGCGTTAATCCGCCACCGCGGCCGCGGCTGGAAATGGGCTAGATACGCTCCACACAGACATGGTCGTGAATAGCGGTCGTGAGCGCCGACATCTGCTCGGTGAGTGTGGTGTTCTGCTCCAGCAGTTCTTTCAGCACGGTTGTGTTGTCCAGGGTATGGACGGCAACCTCGGACGCCACCTGATCGGCTCGCTTGGCCGCGATGAGCAGGATCGCGCCCTGCAGGCCGGCCACCATGGACAGCATCAGGTTCAGCAGGATGTACGGGTACGGATCGAATCCATGCCTACCGTCGGCGCCACCGAGGTAGAACACGCTGTTGATGACCGCCCAGATTGCCATGATCGCGAGAAACCCGATCACGAACGGCCACGAACCCATCCCGTTACGCACCCGATCGGCAGCTCGCTCACCGACTGTCAGCTCTACCCCACTACGGACCGCCGGGTGCTTGTGCCATAGCGTGCGGGTTCTGTGCACAGTTGCCTCATCCGTCATACGCGGAGATTACCCGCGGCCGCGCGAACCGCCGCGGCTAAATGCCGCGACCAAGCCTTCCAGCATGGTGCGAAGCTCGCTCGCACCGCCACCAGCGCAAGTGGCTTCAGCGCATCCGAATACGGGGTTGCGGAATCGTCGCGCGACTGGCCCATACCCCGTCGCGACCGCCAGCACCGTAACCAGCGCGGCATTCGCGGCCTCCTCGGGCAAGCCACCTCGGCGCAATAACGTCATCGCCTCGCTGAATATCCGATCCGCCGCTGAATGCTCCCGGTCGCAGTTCGACAGCCATCGGTCGCCGACACCCGGCGAGGCCTCGAACACGCGGTGCAACTGGCAGCGCAAGTCAAGCAACTGATCGCTCCAGTCACCCACCGGACCAGTCGCGGCGACGTCGGCCAGGACCTGCTCGACGACCGCGCTCAGCAATGCGTCCTTGCCGGAAACCCAGTGCAAGATGGCTGGCCCAGACACCCGAGGGCGCGCGCCACGTCACGAAGCGTGATCGAGCCGAGTCCACCTTCTGCGGCAAGTCTGGCACCCACACCCACTACGTCGGCGAAGGTGACCTGCCGACGATCACCCCCGCGCGGCGGCCGTCCCGTCCGGATCGGTGCCCGAACCGCATCGCCTGGGCCGGCGACCTCGCCGGCGGCCTTCATCAGGCCGGCACTGTCAGCTCAGCGCGGGCCTCGACGGTCGCGGGCTCCGCGGAGTCCTGACCCCGCGGAATCGCGAGGGCGATCAGCGCGCCGACCGCAACCACACCGACCCCCACCCAGACGGCCGGCCGCAGGCCGTCGACGAACTGCTGCGGGCTGGCGTAACTGCCTCGAGCGGCAAAGACCGTGCCCAGCACGGCGACACCTACCGCGCCGCCGAGTTCCCGCACCGTCGTGTTCGCTCCGGCTGCCTTGCCCTGATCCTGCATACCCACCGCGCCCAGTACGACCGACGCGGCCGGCGGGAACGCGAAGCCCATGCCGGCGCCAGCGATGATCATCGGAGCGACGAGGTGGGAGTAGGGCGTGTCCGCGCCCGCGACGAGACTGATCCAGGCCAGGCCCACCGCTTGGAGCCCGAGGCCGAGCGCCATCAAGCGCCCGCCACCGACCCGATCTGTGAGCACCCCGGCGAGCGGGGCGATGAACATCGGGACCAGCGTCCAGGAAAGCGTCAGCACACCGGCGTGCAGCGCACTGCGGGGCGGCGCGATCTGAAGGTACTGAGCGAGCAAGAAGATCGATCCGAATACGCCGAAGTACATCGTCATCGACACGAGATTCGTCAGCGCGAATGCACGGATGCGGTAGAAGCCAAGCGGCAGCAGCGGATGCCGGACACGCCGTTCCCAGATTACGAACGCGAACAGCAGCACCACGCCGACGACGAAGGCGGTGACTATCCGGCTCGACGTCCAGCCCTTGGTCTGCCCATTCACGATGGCCCACACCACTGACAGCAGGCCCAGCGACGCCAGACCCATCCCGACGATGTCCATCTTGACCCGCTGCCCGCGGCTCTCCTGGAGGACCAGGTATGCCAGCGGAACCGCGACGATGCCGACCGGAACGTTGAGCCAGAAGATCCAGTGCCAGCCCAGGCCGTCGACGACCGCTCCGCCCACCACCGGACCGAGCGCGATGGCCAGACCACTGATCGCGCTCCAGATGCCCACCGCCATGCTCCGCTTGCGGGCCGGCACCGCCGCGGACAGCAGCGTCAGCGACAGCGGCATGACCGCGGCCGCGCCCAGTCCCTGGACGGCCCGGAAGCCGATCAGCCCCGCACTGCTCGTCGAGAGTCCGCAGCCGATGGATGCCAGCGTGAACACGATCGTGCCGAGGTTGAACAGCCTTCGCCGCCCGAACCGATCGCCCAGCGCGGCGCCGGTAAGCAGGAAGCAGGCAAAGCCCAGGGTGTAGGCATTGACGAACCACTGCAGATCCTCGGTGGACGCGTGCAGTTTCACCTGCAGGGTGCGCAACGCCGTGGAGACCACCAGGTTGTCCAGGGCGGTCATGAACATCGGCAGCGAGCAGGCGACGATCGCCAGCCAGATCGGCGGACGGCGCGGGGTCGGTGTGGTGACCATGGTGCGATGCTCCTTGGGATGTAGCGGCCGAAGCAGGTTGCGATCAGGAGTGCAGGCCCGCCGGATTTTCCTTCTGCTCCTGAGCCAGACGCTGCTTGGCGTCCTTCCACTTGATCGGCAACTGCGAGGTATCGACGGTCCAGAAAGTGAAATAGGAGACCCGCATGCTCGGCTTCAGCTTCTTCACGATGCCGCGGTGCGGTTCGGAGCCGGAGAAGCGGTAAAGCGCCTCGCGGCTCTCCCACGCCGACAACGTCCAGAACACGCCGTGAAACAGGTCGGCGATCAGGGATGCGCCGTAGGCACCAGGAGCCTTGCGCACCTGCCGCCACGCAAAGACGGACCGGAAGAGGAACCCGGGGACGTCGGTCAGCGACTTGACCTGCAGGCGGGAGGCCATCACCAGCGCCTCGGTCTCAGGCTCGGGCTTGTTCGGTGTTACCCAGGGAAGCGTCGGCATCTCTCTCTCCTCTGGTCCGGCTGAGGTAGTCCCGGACCTGTACTGGATAGTCTTGCTATCGAGTACATGATAGTGACACTATCTAGACTCGGTTGTCTAGGGGGCTGTGTGAAAATCTCAGAGCTGAGCAGGCACAGCGGTGTGCCGGTCGCCACAATCAAGTTCTACCTTCGCGAAGGCCTGCTCCCGCCCGGCCGGGCGACGGCGGCGCGGCAGGCGCAGTACAGCGCCGACCACCTGCACCGCCTGCGGCTGATCAGGGCACTGATCCAGGTCGGCGGCCTCTCGATCGCCAAGGCACTCGAGGTGCTGGCCGCTGCGGAGACCGTCACCGACCGCCACGAACTACTGGGCGTGACGCTGTGGGCGATCCAGCCTGAACTGGACGCCGATGTCGACGACCCGGAATGGATCATGTGCAAGGAGCACGTCGACAGCCTGGTGAAGCGACTGGACTGGCAGGTGAGTAGCCAGTCGCCGGTGCGCGACGTTCTGGTGAACGCTCTGCAGCACCTGCACCGGATCGGCACCGACTACGGCCCCGACGACCTGCTGCCCTACGCGCGACTTGCCGAAGCGACCGCGTTGCTCGACCTCGACCAGCTCTCCGAGGTGGAGAACTCGATGAATCTGGCCGAGCGCGCCCTCGTCCTCACGGTCCTGCTCGAACCGGTGCTGCTCGCATTGCGCCGCCTGGCCCAGGAACATGAATCAGCACTCAGGTTCGGCAAGGACCACCAAGGCACCCCGGCTCACAAGGCCGAGTAACGCTCGACGAAGTCGATCCGCACGTCGCCGGGCCCGGGCGGAATTTCGAGTAGACCGGTACTCGTGCTCGAGCAGTTCCGGATCGTGGACGACGGTGATCCCGCGTCCGCCGCTGCCGGCGGAACCCTTGATGATCGGGTGGCCGATCTCCTCGGCTTTCTTGCGGGCGTCCTCGAACGTCGCGACCGATTCCACCGTGCCGACCTCGAGCGCGGCCTCCACGACGTTGGGCACGTTCAGGTAGCTTCGCCCGCCGGTTCTGGTCCGATGCAGACCGACTCGCCGGCGTGCGATACGAAGCCGGCGTCGGCATCCACGGTCGAATGAACGGCGACCGAACGGATACCCATCTCACGGCAGGTGGCCAGGACACGAAGGGCGATCTCCCCGCGATTGGCTTAATCACGAGAGATTATTGGTATCAAGATTATTGGTATCAGTCGGTAACCAATAGCGCGGGGCACCGGTCGACTCACTGAGTTGCTTGCAATACCGCGATGCCGCAGGCGGCAGGGGCCAGCACATGCGGTCGAGCGCGATGGGCGGGCTTGCCACGCCACACCGGAGAGGATTCCGGGTCATGATTCCCGGCCAGAAGCAACCACATGCCGCCGGCGGCGGGCCGTGGCGGGAAGGGGGGCCCTGACCGCGCAACCCAGAGAGCTGTAAGAGACCAGCTCTTACCGGAGTTGGCGGTCAGGGACCGTCGTTCACGCCACGCTAGAAGGCTGCGGCGTCCAGCGAAGGTAGGGCTTGACCTCTTCCACATCACCGAAGCGCTGCTTGGCGTCTTCGGTCGACATCGCCGGGGAGACGACGACACGGTCGCCGGGCTTCCAGTCCACCGGCGTCGAGACCGGGTGGGCGTCGGTCAACTGAAGCGCGTCGAGCACCCGAACGATCTCGTCGAAGTTGCGGCCGACGGACTTCGGGTAGGTCAGCGTGAGCCGGACCTTGTTCTTCGGGTCGATGACGAACACCGAGCGAACCGTCGACGTGTCCCCCTCGCCCGGGTGGATCATGTCGTACAGCTCCGAGACCTGACGGTCAGGATCGCCGATGATCGGGAAGTTCAGCGCGCTGCCGGTCACGTCGTCGATGTCGGTGGCCCACCCGTTGTGGGATTCGACCGAATCGACCGAAACGGCGATCGCCTTCGCGCCCCGCTTCTCGAACTCGGAACCCAGCGCCGCGGTCCGCCCCAACTCAGGCGTGCAGACCGGGGTGAAGTCGGCCGGGTGGCTGAACAGGATCGCCCAACTGCCCGCCTTCCACTCATGGAAGTCGATCTTCCCAAGCGTCGTGTCAGCAGTGAAGTTAGGAGCCTCATCGCCGAGTCGTAGCGCCATTTTCATTCCTCTTCCCGCCAATTTTCATTACAGTCAATTGGCGATTGTAGCGAGCACCCGGTGACCCCCGACCCCACCCCCGGCTTGATCACTGCCGGCGGCGCTGCTAACTTGAGACTAAGTCTCAAGTGATAACCCGTCTCTCCTGGAGTCGCCTTCATGTCTGAGCCCGTCACATCCGACTTCTTCCAAATGCCCGCACCGGAACCGACCGCCGAGGACGAGAAGCGGCTACGCGAGCTGCAGATCCTGGAGAAGGATGCCGTGCTCCGGGGCCACCCGTACGGTGACGAGCGGTGTAACAACTGCCTCTACTACCTCGTCCAGACCGATGAGATCTCCTATTGCTGGCACCCGAAACTGCGGGTGCTCGTCGGCGAGCAGTGGTGGTGCCAGTGGTGGGAAGAGCTCCCAGCCGACAGCTAGTCCCCCGCCCCATAATCCGGAACCGATCGGAGCGTCGATGAACTCGAGTGCACTGCGCGTCACGCCCCAGCGGCGTGCGGTGCTCGACGTGCTCTCGTCATCGGATCACCCGACCGCGGCCGAGGTGCTCGAGCGCGTGCAGCACCAGCTACCCGGCGTCGGCGCGGCGACCGTCTACCGCACCCTGGCGCTGCTCGTGGAAGCTGGGCAGGCGGCCATGCTCCGGGTGCACGAGGGTGATGCCGCGCGCTACGACCGCACCGTCGAGCGTCATGATCATCTCGTGTGCACCGAGTGCCGGCGGGTCACCGACGCACAGGTGTCACTCGACGCGCACCAGCTCGATCAGCTTGCCGGCCAGAGTTCCTTCGTCATGACCGGCTACGAGGTACATATCTACGGCCGCTGCGCAAAATGCGCAGCGGCGAGCGAGAATCCCAAGGAGTGAATTGATGGCAGAGTTGAAGGGGTCCAAGACCCACGGCAACCTCAAGGAAGTCTTCGCCGGCGAGAGCATGGCGAACCGGCGTTACCTGTTCTTCGCCCGTCAGGCCGACGAGGAGAACCTCCCCGAGATCGCCGAACTGTTCCGCGACACCGCCGAAGGCGAGACCAGCCACGCGTTCGGTCACGCCGAGTTCCTGGTTGCGGCCGGCGACCCGGCCACCGACGAACCGATCGGCACCACCGACAAGAACCTGGCCTCGGCGGTTGCCGGCGAGACCTATGAGTTCACCGCGATGTACCCCGGCTTCGCGGCCACCGCGCGCGAAGAGGGCTTCGACGAGATCGCCGACTGGTTCGGCACGCTGGCCCGCGCCGAGCGCACGCACGCCGGGCGTTTCGAGAAGGCACTCGAGAAGTTGCGCGCCGGCGCGTAGCAAGTCGCACCTCGGCCGGTGCGGGCAGTTCGCCGCTGCCCGCACCGGCCGAAGTACCTGCCAACTCTCCCGCACCCAGAGGGCGCCTCAATGTCGGATCTGACCATCGATCAGCTCGTGCTCGACCGAACCGAGTACGCCCTCATGCGCGACGCGGAGCGGCAGCGGATCCTGCCCGTGCGCACGCTGCGCCGGGTCCAGGTCGGCAAGATCCTCTCGCTTGAGTTCGAGAACGCAGACACGCTCCGCTACCAGGTCCAGCAGATGGTCTACGTCGAGGGCGCGACCAGCGAGGCGAGCGCGGCCGAGCAACTCAGCACCTACAGCCGCCTGCTCCCGACCGATCACTCCGTTGCGGCCACGATGTTCCTTGCGCTCACCGATCAGGTGGCCGTGCGCGAGAACCTGGCCTCGCTGACCCATATCCAGGAAGCCATCTCGCTACAGATCGGCGAGACCTCGATCGCCGCCGAAGACGTGCCGCCGCCGGACGAGGTCGACACCGGCCGCACCTTCAGCGTGCATTTCCTCCGGTTCCGTTTCGACGACGCACAGCGAGCCGCACTGGCTGACCTCACCACTCCCGCCGCGCTCAGGGTCGATCACCCGAACTACCAGGGCAGCACTGACCTCTCAGCCGGACTGCGCGGCGAGTTGATCAAGGATCTCGGCGTTCTTCGCTGAGATCTACTCAGCCGACCGAACCAATGCGACAGCAGCCGGCTCCACGTCACCCTGCCCGGCCTGACGCGTCCGGCGGGGCAGCAGCAGCGGGCTGGCGAGGATGAGCAGCCCGATCACCGTGATCGCGGTGCGTGGGCCGGTGAGGTCGGCAAGCAGCCCCCCGAGTGCGGTGCAGGTCGCGATGGACGCCTGCTGGCCGATCGACCAGGCGGTGAGGGTGCGGGCGACGCGGTGCTTCGGGGTCTGCTCGAGCCGGTAGGTGGCGAGCACCGGGTTGTACAGGCTCATGCTGACGATGATCGCCAGCTCGACGGCGATCACGGTGGCAAGGCCGACGGCACCGGGGCGGACGAAGGCCAGGCCGATCAGCCAGACGGCGCGCAGCGTGCCGACCGTCACGAAGATCCGTTGCTGGCCGTGGCGGGCCACGGCCCGCCGGGCCAGCCGCGAGCCGACGAGTCCCCCGACGCAGGGGGCGGCGAAGGCGAGTCCGTACTGCCAGGGCGGGAATCCGAGCTGGCGGAGCAGGAGCACCGCCAGCAGCGGCTCGGTAGCCATGATCAGTCCGCCGACGACCATGTTGTTGAGGTAAAGCGCCCGCAGGCCGGGGTGGGTCAGGATGTGCCGCCAGCCATCGAGCAGGTCACCACCCCGGACGCGGCTGACGCCGGTTCGCCGGGGCCGCTCCTCCGGGTCGCGGATCGCGGTGATGCCGAGCGCGGAGAGCAGGTAGCTGAGCGCATCGGCCACCACCGTGGTGACCGGTCCGAGCAGGCCGATTGCCGCGCCTCCCAGCGGCGGCCCGACCGCGATGGAACTCCAGTTCGTCGACTCGAACCGCGCGTTGGCCACGAGCAGGTCGCCGGGCGGGACGAGGGCCCTGAGGTAGGCCCCGCTGGCCGAGTTGAAGGCGATCTTGGCCGCGGCGACCACTGCCGAGACGGCCAGTAGCTGGCCGAAACCGAGCCGGCCGAAGGCATAGGCGACCGGGATCGTCGCCATGACCGCGAACCGGGACAGGTCCATCGCGATCATTACGCGCCGCTTGCGGCAGAACTCCACCCACGGCCCGAGCGGCAACGCGATCAGCGCGCCCACCGCCGGGCCGACCGCCGACAGCGCGGACACCTGGGCGGGCCCGGCGTGCAGCGCCAGTACCGCGATCAGCGGGAGCGCGCCGAATCCCAGCCCGGAGCCGTAGGCACTGACCGCGTAGGCCGTCCACAACCAGCCGAACTGCCGGCCCAGCGATCGTCGCGCCACTACCTCAACCGCCTCTCGCGAATCATGATCGCCTTCGTGCCACCCATCCGATCACGGCGACGCCCGGACGTGGGCCCCCGACACGGAAAACCGCGGGTCGAGACGCCGGTGGTGGGCCGGGCCGCCACCGGCCGTGGGCGGAAGGATCTTCAGTTGACGAGGCTCTCAGCTGTCGCTTAGGGTGAACTCGCGTGACGGCACAGGAAGCTGGTTGAGAATCCAGCACGGTCGCGCCACTGTGAACCAACCGCCGCGGTGGTTGGTGAGTCAGATACTGAGCCGTCACGACGCCCATCCGCACCAGGGACGCTGATCCCTCAAGGAGGCTCTACCGTGACGAGCATTTCCGTACCCGGCCGCACATCGGTCCCTAAGGTCACAGTCTCACCCGAAGCGCTGTCCAAGACCCGAGTGGCGGTGCTACTGAGCATCACCGTGTTCCTCGCGCTGGCGGCCTACTACTTCATCGGCGTCGACGAGGGCATGACTTCGGTGTTCGGCAAGTCGATGGTGATCCACGAATGGGTGCACGACTCGCGCCACTTCCTCGGCTTCCCCTGCCACTGACCCGGCCGGAACCCATCTCCGTGGAAATCCGCGTCATCCTGCGTGGCGCGCTGTCCGGATTCATTTCCGGCGCGCTCGCCTTCGTGTTCGCCAAGCTCTTCGCTGAGCCTCAGATCAACAAAGCCATCGATTACGAGTCCGGCCGGGACGCCGTACTGGCCGAACTGAACAAGGCCGCCGGCCAGGCAGTCGCCCCGGACGGCCCGGAGATATTCAGCCGGCATCTTCAGTCCACGATCGGCATCGCGAGCGGGCTGATCGGATTCGGCACCGCTATGGGCGCCTTGATCGCGGTCGCGTACCTCGTGCTGCACGGCCGGTTCGGGATCAGGCCGCGCACGCTGGCATTGCTCATCGCCGCATTCGGCTTCTCCGGCGTGTTCATGCTCCCGTTCGTGAAGTACCCGGCCAACCCGCCGGCGATCGGGCACCCGTTCACGATCACTACCCGCGGCCACCTCTACCTGACGATGGTTGCCGGCTCGCTGGCGTTGCTCGGTGCAGCGGTCTGGCTTGGCTGCCGGCTACGTGGACGTTTCGGGGTCTTCAACGCATCGCTGCTGGCTGCCGGCGCATTCCTGGTTCCCTTCTGCGTGCTCGTGGGTGTACTGCCCTCGTTGGGCGGCCTAGCCGCCAATGTCGCCCACCAGCACCAGTTCGGTTACGCCCGGGCATCGACCGAGACCCCGCAGCCGATCACTAATACGCAAGGTCAGATCGTCTATCCAGGATTTCCCGCCGACGTGTTGTGGAAGTTCCGCTGGTACTCGATCCTCAACCAACTGCTCATCTGGGCGGCCACTGGCCTGATCTTCGGTGCGCAGCTCGAGCGTCTGGTCAGAGCCGATCGCGCGGCCCCGACCGAACCCGACCGTGAACCAGTGGGGGTGTCGCGGTAAGCAGCCACGCGGCCGGAAGCGGACCTACGCTCCGCGAGGTCACCGCCGACCTCGCGTCGCTGGGCCCGTTCTTCGCCGTCAGCGTCCACCCGTCCGGCGCTGTCGCGACCCAGCCGTGGCGGCCGCTTGCCGAACTGGTCGAGCACCCGGGCCTGCTGGCGGCACGCATCGACGCGGTCCGGATGGCGCTCGCCGCCGGCCGGGCCGTCCGACAGGTCGAGCCCAGAGTGGCCGCGTCGGTGACCCAGCTCGGTCTCGTCGCTCGGCTCATCGCTCCGGCACTGGCACTCGTCGTGGCGACCGGGTACCTGCCGACCGCGACTCTGTCCGAGGTGTGGTGGCAGGGCGAACTCGGCGCCGCCTTCCCGCTGTCACTACCCGACGCAACCGGCGGATCCTCGACGCCTCGGTCCGTCAGCACCACTCGTGGGGCAGCGCTGATACGCGCAGAGCTGATCGGCGGGCCGGTCCGGGCATTGACCGATGCCGTCACCGAGACGGTGCCCGTGTCACGGCTCGTCCTGCAGGGCAACATCGCGTCGGCCATCAACAGTGCCAGCACCCTCATCGGCAGCCAGCGCGCCGACTTGCGACAAGCCAGCCGGGCGGTAGCCGACGCGCTGCTTCGCGACCCGGAACTAAACCCGCTCCAGAATCCGTCCGGACCGGCATTCCGACGGTCGAGTTGCTGCCTCATCTATCGGGCAGGTCCCGGCCGGTCAGCGACGGCGGGATCGACCTGCGGCGACTGCATCCTCACCTCATCACCGAGGTAGCTGGATTTCAGGCACGGATTGAACCGGGAGCGGGCGCTGTACGTAACTTGCACAGAGGCACTCGCTCGGGTGCTCCCGACCAGATTTGAGGTGGCAGATGTCAGCTTTCGGTATAGGCAAGCTGGGACTGAGCGCAGCGGCAGCCACCGTCCTCGTGGCGCTCGTTGCCGGCTGCGGCAGCAGTTCAGCTCCGGCGCAGCCGGCTACGGGCGGCACATCCAGCGCGCCGCAGAGCACGCCGACGGCGAGTGGATCAGCCGGCGCCCTGAAGACGAGGGCGACATCCATCGGCACGGTGCTCGTAGACGGGTCAGGACACACGGTCTACGAGCTCGTCGGGGACTCCGCGGCCAACCAGATCTGCACCGGTGGCTGCCTGGCGATCTGGCCACCCGTCACGGCCAACGGTAGCCAGGTGATCGTGAACGGTCATCCCGCGTTCACCTTTGCCTCCGACAGCTCACCAGGACAGACCAACGGGCAGAACGTGACGGATCAGTGGGGCCGCTGGCTGGCCCTCGATGCCAACGGCAACCCGATCAACGCCAGCGCCCCGGCCAGCTCAACGGCGGCGACCACCCCGGCTCCCCCTGGCGGGGGCCCAGCCTTCTAGCGACCGAGGCGCTTGCTGCCGTCGCCGCGAGTTGACAGCTCTGGGGAGCAAAGAATGCTACAGAGAACCGGTGGGGCCGCGATGCCGACAACGACCATTGCGAAGCCTCGCGCCTCCGTCAGCACTACCGATCAGAAGGTACGGCAGAAGGTTTCGGCCCTGATCTACCTCCCGGCCTTGTCGGTCCCGGCATTCGCCATACTCCTGGTCGGGGCCGGCTGGGCGACTCGGTGGGGCGGCGCTGACTTCGCCGCCTCGCTGACGAGCCTCCGCGTCGTGACGATCGGCCCGCTCGCTGCTGTGATGATCGCCCTGTTCCTCGTCGTGGAGCGGGTACGTCCCGCGCAGCTACGACCCCTCGTAGCCCGTGGCCATCGCCATGACGTGCTCTTCACCGTCCTCAACGTGGTCGTCGTCCTGCCCCTGGTGACCGCGCTTACCCTCTCCTTCGCCGACGTCCTGCGAGATGTGGCGCCCTGGGTTGTCCTGCCCAGGTTGGGATCGGTTCCACGGTGGGCTCCGATCATCCTGATCCTGGTGGCGATGGACGGCTGCAACTGGTTGGTTCATCTGGGCAATCACCGGATCCGGATGTTGTGGCGATTTCATGAGCTTCACCACTCGCAGGAGGACATGAATGTCCTAACGGTATTCCGGACCCACCCACTCATTCATGTCTCCTACCTGCTGGCGGTGGTGCCCGGGTTGGTGCTGCTCGCCAACGGGGAATTGCCGACGCTGTTGCTCGTCAGCTACGGCGGTGCGGTCGCTTTCGCGCACTCAAACACCAACTTGAGCTTCGGACCACTTGAACGAGTGTTCGTCAGCCCGAACTACCACCGAATCCACCACAGACTGCACGGTCCCCAAGATGTGAATCTCGGCTTCACGCTGACGATCTGGGATCAGCTTTCCCGGCGCGCGGTGTTTCCCACACCCGAGACGATCAGGG
>Ga0210394_10004823_pt1 | contig 15470 bp, 13 predicted proteins | sample IncBWC12MmetaG_FD_160121 | JGI IMG/M metagenome (GOLD analysis project Ga0210394, IMG submission 160121) | Forest soil microbial communities from Barre Woods Harvard Forest LTER site, Petersham, Massachusetts, United States - Inc-BW-C-12-M | ecosystem: Environmental > Terrestrial > Soil >... | reverse complement strand
GCCGTGGAAAGCGCGCCGTTTTCTTCGACGCCGCGCACATACGCTTCGACGAAGGCAGAAACCCGCTGCGGATCTTCGCCGAAAGAACGCACGTTGATGATGGGATTCTCGGGGTTGCTGTTTACGTCCGCAACGGGCGCGAAAATCAAATGAACGCCAACAGCCCGCGCTTCAGCCGCGGTAATGCGGCCGACGGCAAAGGCGTCTTCGGGACGGCCGGTCGCAGCGACGGCCATGGCATGAGGAAAAGACGTGCCATCCTCGAGCCGCATGGCAGTGCCGCGTTCGAAATCCGCCGCAAAGAGCAACGGGATGCGCGATGCTTTCTGCAGGAGATTGATCAGCGCCGCCGTCGCGTATGGTTTACCGCGTTCGATTCCGAAGGGGCCGGCACGCGTGCCCAGCATGAATCCACCAGTGTGGTTTTGCTCAATCGCCCGCAGCAACTCTTTATATTCCGGGCTATCAAAGGACGTGAATTCGCCCTGGAATGGCAGCATGACGAGCTGCCCAAGTTTTTCCGCCAGGCTCATTTTTGCGAGCGTGCGCTTAATCCAGGACTCGGCGGCGGCTGAAAGGCACCGGCGAATGGTTTTGCCAAAGGTCGAACGCGGTGCTGGCGAGCGGCGGGAACGTGGCATCAGTAGGCAGGCCGCAGGAAAAAGGACGAAGATTCGATTACGAAGGGGTGAGCGGCCAGTTGGTTGTGTTGCATACGCGGGTAGCGGCGAGTTCATGAATAGAAAAGACTGCGCCGCGTCAAAAAGTATAAAGCCGCGTCGAATAGCCGCACAAGAAAATGCGAGGGTGAATCGCGCGTAAGTGGTAAGAGCACCGCAGCCTCCGCACAGCGTGTCGGCTCCGAAACCAATTGGCTGCGCGCCAAACCCGCAAGCTAGTTTCCCGCTTGAACTCTACGGCTTCCCTTGGGACGCCGATCCTGATTGGATCGGCGATTGACCGCAGTGGCAATCTGCCTAAGAATACTCGCCCTATGACCAATCCTCTGTCACACAAGCGTTTGGCGGTAATCGGCGCAGGGAAGATGGGCGGCATTCTGCTGCGCGCATTTCTGAATCAGAAGCTGGTGTCGCCCGGACACGTGGCCGCGACCGTGCGGCACGCGGACCGTGCCGAAAAACTCAACACGGAACTGGGCATTCGCATTGGAACCGACAATCGCGCGGCGGTGCACGGCGCGGACGTGGTGCTGCTAGCAGTGAAGCCGATGCAGGTGGCCGAAGTGTTACAGGAGATTCAGGCGGAGTTGAAGGCCGGGAGCGTGCTCGTCTCCATAGCGGCTTCGGTGCCTACGAAATTTATCGAGCAGCATCTGGGGCGCGAAGTCGCAGTGGTGCGCGCCATGCCCAATACCCCGTGCGCTATTGGATACGGAATGACGGGAATCGCCCGCGGCAGCCATGCCAGCGCGGCGCATGTCGAGATGGCCAAGGCCATGTTTGAGGCTGTCGGGCGGGCTGTCGTTCTGGACGAGAAGCACATGGACGCGGTAACGGGACTTTCGGCGAGCGGCGCGGCGTTTGTCTACATTATCCTGGAGTCGCTGGCAGAAGGCGGGGTGAAAGTGGGGCTGCCGCGCGACGTGGCTACGCTACTCGCCGCTCAGACGATGCAAGGCGCGGCGCGAACCGTGTTGGAGACGGGCGATCATCCGGCGCTGCTGAAAGACGCAGTGACCACGCCGGCGGGCTGCACCATCGACGGCATCATGGAACTGGAAGACGGCAAAGTCCGCGTGACCCTGATCAAGGCGATCGTAAAGGCCACGGAGCGAGCGAAAGAATTGATGTTCGACGCCGTGTGAGTGGTGAATCGCCTTAGTTCGAAGCGTCGGAAGGCGTGAGGCCGCGGTGCTTTAGCATCGGATCGATGCTCGGTTCTGCGCCAAGCCAGGCAGCATACATCTTGGCGAGGTCTTCAGTATTGCCCCTGGAGAGCACCATCTGGCGGAAGCGATCACCGTTAGCTCGAGTCAACCCGCCATGATCTTCGAACCACCGGAAAGCGTTGTCATCCAGCATTTCGCTCCACAAATAGGCGTAGTACCCGGCCGCATAGTAGTCGTCACCCCAAATATGCAGGAAATAGGTGGAGCGGTAACGCGGCGGCACGTAACTTAGGGAGATCTGTGCCTTCCGCAAGGCTTGCGTCTGAAACTCGTCGGGGTTCTGCAACGGCGCACCGGGCTGAAGTGTGTGCCACTGCATATCGAGTTCTGCCGCGGCCAAAATCTCGGTGAGTGCATAACCCTGGTTGAACGTTTCCGACTTTTTGATCTTGGCGGCGAGTTCCGCCGGCATCGGCGCGCCGGTCTGGTAATGCTTGGCATAATTACTGAACACCGCCCGATAGCTCGCCCAGTGTTCGTTGAATTGCGATGGAAACTCCACGAAATCGCGCGGCACCGCGACACCTGCAAGACTAGGGTACTCGGTATCGGCGAACATGCCATGGAGCGCGTGGCCGAATTCGTGGAACATGGCAATTACGTCGTCAAAGGTGAGGAGGACCGGCTGGCCGTCTACGGGCTTGGCGAAGTTGGCGACGTTATAGACGACCGGCAGGGTGCCGAGCAGCTTGGAACCTTCAACAAATTCGTCCATCCAGGCTCCGCCATTCTTGTTATCACGCTTGAAATAATCGCAATACCAAAGCGCCAGCGGTTTGCCATTGGAATCGGTCACCTCGAATACACGCACATCCGGCTGGTACACCGGAACGTCGTGGCGTTCCTTGAAAGTGAGCCCGTAAAGCTGACTGGCGGCGTAGAACACGCCATTCTGGAGCACATTGTTTAACTCGAGATACGGTTTGATCTGCGCTTCATCCAGGTCGTATTTGTGCTTACGGACTTGCTCGGAATAGAAGTCCCAATCCCACGGCTGCAATTTAAACCCGCCCTGCTGCGCGTCGATCACCGCCTGGATATCCTTTGCCTCGCTGACGGCTTTCGCCGTTGCTCCCGGCACCAAAGCATTCATAAATTTCAGCGCGGCGTCGGGGTTCTTGGCCATTTGGTCTTCCAGTTTCCAGGCTGCGTAGTTCGGAAAGCCAAGCAGCTTAGCTTTCTCAGCGCGGAGCTGCGCCAAACGAGCGATGGTGTCACGGGTATCGTTGGGAGCGCCCCTCTCGGCGCGCGTCCAGGAATTTTCGAAGATGGCTTGGCGGGTTGAACGCAGGCTCAGCATGGCGAAGTCGGGCTGCTGCGTAGTGTTTTGGAGAGCAATTAGGTAGCCGTTCAACTTGCGCTCCTTCGCTGCTTGCGCAGCCGCTGCGATTTGCGCGTCGCTAAGTCCGGCAAGCGCGTTCTTGTCCGCGGTGACATAAGCGGCGGCTTTGGCCGCAGCAAGTAACTTGGACTCGAACGCGGTGGAAAGTGTCGATTCCTCCTCGTTAAGCTTTTTCAGTTTGGCTTTGTCGGAGGCAGAGAGATTGGCCCCGGAATGCACAAATTTCTTGTAGTCGAACTCCACGAGCCGCTGGGATTCGGGATCGAGCTTTAGCGAGAGGCGCTGGTTATAGACCGATGCAACGCGCGCGAACAACTTGGAGTCGAGGAAGATGGCATCCTGGTGCGCGGCCAGTTTGGGCGCCTCTCGATCTTTCACTTTCTGTAATTCAGGATTGAGGTTCGCCGAACTGACGGCGTTAAAAGCCCCCATTGCGCGGTCTAACAACCGGCCCGTCTTCTCCATCGCGACAATCGTGTTGTCAAAAGTTGGTAGGGCTGGATTCTCCGCGATAGCCTGCATTTCTTTGCGCTGCTGCGCCATGCCTGCTTCGATCGCGGGCTGGTAGTCGCCGTCCTTGATCTTGTCGAACGGCGGCGCCTGGAATGGCAACGTGCTGGGCGCATAGAAAGGATTCTTGGGGCCAAAGGGCGTGTCGGCGGTCAAGGCGGTCTTAACACCCAAGCCGACGACCATCCCGCCCACAACGAGCAGAGCGCTGAATTTCAGCATGGGTAAAGATGGTTTACTCGGCCGGATTGTGCTCATTGCTCTTCGTTAGACTTCGCATACGGATTGTAAGCGAAACACGGGTCTGCAAGCTACGAGGCTGGAAGGTAGACGAAGCAGCCCGGCCGACAGAGCCGCCGACGGTAGTGTTACTGGACCTTAGTAGCGTAACACCGCCGGCGGTTGCCCGATCTATGGCGTCACAAATGAGCTAAGAGACCGCCCACCGGTTCTAAGCGAGGGCCGTCTTGTATAGGGCGACGAGCTTGCCCCAGGCTTTTTCCGCGTCGGACATGTTGTAGATCGGTCCCTGGGCATCATGCGGCATATCCGAAACGCACCAGCCGTGCTTGGATGAATAGACTTCAATCTCTGCCGGAACTTTCGCAGCGGCGAAAGATTCCTTCAGCTTGTCCTTGGCGTCCGGTTGGCGCATGTCGTCATTCGAGGCGATTCCAAAATACATTCGCCCCTTGATCTTTGAAGCGAGCAGGTGCGGGCTGTCGGGTTTGTCGGTCACCAAGCCGCCGCCGTGGAACGAGCCGCCGGCGCCAACGCGATTCGGCACTGCAGCGCAGGTCTTCACGACTAACGGCCCGCCCATACAGTAGCCTTGCGTGCCAATCTTCTTGCCCTTGTTGACTTCTTTCTGCGCATCGAGGAACGCGACGAAGGCCATGGCATCTTTCTCCGCGTTGCCCGGTGCATTGATCGAAGCCATGAGCGGCATGATCTTTGGCATGTCCGTCTGAAAGTTGAAGGACGAAACTTGCTCTTCCGGGATCACGGGTGCCTTGGCTACACGATAGAAGGGGTTCGGCACAAGCACCGAATAGCCTTCAGCAGCAATGCGCTTCCCGATGTCGCGCATCGTCGGGCGCAAACCGAACGCATCCGCCCAGATGATGACACCCGCGTGCGAACCGGTGCTCGGATGAATGAATGCGGCGTCGCACATGCCGTCGGGCGTTTTGATGGTCACGTCAGTCTCGACAACCGGCATCGCGGCGGCTGACGCCGAAGTCGCCGTGGCGGCAATGCCGGCAGCCATCGACATGGCGATGAAATTGCGCCGCGAAAGATCGCTGTTCGCCTCGTCCCTTTGCTCGGAATCATGCTTTTGATCAGTCATTGGCTCGCTCCTTTTTTGTAGCGGTGGGCTTCCCTATTCCGTTTGAACTTGCCTTCGCGCAAGCAAGCTATGCCAGCCATCTTCGGCTTGTCAAGCTCGGATCTATCTTGGATCGATCGTGAAAATTTTTACTTTGATACCGCAGTGTGGATGAGGCTGGCTTGTGTTAGGATGTGCGGCTTAACAAGATGCCCAGACAATATATCCCCATTCTGATTTTTGCCTTTCTGGCGATGGCGTTCCCCGCCGTTACCCTGGTCCTTTTCAAATTCATTCGGCCGGATTCGCGAGCGACGGGGGCGAAACTCAAGCCCTACGAGTGCGGCATTCCAGCGGAAGGCGACGCGCGCGGCCGCTATTCGGTGCGCTTCTATATTGTCGCCATCCTATTCGTGATCTTCGACGTGGAGACGATTTTTCTGTTTCCATGGGCCGTCTTATATTCCACGCACGAGGAAGGCTTCCGGCTGACGCCGCTGTATGGCTTGGCAAGCATGTTTGTCTTTCTGGGAATACTAATCGTCGGTTACGTGTGGCTTTATCGCAAAGGCGCGCTCGAGTGGGTATAAACCACCAGCATAGAGCATGGCTTTCCCGGCAGGATTTGGCGGCCGGGATTTTTTTTGGCGCGGTTGCCTTGTGTAGTGGCGTGTGTTAGAAGTTACGGTTCGATTTGCACCGGATTTGTGCGTGTGTGCGCGGAATTTTGGCGCTGCGAGGGCTTGGCATGAATGAAGCTTTTGCACTCCTTTCGGGCTCATGACCAACGATTCTGAGGAAAAGCAGCCGCCTCGCCCAGCCGAGGCAGAAAAGCCTGCGGGTACACCTGCTGCACCTTCCGCTTCCCCTTCTGCTTCGGGCGGAACACCGCCGGGTGAGACGCCCGGCAAGCCGGCTCCTCCGCCTGCTCCCGCGGGTTCAGCAAAACCGCCGGCGGCTGCAGCTCCGCCGAAGCCAGCGGCTCCTGGGGCGCCCGCGAAACCGCCCGGGCCACCGCCTCCTCCGAAGGAACCGCCGATCAAGCCGACGCCACTCGATAACGAGTTGGTGAAGCGGTACAAAGCCCGTTTTGGGGGCGGCATTGTGGAGGAGTGGCTTGATCGCAAGCAGGCAATTCTCGTGGTTGCAGCGGATCGGCTTCTGGAAATTGCGCGCTACACCCGCGACGAGGAAGGCTTCGATTTGCTTGTGGACCTGACTGCCGTCGATTGGCCCAAGCGCGAGAAGCGATTTGATTTAGTGCTTTTCCTCTATTCGTTTCCGAAGAATGAACGCCTGCGCATCAAGGCTTTGCTCGGGGAAAACGAGCCGGTGGCAAGCGTGGAAAGCATCTGGCCGACGGCCAATTGGCTGGAGCGCGAAGTCTACGACATGTTCGGCATCGTTTTTGAGGGGCATTCGAATCTGAAGCGTTTGCTGCTGCCGGAAGAATGGCAGGGCTATCCGCTGCGGAAGGATTACGACATTCTGCAGCAGGATGAGGCTTGGGTGCGCGAAAACCTGGGCATCGAGAGCGGGCAATAGCGTCATGGCGGACCGACACAGTGGGGGCGGGGTGAACGTCGAGACCACAGTTCTTGGCGCAGACGAAATCATCCTCAACATGGGGCCGCAGCATCCTTCGACGCACGGAGTGCTGCGCGTGAAGCTGCGCCTGGATGGCGAGAAGGTGGTTGGTTCGGAATGCGTGATCGGTTACTTGCACCGCGGCGTGGAAAAGATCGCGGAGCATCGCAGCTACCAGCAGTTCGCGCCGTATGTGGATCGCATGGATTACGTGGCGGCGGTCTCGAACGGCCTGGGCTACTGCGAGGCGGTGGAGAAGCTCATGCAGGTGGAAGCGCCGCCGCGGGCGCGCGTGATCCGCACGATTCTCACCGAACTGCAGAGGATCGCCAGTCATCTGTTTTGGCTGGGCACGCACGCGCTCGATATCGGCGCGCTTACGCCGCTGTTTTATTGCCTGCGCGAACGGGAAGAGATCCTGAAAATTTTCGAGAAGTATTGCGGCGCGCGGCTCACTACGCACGCCTTCCGCATCGGCGGCTTGCAATACGAAGCCTACGATGAGCTCGAAAAGGACGTCGAGCGATTCTGCAAGGATTTCGACAGGCGCGTCGACGAATACGAATCGCTGCTCACCGAAAATCGCATCTGGGTGGGCCGAACGAAGGGCATCGGAATTCTGACTGCGGAAGCCGCCATTGCGATGGGCGTTACCGGCCCCGTGCTGCGCGCGAGCGGAGTGCAGTGGGACATTCGCAAAGCGATGCCGTATGCGGCTTATGACCAGTACGAGTTCAGCATACCGACAAGGAAAAACGGCGACACCTACGACCGTTACCTGGTGCGCATGGAAGAGATGCGGCAATCGCGCAAAATCTGCCTGCAGGGTATCGAGAATATTCCCGCCGGGCCGATCCTCGGCAAAGTAGGCAAAGTGCTGAAGCCGCCGCCTGGCGAGGTATATCACTCGATCGAAGCGCCCAAAGGTGAACTGGGTTACTACATCGTGAGCGATGGCACGACGCAGCCCTACCGCGTGCGTATTAGGCCGCCGTCACTGATTAATTTGGAAGCGCTCGATCAGATGATCCGCGGGCATTTGGTGGCGGACGTGGTAGCCATCATTGGGACGCTCGACATTGTGCTGGGAGAAGTGGATCGATAGTCACACTGCAAAAAAGCAGATCCTCGGGCCAAAAGAGGGCCCTCGGGATGACAGCAGGGTTGTTTCGGTTCTGAGGAAATGAGCCAGACTAACGAAATGCGGTTAGGGTCGGCGGCAGCATGAACGCGATCATTCCTTACATTCTTCCTGTGCTGTTTGCGCTGGTGATTGTGGCGCTGCTGCCGTTGGTGGCGGGTTATATCGTGCTGGTGGAACGCAAGGTGATGGCGGACATGCAGGTTCGCCTGGGGCCGATGCGTGTCGGTCCACACGGATTGCTGCAGCCGATTGCCGACGCCGTGAAGTTGCTGCTCAAGGAAGACATTATCCCGGAGAGTGCCGACCGGCTGGTCTTCTGGGGCGCGCCGCTGATTTCGGTGACTGCGGCGATGCTGGCGCTGGCCGCGCTGCCGATCGGTCCTTTCTTTCAGATTGCCGACCTGAACATCGGTCTGCTTTATATCCTCGGCATCAGTTCGCTCGGAATCTTCGGAATCGTGCTGGGCGGCTGGGCTTCGAACAGCCACTATTCCTTGATGGGAGCGCTGCGGAGCGCGGCGCAACTGGTGAGCTACGAGACTTCAGCCGGAATGGCCATTGTCGGCGCGCTGCTGCTGGCGGGAACGCTCTCGACGCGTGGAATCGTGCAGGAGCAGTCCGATACGGGCTGGTGGTTCATCTTTGTCGCGCCCGTGGGATTTTTTATCTACCTCGTGGCGTCGATCGCGGAAACCAATCGCGCTCCGTTTGATATGCCGGAGGCGGAATCGGAACTTGTCGCCGGGTACATGACCGAATATAGCGGCTTCCGCTGGGCGCTCTATTTCCTGGCCGAATACACAAATATGGTCGTGGTGGCGTCCATCGCTACAACCCTGTTTCTGGGCGGCTGGATGCGGCCCTTTGCGAATACGCGCGCATTCAACTTCCTCGATTATCTTCCGCCTCTGCTGATGTTTGTGGTGGCCGGATATTGCTTCTGGCGCACGCCGAAGCAGCCCGTGCAGGTGCAGAAGATGTTCATGGCGGCAGTGGGCTTGCTCTGCATCGCGCTGGCGCTGGTGCTGATCATGCCGCTGGCCGTACCGCGCGACTCCTTTCTGGCCACGTCGAAACCCGGCATACACGGAGCTTTCTGGTTCCTCTTCAAAGTTGCCGCATATATCTACGTGTTCATGTGGCTGCGGTTCACGTTTCCGCGGTATCGGTTCGATCAATTAATGCGGCTGGGCTGGCAATTCCTGGTGCCGCTTTCGATCGTGAACGTGATGATGATCGGCCTGGCCCTCGCGCTGCATCGCCAATTTGGCTGGCCGAATTGGATTTCATTTCCCGTGTGTATCGTGCTGACGCTGATCGCGGGCGGCTTTCTTTTGGCGACGGGTGAGAAACACGAACATCCGTTCGTTGGCGAAGAGGGAGAAGGGCAAGAGGAGGAGACGCCCGTCCATGCTTGATCAGGCGGTCTTCTACTTCTTCGCGGCGCTGGCAATCGTTTCGGCGATTCTGGTTGTGACGCGGCGAAACGCCGTGCAGAGCGCGATTTTTCTGGTGACGGCGCTGCTCGCGACGGCGGGGATCTTCCTGAACCTGAACGCGGAGTTTCTCTTTATCGTGCAGGTGATCCTCTACGCGGGCGGGATCATGGTGCTGTTTGTTTTCGTGATCATGCTCGTGAATTTGGATGTGGCGCTGCATCAGGTGCAGTTCAACCGGCAATGGTTTGTGGCGCTGATTATCTCGGCAGTCCTCGCGGCGCAGGTGACCGCGGCGATCGCGGTCAGCCGGCACTCGCTGTACACCATGCCGGCGGCGCCGCCGGAAACACTCGAGCCCAATACCGAGCGCGTGGCGTTCTATTTGTTCCATACCTATATGCTGCCTTTTGAGATTGCCTCGATCCTGCTGCTGGTGGCCATGGTTGGCGCGGTGGTCATGGCCAAAAAGAGGGTGTGAGCAATGGTGCCGATCGGACATTACATCTTTCTGAGCGTGGCCATGCTGGCCATCGGCATCGTGGGAATTGTGACGCGGCGCAACGTGATCATCATTCTGATGTCCGTTGAATTGATACTGAACGCGGTCAATATCAATCTCGTGGCTTTCTCGCGGCTGGTAGGCTCGGTGGAAGGGCAGATTTTCGCCATCTTTATTATTACCGATGCAGCGGCAGAGGCGGCCGTGGGGCTGGGCATCATCATCGCCTTCTTCCGCAATCGCGAAACGGTATTGGCTGACGAAATGGACATTCTCAAATGGTAAGCGGCAGGGAAGCGGCGGATTCTCGAGGATTCGCGTATGCCGACTGAATTCTTTCTGCGAAGCATTTGGCTGATACCGCTTTTCCCGCTAGCGGGCGCGGCGACGATGTTTTTCATCGGGCGACGCCTTTCGAACGGAGCGGTGAACGCGGTTGGCGTGGGCAGCGTTGGGCTGTCGATGATCTTTGCTTTTGGAGCGATCCTGCAGCTCATTGCGCGAGAACCGGCACAGCGCCTGGTTGAGATTGTGCTGTTCGATTGGGTGCCCGCCGGCGCAATGCACACGATGTCCGGGCATCTCGTGAACTTCAACGCGCAATGGGCGATGCTGCTCGATCCGCTCTCGGCGGTGATGCTGGGCGTCGTGACCGGCGTCGGCTTTCTCATTCACGTTTATTCGACGGGCTACATGGCGCACGAGGGCGGCTATTACCGCTTCTTCGGGTATCTGAATCTGTTCATGTTTTCCATGCTGGTCTTGGTGCTGGGGAACAATCTGCTGTTGCTCTTCGTCGGCTGGGAAGGCGTGGGACTTTGCAGCTATCTGCTGATCGGATTTTACTTCCTGCGCAAATCCGCATCGGACGCGGGTAAGAAGGCTTTCATCGTCAATCGAATCGGCGACGCGGGGTTCGTTCTCGGGCTGTTGCTTCTGCTGAATGCGATTGGCACGCTGCGCTTTACGGAGATCGGTCCGGCCATTGAGGCAGGCGGATTCACCGTGGGCAATGGAGTGATGACCGCGATTGCGCTGCTGCTTTTCGTGGGCGCGACGGGGAAGTCGGCGCAGATTCCGCTGTACGTCTGGCTGCCGGACGCGATGGAAGGACCTACGCCGGTGAGCGCGCTGATTCACGCGGCGACCATGGTGACCGCCGGCGTGTACATGATCACGCGCATGAACGTGGTCTTTCAGCTCGCGCCAGTGGCTTTAGCCGCGGTCGCCACGGTTGGCGCGGTGACGGCGATCTATGCCGCGAGCATGGGCCTGGTGCAGAACGACATCAAGCGCGTGCTGGCTTACTCGACAGTCAGCCAGCTTGGCTACATGTTTCTGGCGCTAGGCGTGGGCGCGTTCACGGCGGGAATCTTTCACTTGATGACGCACGCCTTCTTCAAGGCGCTGCTCTTCCTTGGTTCGGGCAGCGTGATTCACGCGCTCGGCGGCGAACAGGACATGCGCAAGATGGGCGGGCTCTGGAGCAAGATTCCGATTACGGCGTGGACGTTTTTGCTGGCCACGATCGCTATTTCGGGAATTCCCCCGCTGGCCGGATTCGTGAGCAAAGACGCGATTCTGGCGGCTTCGTTCAACGCGCGGCCGTTGCTTTGGGCAATCGGGCTCGTGACCGCGGGGATGACGGCTTTCTATATGTTCCGGCTCGTGTTTCTAACGTTTTTCGGCGAATCGCGCGTGCCGCACGACGTCGAGCACCACATTCACGAATCGCCGCGCTCGATGACGGTGCCGCTGATGATCCTGGCGCTGCTTTCAGTGGCAGGCGGCTGGATCGGCTGGCCGGAGTCTTTGGGCGGCAGCGACCATTTTGCGAAGTTCCTCGACCCGGTGATCGCGCGGCATGCGGAAGTGATCGCGGCGGTTCCCGAGGCGACGCAGCGCGCCAGCGAGTATGAGTTAATGGCGGCTTCGGTGCTTGTGGGCCTAATTGGCATCAGCCTGGCCTGGTTTTTCTATCTGCGGCGGCCCAGGATACCCGGAACGCTCGCGGCTAGATCGGGCGGGCTGTACCGCTTGCTTTACAACAAGTATTACGTGGACCAGATCTACGACGCCATGTTTGTGAACCGGACGAAGGATTTGGGCACGACGCTGGGCGCGTTTGATCGCGACGTGATCGATGGGCTGGGCGTGAATGGCGCGGGATGGGTGACGCGCGCGTTCTCGAGCATTTCCATGGTTTGGGACAAGTGGATCATCGATGGGCTGGTGAACCTGGCGGCGCGCATCGTGTGGATTTTCAGCTATCCGGTAAGAATGATTCAGAGCGGGCGCGTTTCGAATTACGCGCTGCTGATTGTTTTGGGCGTGCTGGTCTTTTTGGGCTATTACCTGCGATTGACCGGCGTGACGCTGCACAGCATGCTGCACTAGCTGCACTAGAAGGCGAGGGAGAGCGCAAGTGAACCAAACTCATATCCTGAGCTGGATTCTATTCACGCCGGTCATTGGTGCCATTGTGCTGCTGTTTGTGCCGCGCGAATGGGATAACGCGCAGCGCGTGATCGGGAATGTATTCGGAATGCTCGGCTTCGTTGTCTCGCTGCCGCTGATCTGGCGATTTCAGATCGGAACACCGGGCTATCAGTTCCGCGAAAGTTACGACTGGATTCCTTCCATTGGCGCGCACTATTCGCTGGGAATCGACGGCATCAGTTTCCTGCTGGTGATGCTGACCACGATTCTGGGAGCGATTTCGATTCTCTCGTCGTGGAGCGCCATTCAGACTCGCAAGAAGGAATATTACATTCTCTTTCTGCTGCTGCAGACGGGCATGCTGGGCGTCTTCATGGCGCTCGATTTCTTTTTGTTCTACCTGTTCTGGGAAGTGATGCTGGTGCCGATGTACTTCCTGATCGGCGTGTGGGGCAGCGACCGGCGGCTCTATGCGGCGATCAAGTTTTTCCTCTACACGCTGGCCGGATCGGTGCTGATGCTGCTGGCGATTTTGGCGCTTTACTATCGCGCCCATGAGGTGGCGGGGGCTGGAGCCGCTTACACGTTTGACATTCCGACGCTGCTCGGCGCGGTCCCGCAATTTTCGACCACCCTGCAGCGGCTTCTGTTCTGGGGCTTCTTCTTTGCTTTTGCCATCAAGGTGCCGATGTTTCCGTTCCACACTTGGCTTCCCGATGCGCATACCGAGGCTCCCACGGCAGGCTCGGTGATTCTGGCCGGCGTGCTACTGAAGATGGGCACCTACGGATTCATCCGCTTCTCATTGCCTCTTTTGCCGACCGACGCCGTCGCGCGGCAGCACATCATCAATATCCTGATGGTGCTTTCGATCGTGGGCATCATCTACGGCGCGCTCGTCTGCATGATGCAAAAAGACATGAAGAAGCTCATCGCTTACAGCTCGGTGAGCCACTTGGGCTTCTGTACGCTGGGGATTTTTGCCCTGAATCCGCACGGCCTCTCCGGCAGCGTCATCCAGCAGATCAACCACGGAATTTCCACTGGCGCGCTCTTCTTGATTATCGGAGTGCTGTACGAAAGGCGGCATACGCGGCTGATTTCGGAGTTTGGCGGGCTTTCGACGCCCATGCCGAATTTCGCGGCGATTTATCTGATTGCCACGCTGAGTTCGCTGGGTTTGCCGCTGCTCAATGGCTTCATCGGTGAATTCACGATCCTAAGCGGCATTTTTCAGGTGAACACGAGCTGGACGGCATGGGCCGTGGTCGGCATCGTTCTCGGCGCGGCTTATCTCCTGTGGCTTTATCAGCGGGTCATGTTCGGGCCGGTTACGAATCCCGCGAACGAGCACCTGCCGGATTTGAATATGCGCGAGTATGCGACCCTCATTCCTCTGGTGCTGCTCGCGTTCTGGATCGGCATTTACCCCAAGCCGCTATTTCGCGTTCTGGACGCTCCGGTGCGGCAGATCGTGGAGCAGGTGAATCCAAACTATTACAATTCGGCGACTGCTCAGCGCTTGGGCGAAAAGCCACCGGTCGCGATTGTGACGGCAACCGCTCCGGCCAAGTCCGATTCGACGAAACCTGAAAAGCCGGTGAAGCCAGCTGTGACTGCAGTAATCGCCGCGGCTTCTGCGTCTGCGGCCGCGAACACAGCGGCGAGCCGCTAATCGCATGGATACTGCCACATTTCGCCACGATTTCTTCCTGATTTTGCCGGAGGTGGAGCTCGCGCTTTTCGGCCTGGCGATTCTGCTTTTCGACTTCATGCTGGGCGTAAAAGACAAAGCCGGCAACGCCGTCTTTGCGATGCTCGGCGTGATCTTCAGCGGCATCTCGCTTTACAGGCTGCGACCATTGGGTCCGGAAGCGGTGGGCGGATTCAACAGTTCGATTGTGGTCGATCCGTTTTTTCTGTTTTTCGGGATGATCTTCCTGATCGCCACGGCGCTGGTGATTCTGCTTTCGGTGCGCTATCTGCAAATCGAAAACGAACATCACGGCGAATATTACGCGTTGCTTCTGTTTGCCACCGTGGGAATGATGTTCATGGCCTCGGGATACGACCTGATCGTGCAGTTTCTCGGCCTGGAGACCATGGCGATCAGCTTTTATATCCTCGTGGGCTTTTTGCGGCATCAGCGGCGTTCGAATGAAGCTGCGGTGAAATATCTGCTGCTGGGAGCCTTCAGCTCGGGGCTGTTGGCCTACGGCTTTTCGCTTCTTTACGGAATCAGCGCCACGGCGCAGATCAATGGCCCGCTGGGATTGCCGCTGCAGGTGCCGCGTACGAATATCGACGTGGTTCGCACGGCACTCGAGCTGCGGGGACCAACCGACCTGCTGGTAATTCTGGCTATCGTGACCGTCGCGGCGGGACTTTTCTTTAAGGTGGCGGCGGTGCCGTTCCACCAGTGGGCGCCGGACGTTTACGAAGGCGCTCCGACCACGGTCACGGCTTACGTCAGCGTAGCTTCGAAAACGGCGAGTTTCGCGCTGCTGTTGCGGCTGTTCCTTTATGCCTTCTGGCCGGTGCGCGTGAACTGGGTGGGCATCATCGCGGCGGTGGCGATTGCGTCGCTTACGCTCGGCAATTTCGCCGCGATCACGCAGACCAACGTCAAACGATTGCTGGCTTATTCTTCGATTTCGCACGTTGGCTACATCCTGCTGGGCCTGGTTGCGGCGATGAGCGGTCCTGAGGGCAATGAGACCGGGCTGAAGGGCGTCGCTTTCTATCTTTTCGTCTATGCGTTCATGACCATCGGTGCCTTTGCCATCATTATTGTGCTGCGGCGGCAAGGCTTGATTGGCGACGAACTGGACGACCTGAACGGCCTCTACAAGCGCAGCCCGGCATCGGCGGTGCTGTTGCTCATTTTTATGCTGTCTCTTGCCGGCATTCCGCCGCTGGCCGGTTTTGTGGGGAAGTATTACATCTTGCTCTCGTTGATCGAGACGGGACATTATTATCTGGCGCTGTTTGGCGCGCTCTATATCGTTCCGGCGCTCTATTATTATTTCCGCATCGTTGTGCACGCCTGGCTGCTCGAGCCGGCAGGCGAGGCGCGTACGACGGTGACGCCGGGGCAATCGGTGGCGCTGGCCGTGATGTGTTTCGTTACGGTGGTTGCCGGCGTTTACCCCGAGCCGTTCATCCGTCTGGCAACTTATTCGTTGACCTTGCCGTCCGTACTCTTTGCCCGATAACGATCGAGATTCGAAGATTCCCCCCGCGCCACGGCGTGATGCGGACGGCTTTGCCC
>Ga0210394_10004819_pt1 | contig 15482 bp, 15 predicted proteins | sample IncBWC12MmetaG_FD_160121 | JGI IMG/M metagenome (GOLD analysis project Ga0210394, IMG submission 160121) | Forest soil microbial communities from Barre Woods Harvard Forest LTER site, Petersham, Massachusetts, United States - Inc-BW-C-12-M | ecosystem: Environmental > Terrestrial > Soil >... | reverse complement strand
GCCAGCAGCCGGCCTCCGACATGCCAGCTCGCCGTCAGGCAGGCGCCGCGCCAGGGGTAATCGCGCGATTCGGGTCGCGGCTCGAGGCGGTGAATGCGCACGCCGCCGTTGCCCGCCGCAGCGATCTGCGCACTCTTTGGCCGCCACGCCAGGGCCGCGATCGCGCCGGCATGTTCGGCAAACCGATGCCGTGCCTGTCCCTGCTGGTCGAACAGATGCAGCGCGCGCCCGGCGGCAACGGCCAGCAGCCGGCCGTTGTGGGCAAACGCAAGCCGCTCGCTCCATTGGCTGCCGCTGTAAATTGGCCTGGCCGCGAGCGAGTGTGCATCCCACAACTGCACGATGCCATCCTGCCCTGACGATGCAAATAGACGTCCCGCGGGTTGCCACGCCACCGCCAGCACCCCGCCGTCGTGGCGGCCGATGGCCTGCGGCCGCGGTGGCGCTGGCGTTGCCACGGACAGCAGCAGCAGATTGCCCTCGCCGCCGGCGATCGCCAGGGTATTGCCGTCGCTCGACCATGCCGCATCGACCGGGTAGTCGCCGAGCTCGATCCGCTCGCCTGGCCGCAGCCGGCCGTGCGCCGCGCTCATGCGACGCAGGATTCGAAGCCGGCCTCGAGCTCGGCGCGGTCGAGTTTTCGGCCGATGAACACCAGCCGGTTGCGGCGCGCTGCGTCGGCGCCCCATGGCCGCTCCAGCTGACCATCAAACACCATGTGCACGCCGTGAAACACGTAGCGCCGATTCTCACCCTTGAGATTGAGCACGCCCTTCATGCGCAGGATGTCCGCTCCGCGACTTTGCAGAAGGTACGACAGCCAGTCGTTGACCTTGTTCGGATCGAGCGCACGGGCATCGCTCAGTCCGATCGAACCGATCGCGAGATCATGATGATGCGAGCCGAACTCGCGCTGCTGCAGCGGCGTGGCACCGTGCAGCTGCAGCCCGAACTCGACCGGTGCATGCTCGGTGAACAGCGTCCAGCATCCGGCCGCGCCGATCTCGATCTGGAACTGCGCAGCGTGCTGCAGCTGCAGCCGATGACGCTGCCGCGGCCCGAGTACCGCGCCGCTGGCGGCCAGCACCGGTTCACCGTCAAACAACGCCGTGGCGTCCTCGAGCAGCGCGCCGATCGAGCCGGCGGTCGCATCCGCGGCCGGCAGCAGCGCGAGGTCTACCTGCGCCAGCTGCTGGTCATGGCCATGGTCGTGGTCGTCGTCATGGTCGTGGTCGTGGCCATTCTCCTGGGCGTGCTGGTGCGCGCCGGTGTGCAGCGCATGGCGTCCCGGCGCCAGACGGTACAGGCCAGCCCACTCGAATGGGCGCGCGGGTTCGAGGAACGCGTTGTCGAGCGCCAGCGCCCGTTCCAGATCGAAAGCGCCCAGGCTCAGCACCCGCTCGAGCGGTACGTCGGCGTTGCGGCTGTGGATCACTGCGGCCGTGGCGCTGATGCCGCGTAAGCGCCGCTCGATGCGCGCCAGCGAAGCGGCATCGACCAGGTCGATCTTGTTGAGCAGGATGACGTCGGCAAACGCGATCTGCTCGAGTGCGATCGGACTGTTCTGCAACTCCTGCTCGATGTGACGCGCATCCACCAGAGTGACGATCGCGTCCAGCGTGTAATGTTCCTTCAGTTCGTCATCGATAAAGAACGTCTGCGCCACCGGCCCGGGATCGGCGAGCCCGGTGGTCTCGATCAGCACGGAATCGAAGCGGTCGCGCCGCTTGCGCAGCTGGCCCAGTATGCGGATCAGGTCGCCGCGCACCGTGCAGCAGATGCAGCCATTGCTGGTCTCAAAGATCTCCTCATCGGCGCCGATCACCAGCTCGTGGTCGACGCCAACCTCACCGAATTCGTTTTCGATCACGGCGATACGCTTGCCATGATTCTCGGACAGGATGCGATTCACCAGCGTGGTCTTGCCGGCGCCGAGAAACCCGGTGAGCACCGTGACCGGGATGCGCGCCGTCATGTCGAACCTCGAATTTTCCTGACCAGAGCCGCCGCTCCCGGCAGACGCAGCGCTGCCAGCAGCAGCGACCAGCCCAGTCGCAGCCGCAGCGGCACACGCGGCGGCGGCACCGCGCCGTAGAAGGCCGCGGCTGCGTCACGGTGCAGCTGCACGCTGCGCGCCTGCAGCTCCAGCTGCAGCTGCGCACTGTCGATGCGAAAGCGCCGTAGCGGCGGCCCGGGGACTGTTGCGGCGGCGCTCGGCAGCTCGATCACCCGCACATCGCGCAGCGCCGCCGGCACAGCCGCCGCGCGGGCGTCGCTGAACAGCGCTTCGGTCAGGCCGGCGTGCGGGCCGGACGGTGCGCGCGCGTTACCACGCAGCACCAGGTTTACCGCGCCGGCGGCTTGCTCACATTGCACCGGACCTGCGAACGCGATCAGCTCGCGCGTGCTCGGATCGATCGCGCTCAAGCGGCGGCGTCCAGATTCCAGAGCGTCAGCGGCACATCGCGTTTCACCCACATGCCACAGCCGATCGGTCGGAAGGCCGATGCCAACTCGCGCCGGTACCAGCTGCCGGGCCTCAGGCCCGGGATGCGGTCGGTGCGGCTTTGATCGCAATTGTCGCGCCAGTCTTCGCGCGTCAAGGCGCCGAAATACAGGGCGCCGCGGCACAACCGGGCCAGGTTGGCGATCGCGCGCCGTGCCTGTGCAGCGGACAGGTACTGCAGCACGTCATAGCAGATCACGAGATCGAAGCGCTGCCTGGTGCGGAAGGTTTCGATCGAGCCCTGCAGCCAGCCATAGCGCTGGCACAGGTAGTCGCTGAACTCCAGGCCGGTGTAGCTGGCTCGCTTCAGGCCCTGCAGCAGCGGCGTACGCAGCATACCGACGCCGCAACCGGCATCCAGGATCCTGGCTACCGGCAGGCCGATGTAGTCCACACAGCCGCTGATCAACCGTGCCCGGGCACGCATTTCGCTCCGGGAAGTCACGGCGGTGCGCCGATTGAAGTAAAACCGCTGGTAATACGCCAGGTCAAAAGCCATTCATCGATCCGGTGCGCGCGCTCATGTACTATGGCAACCCCCATTGTACCGGCCGGACGCCATGCCCCGACAGGCTTTGACACCAAGCCTGGCGCCTTAAGATCTCCCGATGACCACCCCGCAGCGAAAACCCACGGTGCGCAGCCGCGCGCCCGCAGTCGGCTTTGTCAGTCTCGGCTGCCCCAAGGCGCTGGTTGACTCCGAGCGGCTGATCACCGAACTCAAGTCTCGCGGCTATGCGATTGCCGCAGGGTATGCCGATGCCGACCTGGTGGTGGTGAATACCTGCGGCTTTATCGACGCCGCCATCGACGAATCGTTGCAGGCGATCGGGGAGGCATTGCAGCACAACGGGCGCGTTCTGGTGACCGGCTGCCTCGGAGCCAATCCGCAACGCATCCTCGACCGGCACCCCAAGGTCCTCGGCGTCACCGGACCGCAGGCCTACGAACGGGTGATAGCGGCCGTCAACCAGCACCTGCCGCAACCGCACGATCCATTCACCGACCTGGTGCCGGCGCAGGGCATACGGCTCACGCCGCGTCACTATGCGTACCTTAAGATCTCCGAGGGCTGCAACAACCGCTGCAGCTTCTGCATTATTCCCTCGCTGCGCGGCGGCCTGGTGAGCCGCCCGCTCGATGACGTCATGCGTGAAGCCGAGGCGCTGGTGCGTGCCGGCGTCAAGGAACTGCTGGTCATCTCTCAGGACACCAGTGCCTACGGCAGCGACATCCGCTACCGCGAGGCGAACTGGCGCGGTGAGCAGTACCAGACGCGGTTCCTCGACCTGGTGCGCGCGCTGGGCGCTCTCGGCGTCTGGGCACGGCTGCATTACGTCTACCCCTACCCGCATGTGGACGCCATCATTCCGCTGATGAGTGAGCACGGGGTGCTGCCGTACCTCGACATCCCGTTCCAGCATGCGAGTGCCGCGGTGCTCAAGCGCATGCGCCGCCCGGCGCACGCGGAGAACACCCTGCGCCGGATCGAGTCGTGGCGCGCCCAGCGGCCGGAGCTGACGCTGCGCAGCACGTTCATCGTGGGTTTCCCCGGCGAAACCGACGCCGAATTCGAGCAATTGCTGGCCTGGCTCGATGCCGCCGGGCTCGATCGCGTCGGCTGTTTCAGGTATTCGCCGGTCGAGGGCGCCGCGGCCAACGCGATCGGCGAGCCGGTGCCGGATGAGGTCAAGGAACAGCGCTATCAGCGCTTCATGCAGAAGGCCGGAGAGATCAGCAGCGCCCGGCTGGCGGCGCGCATCGGACAGAAGTGTCGCGTGCTGATCGATGCCATCGAGGACGGCGTTGCCATCGCGCGCAGCAGCGGCGATGCGCCCGAGATCGACGGCGTGGTGCGCATCCGCAGCGCCGCCGGATTGAAGGTCGGGGAATTCGCCACGGTCGAAATCACCGCTGCCGGCACCTACGATCTGCAGGCCCGGTGCGCCGCCAACTAATTGACTGAGGCAACCATATTGGCGAGACTGGCCGCGTCGCCTGTGGAAACTCCATCAGCATGCCGGTATCGGCCCGACAGATTGGCCTGGTACGCGCCTTCAATCGCGACTACACGCGCCGCATCGGCGTGCTGCGCGATGGACTGCTCGACAGTGCCTATTCGCTGACCGAAGTGCGGGTCATGTACGAGCTCGCCCACCGCCGCGGCGTCGGCGCGGCGCAGCTTGCCGCGGATCTCGACCTGGACCGCGGCTACTTGAGCCGGCTGCTGAAACGCTTCGAGCGCGGCGGCCTGCTGCGCCGCGAAGCCTCGATCAGGGATGGCCGGCGAGCGCATCTGGGGCTGACCGCGGCCGGCCGCAAGGCATTCGCCCCGCTCGAGCGCCGCTCGCAGCAGCAGGTGCGCCGCATGCTGGCTGGGCTCGATCGGCAACGCCTGCACAGCGTGCTCGAGGCGATGCAGGCAATCCAGGTGAATCTCGCCGGGGCGCCGCGGCCGTCGCGGATTCGGTTTCGCGCTCATCGGCCGGGCGACATGGGCTGGGTGGTCGCCCGCCACGGTGAACTCTACGCCTCCGAGTTCGGCTGGACGGAAGCATTCGAAGCGCTGGCGGCGCAGATCGCGGCCGAGTTTGTGCAGAAATTCGATGCCACGCGCGAACGCTGCTGGATCGCCGAGCGCGGCGGCAGGCGGCTGGGTTGCATATTTCTCGTGGCCGCCGGCCGCCGCACGGCGAAGCTGCGATTGCTGCTGGTGGAGCCGGGGGCGCGCGGCGCGGGCCTCGGCGGCGAACTGGTCGCCAGGTGCGTGCGCTTTGCGCGCGCTGCCGGCTACCGGCGCATCGTGCTGTGGACGCAGCAGAACCTGGCGGCGGCGCGGCGGCTGTACATCCAGGCCGGGTTCGCGAAGACCTCGGAACAACCGCACCATAGTTTCGGCCACGACCTGGTGGGCGAGACCTGGGAATTGGCGCTTTAGCTAGCGCTCCGGAGCGGGTTCCGCCGGCGATGGCGGTGGCGGTGACGGTGTCTGCGTGGCTGTCGCCGGGGCCGGGCTGTCATCCTGTTTCCCCTGTTCGGCCGGACGTTCTACCGTGACCCAGACCGCGACATCCCAGGCGTTGTGGATGCCGATGAACAGCAGAATCAGCGCGGCCGCGCCAACGATATAGAGCGCCGCCGCCGGCTGGCGCAGCGCCCACACGCCCGCCAGCAGCAGCCCCAGGTAGCACAGCGAGGGCAGCGTTGCGTTCCACAGCCAGTCCTCGAACACCGGCCGGTAGGTGCCGCGGCCGCGGTACATCCGATAGGTCGTGACGGCGCCGTAGGCCGACAGCACCGCGCCGCTGACGCTCAGGCAGGCCGACAGCGTGATGGCCGTCTGTCCCGGAATGCACAGCAGCGCCGAGATCCACAACGCCGAACCGAAATGCATCACCACCGGCGTGATGAAGGTGCGTAGACCGGACAGTCGCACCACGTGGCGGTCGGATGCCAGCGCGATCACGACAAAGGTCAGGCCCGTCAGGCCGGCCGCCGAGGATCCGACGATGACGTAGAAATTGTCCCATCCCTCAATCGTCGGCAGCGCGGCTGACATGCATTGATTGTAGCGCCTGGCGGCTGCAATGATCCGATCCCAATAGAGGCGATCCCAATAGAGGCTCCAGTAGAGGCTGGCGACGAAATCGAACGTGGCCAGACGCGATCAGCTAGCACAGACTTCGCCGATGCCGCTCAAGCCTCCCGCCCGCACACCGAACGCACCGCGCCATGGGGTCGCGCGGGTCATTTCAAAACTGGGGCTCGGATCGCGCAGCCAGGCTGCGCAGTGGGTGCGCGACGGGCGCGTCCGGGTGAATGAAAAAGTGGTGCGCGACGCCGAGTTCCCGGTGCGCCAGGGCGTCGATCGCATCGATATCGAAGGCCAGCAGCCGGCAGCCGCGGCACGACTGGTGCTGATGCTGAACAAGCCGCGCGGACTGGTTACCACGACCAGCGATGAGCATGGCCGCGATACGGTCTATGCCTGTCTCGCGGGCGCGCAATTGCCCTGGGTCGCGCCGGTGGGTCGGCTCGACAAGGCCAGCGAAGGGCTGCTGCTGTTCAGCAACGATCCCGCCTGGGCGGCGCGCATCACTGATCCTGCCGCCGGGCCCGATAAGACCTACCATGTGCAGATCGACCGCCTGCCGTCGGACCAGCTGCTGCGGCAACTCGAGCACGGCACGCTGGTCGAGGCCGAACGGCTCAGCGCCCGGTCGGTGCGCTGCCTGCGCCGCGGCCATAAGAATGCGTGGCTGGAAATCGTACTGGACGAGGGCCGCAATCGGCACATCCGGCGCCTGCTGGCGGCCTTCGATATTGCCGTGTTGCGGGTGGTGCGCGTGGCGATCGGTTCGCTGCTGCTGGGCGACCTGCCCAAGGCCAAGTGGAGGCGGCTCAGCCAGCAGGAGATCGATTCGCTGTGAGCCGGCGACTCGGTCCACTGTTGACTTTGCCGGTACAGCAGTCATTGCTCGCAGCCCGACAGGCCGGCGCGACCACGGCGGTCTGCTCGCTCGATCTGGATCGCTCGACCACCACGGTCGAACTGCACGCCGACGCGTGGAGCTGGGATGGCGGCCGGTTCCCGTTTCTGCAGGGCTGCAAGGATCGAACGATTTACCACTGGGTGGACACGGCCTTTCAGCCGGTCGCGCGTTTCACCAACGCCCTGATCAAGCTGGTGCCGACGCCATGGGGGCCGCCGACGTTTGAAATCGACGGCATAAAAATGCTGCCCACGGCGCACGTCTCGCCCTATGCCGACGCCGAACGCAAAGTCGGTCTGATTGCGCCGCGCGGCAAGCGGATCCTGGACACCTGCGGCGGCCTGGGCTACTTCGCCGCGTGGTGTCTCGCCGGCCGGGCGTCGCACGTGTATTCGTACGAGAGCAATCCCGATGTGATCTGGCTGCGCAGCCTCAATCCCTGGTCGCCACCGGCCGACGCTGCGTTGACGTTGATCGCGGCAGACATCAGCGAGCGGATCGCGATCATGCCAGGTGAGTCGGTCGACGCGATCCTGCATGATCCGCCGCGCTTCGGCATCGCCGGGAAGCTGTACTCACAGGTGTTCTATAACGAGCTGGCCCGGGTGCTCAGGTCCAAGGGCACGCTGTTTCACTACACCGGCAGCCCCAACAGGCTCAGCAGCGGCCGCGACCTGGCCAGCGAGGTAGCGGCCCGGTTGCGAGTTGCCGGATTTACCACCAGGCCGAACGGTGACGGGGTACTGGCGGTGAAAACCTGAAGCACTTAGCGCGCGGATGCGCCGCAATTGATCTGCTAGGCTAATTGCTCCCCGCATTCACTTTAAGCGCAAGATTTCAAGATGACGCCATCTACCCTGAGACTCATGACGCGCTACTGCGCCTGGGCGAACCAGAAGATTTTCGAGGCGGTAGCGACACTTTCCGCACAGCAGCTCACGCTACCTCGCTCCGGGCCGTTCAAGAATATCGCTCACACGCTCAATCACGTGTACGTCATCGATCGGATTTTCCAGGCACATCTCGAGGGCCGCGCCCACGGCTTTACCGCACGCAACACCGCCGACCCTTTGCCCTGGACGTGCTGTGGAGCGCCCAGCGCGCGATCGATGATTGGTACATCGCCTACAGCGACGCGGCCAGCGATGCCGCACTCGAAGAAATAATCCGCTTCACGTTCGTCGGCGGCGGCGAGGGCGCGATGACGCACTCAGAAATGCTGCTGCACGTGGTCAATCACACCACCTACCACCGCGGCGTGGTCGCCGATTGCTTCTATCAGATCCCGTCGCGCCCGCCGACCACCGATCTGCCGGTGTTTCTGCGCGATGCAAGGCCGGCGCTGGTGTAGAACGGCCGACGCGGCTGCGCGCTGGAATTAAAGAGGCTCCTAAGGCACCGGTCCGCTGACGGCCAAATCCGGTCTACCGCATGTCGAATTGAGTGCCCCGGAAGCGGTCACTCCGCCATGCCCAACGCCAGTCTGTTGCGATCACCCGTAGCATCCGCGAACATGCTTGGCGCTGATGTCAGGGAGATGGATCAATGGCGGAAGGCGGCGGCATCGAGGGCGTACCCGGCACTGAAAACGAGCCCAGGGAGACCGAGGCAAGTGCTGCCAGTGCCGAAGCTTTGGCTCTGGCGCTCGCCATGGACTCAGCGCGTCACGATCCGGAACTTAGTCGCAAAGCGAGTGAGTACCTGGGACGTCAGCGCGCCCTCGTAGATCTACAGATCAAGCACTTCGACCGGGAGCGCTGCCTTGCGATCGAAGCGGCCGAGCGAAAGCGCTACGCCGATCGGATAAGAAACGGCCTCACGACCTTTGTAGCGCTGGCTGTGACAGTGGCGGTGGTGGGTTTAGGTGTTATGGTTTGGGACGCCGCGCTCGAGACGGGTCTTGTAGTCGAACCCTTCACCGTGCCCCCTGATCTGGCGCAGCAGGGCCTGACAGGTCAGGTGGTAGCGAAGCAGGTTCTCGACCGGTTATCTGAACTGCAGTTGCAGACCGTCTCCGATCGACCGGCCAATGCGTACCGCAACAATTGGGGCGATGACCTCAAGGTCGAAATTCCTGAGACCGGTATCTCGCTGGGCGAACTTAGCAACTACCTGCGAGCATCACTCGGCCATGAAACCCGCATTTCCGGTGAGGTGTACCGAACGCCCGCTGGGCTCACGGTCGCGGCGCGCTCTGGCGAGGCGGCAGGAAAGCGCCTGACTGGATCGGATGCCGATGTGGAGTCGCTGATCGAAAAGGCCGCTGAAGCAGTTTACGAGCAGACCCAGCCCTATCGTTACGGGCTGTATCTGGCGAGCGCGGAGCGGCAAAAAGAGGCGCTTGATGTGGTCACCCCGCTGGCGCACAGCGCTGATCGACTCGATCGAGCTTGGGCGCACACGGCGATTGGCGACATGCGTGTTCGCTTGGGCGATGAACCGGGTGTGGGCGTACAGGAGCAGCGAGCCTCGCTCGCTGAGATACCCGGCTTCGCGCCTGCCCTGACCGACTTGGTCTGGGCGGAAATGCTGTCCGGTCACGATCAGGCGCAGTTTGATGCTGCGAATGAGTTTCTTGCCGCCAACCACTCGCGCCGACAATACATCGCAGCCTCTCGACAGAACGATGACGTTGCAAACGTGAGCTACTGGAGGGCGCGCGCGCAAGGCGACTATGCGGAAGCGACTCGCCAAGCGCGACTCATTTTAGGTTCTATGGTGACGGTTCCCGGTGATGTGTACGAAATCGAAGCAGCGGCTTTGGTCCTGAACCACGACGTCACTGCAGCTCGTGCATCGGCGCTCAGGCTTCCTTCAGGCAATCCCGGCCGATCCCTGGTATTGGGCCTGGCTGCCATGGAGGTCGGCGATGCGACGGCCACACGACTGCTCAGCGGCACCGCCCCGAGCGCTTTCTCGGCCGTGGTCGTTTCGCCCGCGGCACTCCAGAGAGCGGTCACGCCCTGGACCGCGCTTGCGAACGCACGCTTTGGCGATCTGCCCGGCGCTCAAACGTTGATCGCGACCACGCCGAGCGACTGCTACCTTTGCGTTCGGGGACGGGCTCAGATTGCAGCCCTCGCCGGCGACCGCGCCGGCGCCGAGCGCTGGTTCGCGGAGGCGATCAAACAAGGGCCCAGCTTGCCGCAAGCCTATGCGGATCGCGGCATTGCTCGTCTGACTTGGGGCGATCTACAAGGCGCGCTGACCGATGCTGAGCAAGCGGCCAAGCTCAGCCCCCATCACGCGGACGCGTGGAAGCTGTGGGGCGATGTGCTGGCGCGCCAGGATCAATGGAAGTCGGCACTCGACAAGTATGAACAGGCCCTCAAGAACGCGCCGAACTGGAAGCAGCTAAACGAAGCACGCGAGGCGGCAGCAAAGCAAAAGCCCTGATTGGACTTCCCGATGGCGGACATCCGTGACCGGCAACTACGGGTCCACGACCCGTCCCTGGTCGGTGTCCCTTGGAGTGTGAGGGGGAATGACCGGTATCGAGCGGGGCTTCAGGCGCCTGCCGGCCCAACACGGACGCTCTGGGCATGTAAATGCTTGGAACAAAGCGGCCTGTGGCGAATGCGTTCTAATTGAACGCCGCCACGACGGCGCGTATTGCATCCGGCTGGGTCACCATATCCGAGTGGCCCATACCCGGAATAATCGACACTGGTACATCGGAACGCTGTGATTGAAATTCGGTCTTCAACTTCTCGGCGTCGAGGAGTTCGTCTGAGCCGCCCACAAGCACTCGAATGGGGCGAGCGGCTCGTCGAATATCGGCTAGATAGTCGTCGTTCGCTCCAAAGTTCTTATACATGCGCCACGAGTATGTCTTCGTCGCCGCTTCGATATTGGCGGGTACCGGAAAGGCAAGCACGGGTAAACCATCCCAGATATGCACACCCCATCGATTGAGTATTGTGAGTCCGATAATTCGACCTACCGACGCGGATGCCCAGCTCTGCGTTGGCGCAGACCCCGGATTTGACTGTCGGACCGATGGAGCGTCGTAGCGCAGATAGGGTGAGACCAGCACGTATCGGTCAACCAATTGTCCGGCCGGAGACTCGACTGCAAAACGCAACACAAATGCAGCCCCCGATGAGAACCCCAAGATCGTCCAAGTGGAGTTTGGAAACTCTGGTTTCTTGTTGGTGACGAGGTCCACCAAGTCATCATCGAGCTGACCGACATAGGTGATGTCGCCATGAGGACGGTTTGCGCCATGCCCACGCAGATCCGGCACGAGCGCAGTGATCCCAGCGCGCTGAAGCGCCAGCGCCAGAGGATGCGTATCGACACCACTGCCGGCCGATCCGTGCAACAGTACGGCCACCTTCTTGTCAGACGCTCGGTACTCGCGGTAGGACAGTAGCGCCCCGTCACGCGCCATGTAACGGAGCACCTCAGGCAGGGCTTGGGTGTCAATGTCTGCGAACGGCTTCGTGATGGCAGGAGCGACGGCCGGCGGCTTTGCCGTGCCAAAGGCAATCAATCCCCCGACAATAGCGCCATAAATGAGCAGCGAGATACAGAGCCCGCCGATAATTCGCTTCAGGTAACGCTTCATAGAGTGTACAATGTACACTTCACGCGCTACCGGCACAATAGTGCAGAATTCAGTTCATGCCTAAAAAGAGCAATCAGTCGACTCGGGAAAAACTCCTCGCCGTCGCGCTCGAGCTCATGGAAAGTTCCGACGGAGTAGACGGCGTCACGATGCGCGCCGTCGCAGCGGCCGCTGGCGTTACCACGATGGCGACCTATAAGCACTTTCAAAATCGGGACGCACTATTGCGTGCCGCAACGGCCGCCGAGTACCCGCGGATCGCAGGCTACTTCGCCCGTGCGAACGCCCGGACTGAGGTTCCGGGGATGCGTGGAATGCTTGGATACTTGAATTACGCGCTCGATCACCCGCAGATTTTCAGGTACATGTTTTCATACCATCGTGCCGATGCCTTTGTATTCCCGCACGACCTCAAAGAAAGCAAATCGCTAACCTTCAATATCTTGTTGGGGGTCGTTTCGGAATTGATGGAGCGCCAGGTCCTTCGATCGGACGACGTCGCGGAGACTGCACTCAGCATTTGGGCGCACGCGCATGGGCTAATCACTCTGTATTTATCTGGGCGGATCGCCGCACCGCGCACCACTTTTCAGAAGCTGTACGTGCGCTCATTGGACCGTTTAGCGCGTGGACTGGCCGCACGCACTGCCAACAATTGCTAAGAAGTGCCCAAATGGTCTGCCGAAAGCTGTCATTCGCGACCGTCAGGAACGGGTCACGACCTGTCCTCCGCCAGTGTCCCTAGGTGTCCCGTCCTGGATGACCGCAGTCGGGAAGAGTATCGGGCGCCTTCCGGCCAAAAGCAGTAGTAGCGACGCTTGAATTTGTTGCCGCAAAGCCGCCGCTCGCAGCGTCGTAGGCTAATCTTTTACTGCGGCGGCGCACCGTTATCGACCGCGCGTTTGCGCAGAAGGACGTTTTTCTCTTCAACGCGAAATTCTCGATACCGCTCAACAATCTGGAAGGTGACCCGCGATACAAGGCTTTGTTGAAGAAGATGAATTGCCCGAATTAGTGTGGTAACGGGAAGTCATGGTCCGGGCCGCTGTGGATCCGTCCACGGACTTGCGTGAAACGCGTCCCTGCGTTTCGCGCCCCGGCCCATGACTTTGCGTGCCCACCGACTGCCAAATCGCCATTCTTGACTGATCAGTCACGAATGAGTTATCTTGCCGCCATGGGTCGACCAAGAGAATTTGACGAGGATGAGGTCATCGCTGAGGCTGTGCAGACATTTTGGAAACAGGGCTATGGCGCAACTTCCATTCCGGACTTGATGGAGGCTACGCAGCTCGAGCGCGGTAGCCTCTACAAGGCCTTTGAGGATAAACACTCGCTCTTCGAACGAGCCTTCGATAACTATCTCAGAGCGGGTCGAGCGAAGATGGCGCAAGTTCTGAGGTCAGATGCGCCTCCGATAGCGCGGCTTGAAGCGTGCCTTGCGCAGGTCGTTGCTGGCTGTTCCGGCGCCGAGGGGGGGCCTGGGTGTTTGGCCGTCAACACAATGGTTGAGCTTGCCCCTTCGGATGCCGCGGTGCGTGATCGATTGGTACGGCACTGGATAGTGGTTGAGCGGATGTTCGAACAGACGCTGCGCGATGGTCAGAGGGAGGGCGAAATACGAAAGGACGTCTCCGCCCGGGAGCTCGCTCGATTGCTGGCGAAATTCATTGCCGGCATCGCCGTGTTTTCGCGGCAAGGCAACCGCAGCGATGCAACTCAGACAATCATTCAATTGGTGAGCCGGGTTAAGTAGCCATTTTATTGACTAATTGTTGACCGATCAGTTCCATACCTCCTGACAGTTGAAGCGGCAGATCTCGGAAAATTGAGGAGATGAGAGTTTATGAATCGTTACACAGGTAAAGTCGCGTTGATTACCGGCGGTAACAGCGGGATCGGTCTGGCGACCGCGAAACGCCTTAAAGAAGAAGGCGCCACCGTAGTCATTTCTGGGCGGGACCCGAAGACCCTAAACGCCGCGGCAGCAGAATTCGGCTTCACCGCCGTTCGCGCGGACGTCGCGCATCTCGGCGAGATCGAGCAGATGTACCGCGAGGCGGTACAGAAGGTGGGCAAGATCGATGTCTTGTTTGCCAATGCGGGAATCTATAAGGCATCTCCCCTCGCCGAGACGACCGAGGCATTTTTCGACGAATCGGTTGATATCAACTTCAAGGGCCTGTTCTTCACGGTCCAAAAGGCGCTGCCATATTTGAACGACGGCGCGGCCATCATCTTGAATAGCTCAACGGTCACCAGTAAGGGCTGGCCGGGTATTGCGGTGTACAGCGCGACCAAAGCGGCAGTGCGGTCACTCGCGCGTTCCTTCTCCGCAGAGTTGCTGCCGCGTGGAATTCGCGTCAACACCGTCAGTCCCGGAGCGACGTTCACTCCCATTTTCGGGCGGCTGGGACTAAGCGCGGCAGAACTCGATGCAACCGCGGCTGGGCTCTTGAAGATGGTGCCTATCGGTCGCTTTGCGACCGCCGAGGATATCGCTGCCGGTGTGGCCTATCTCGGCAGTAGCGACGCGGCGTACGCCGTCGGTAGTGAACTCACGATTGATGGTGGGATTGGGCAGTTGTGATGGCAGGGAACCAGAATCTAAGGAGCAGCATTCGATGATCGATCTTTATTACTGGCCGACGCCCAATGGCCACAAGATTACGATGTTCTTGGAAGAAGCCGGTCTTGACTACCAAATCGTGCCCGTCGATATCGCCCGCGGCGAGCAATTTGAGCCTGGCTTCCTTGCCATAAGCCCGAACAACCGTATGCCCGCAATCGTCGATCAGGCAACGCTTGACGGTGGTAAGCCTATCTCCGTGTTTGAGTCGGGCGCGATTCTGCTTTACCTCGCTGAGAAGACAGGTCGGCTTTTGCCCAAAGATATCCGTGGTCGTACCGCTGCCCTCGAATGGTTGTTCTGGCAGGTGGGGGGCTTAGGTCCGATGGCGGGGCAGAATCACCATTTCAGCCGCTACGCTCCTGAGAAAATCTCGTACGCGATCGAGCGCTACGTCAAGGAGACAAATCGACTTTACGGCGTGCTGGATCGACGGCTCACGGCTCAACCGTATCTCGCGGGTCGCGAGTACTCGATTGCCGATATCGCAGCGTACCCCTGGATCGTACCCTGGCAGCTGCAATCCCAGGATCTTGCGCAGTTTCCCGCGCTAGCTCGCTGGTTCGCGGAAATTGCCGCTCGCCCTGGGACTGCGCGCGCCTACGCCCGCGCCGAGGCGTTCCGCTCTACACCGGTTGTGACCGAGGCGAGCCGCAAGATCCTATTCGGTCAAACCGCCGACACCGTTGCCTAATTAGTTAGTCAACTGGCAAAAATCCGGAGTAAAAATTATGCGAGCGCAAATTGACAAGCGAAGGTTCGGTCCATGGGCCGTCATTACTGGCGCGTCATCCGGCATCGGCAAGGAGTTCGCGCGCCAGATAGCGGCGTCAGGAGTTCATGTCGCTTTGGTCGCCCGGCGAGAGTCTTTGCTGCGGACGGTTGGTGCTGAATGCACCCGGGCGTCTGGTGTCCAGCACCGTATCATCCCTCTCGACCTTTCCGAACCTGACTTCCTCCCGGTGCTTGCAGACGCCACGCGTGATCTCGATGTCGGCCTTGTCGTGTCAAATGCGGGAACCGGCAGTCCTGGACGATTTCTCGACAAGAGCCGCGAAGAACTCATGCAGTTACTGCGGCTAAACACGGCGGCGCACCTCGATATTGCTCGCCATTTCGGCGAACGGCTCGTGCGGCGCGGCTCTGGCGGGCTGATGTTCGTGGGCGCCATGGGCGCGGACAAGGGTATTCCCTTCATGGCGAATGAAGCCGGCGCTAAGGCGTACGTGCGGAGTCTGTCGCTGTCGCTGCATGAGGAGCTCAAGTCTCATGAAATCCACGTGA
>Ga0210394_10004818_pt1 | contig 15484 bp, 16 predicted proteins | sample IncBWC12MmetaG_FD_160121 | JGI IMG/M metagenome (GOLD analysis project Ga0210394, IMG submission 160121) | Forest soil microbial communities from Barre Woods Harvard Forest LTER site, Petersham, Massachusetts, United States - Inc-BW-C-12-M | ecosystem: Environmental > Terrestrial > Soil >... | reverse complement strand
CACTTTGTTCGGCACTTGATCACCGCCTTGCATTCAGCCTTCTCGGCGTAGGACTTGTTCTTCGTGCAACGCGGTTCATAGCCGTTTCTTGTTTACGTCGTCATAAAACTCGGATGTGAAAACGACGGGCAGGCCCTCTATCGGATGGTCGATCCCGCGTTTCTGAAAGGCGGTTTGAATCGCCCTGACGAGAGTTTTTCCTCGAACGTGAACGACGCGTAGCGTGTTCACGACTGATCGTTTCGTCTCAAAGACGGTTGCTCCTTTTGCGTTTGTCTCTCAAAGTAGAAGGCTATGGCAAGGGCCACAATGAGAGCCGCAATACCGAACAGTGTGACACCGGCCACGTTGTTGGGTTCCTCGACAATGACTTTTCTTGCCATCGCGATTAAGGCCACCTCGAGAACTACGCGAACATGGATGACATCCTTTTTGGAATAGGCCTTCAGCGTTTCCAATAACTCGACGCCGATAAGGACCAGCAAAAAGAATCCGAAGATGTAGAGGAGACCTTGGACCGGGATGAGAAATTTCGGAGGCTTCCAGATCTCTTCCGCAACCAAGAAACCTAGGTGGACAGTTGACAGCACCACAACAACGATCAGCAGAACCGCGAGTGCAAGAACAACAAGTTTTTGCACCTTGGTTATCAAGCTTTCCATGTTTCTTCCGTTTTTAAGAAGCAATTAGTAGCGATGGGAGCGCAGCGCTGTCTGGAATGATTTACTTTTGGCGAGTAACGTTGACGACGCGGAATGGCTTTTGACCATAGTGCTCGACCACCAGCTCTTTCTTCTTGTTGAATTTGACCTTGCACAGTGGTGCAAACGTTCCGCTTCCTTTCCCGTTTCCGTCAACGTTGAGCACCAATATACCTATCGGGTAATCGCGCGAACGCGTGCCGTTGTACAGCTCTCCAAATGCGATTGGCCGATTGGTCGCCAGCACAATGTGTTGTCCACCATCGGGCCTGGGGTTTATAAGGACCACGCGCATTGTAGTACCGACGCTGCCAGTTGGGGAGACACGACCCAAATCCTTTGATTTCTCTAAAGCGCTAACTAGTCCGTCTTGGCCCTTTTGCCTGAGTATTTCAATTAACTCATCGACTTGGCCTTCGGGAGATACAGCGTCGATATACACATTGAGGCCGAAGGACTTGCCTGCGACAGTCCCCGACTGACCGATCGCATTGGCGGAGTACTGCGCCGGTACAGGCGCCTGGGGTTCCTGCGCCGCTCCGCTCGAAAGCATCAAGAACGTCAGAATTGCAGGAAATACAAAATGTCGCACCGTTGCCATTTAATTCTCCGTCCGAAGTTAGCTTCCTTGCATGAGCCCTTTTTGTCCCGGGGTCATACGACAGTTATTGATTCCAAGACTCCCTGACGAAGGATACGGTCCTGAAAAATCCAAACGCCTATATAGCTACATATTAGAATCAGGGCTGTGAAAGCACAGATCGTAGGTCGCAAATGGATCCTTTGCGGTCATGTAGTGTACGAACTGTTCGTTGCCGTCTCATTTCACTAGTAGCTGCAAATCGATCACCAAATAAAGGCTCGTGAATATTCCCCGAATTCTTTGAAAATTCGCCGCAATCGGAGCGCTTGCTGACCGAGGCAAAGTGTTGTGCCTCCGATATTTCGGAGGACGCCCGAAATGCCGGAGAAACGGCGATACTGGGTGCCGGGAATTAGTTCGATCAAACCAGAAGGCATAAGGACTCAAGATGGTCAGTTGTTCTTAACAGGGACGTAATCGGTATCTCCGTGCCCGGACGGCGGATTTTGGACTTGTGCCTCGAAGCTGTTCGAGGGTAGGCATGAAGATGTCTTGATCAGATCCAAATAACTGGGTTTCACTTGCGGAACAGAAGATGTCGAAGAGCTTGTCCTCTGAAAAGTCCGAATCAAAATCCGTTGACCGATAGTTTTTAGGGTTCTTTGTCCTGGATTGAATTAGCCCCACTTTATGAGCGCCGTTCGCCAGTGACGTCATACTATCGACGCGTCTGGGGGCGTTCATGTTTCTCAGTTGCCCTGGCGTACGAAATATTGGCTCACGGTATCAGCTCGCTGTTGCGAGAGCTTCAGATTGAAGTCATCGTTGCCAACACTATCCGTGTATCCTTCCACGGCAAGATTCAGGCCGGGGTGAGAGAGAACGATTCCGGATAGCTTGGCAAGGACGATCTGGGCTTCTGGACGCAAGTTGTATTTGCCGGTGGCGAACAGCACATCTCCCATATTGACGACCAATCCGCGTGGAGTGTCGCGAGTCTCTAAGACGCGATTGAATTGTTCAAGAAGTTGGGCGCGCAGTTCTTCAGCGGCTCGACGGCTGCGTTCAGCGTCGGCTTGTGCTGCAGCCTCTTTAGCTTTCAGAACGTCTTGCTCCGCTTTTGCTTTCGCAGCGGCGGCATGGAACGACGGCGTTCGAGAGCGGCCATGGACTTGTGGTAGGTCTCCATGAAGAGTTTGGGAGATTTCTTCAGGCGCTGAACTCCCCGAACGGCTTCGTCAATACCGTGGTTCACCAGATACAGTGCTTCATACAGATTTGCTTTTTCCATGACTGAACGTCCTTTCGACGGCGAAGTGGCCGCGAGTTCGGAAGTTGATAGGTGCGTCGAGGCATAGATCCTCGATGCAGTCGAGAATCGACAGGCGTGGAGGAACAAATTCAGCTGGACAAGACTACGGTGGGGGATGCGCGATACGCGGAGGTGCAGATTGTGGGATGGAAACGAAACAGAGATGCGCGGGTTGCACCCCAAAGGCGAACCCGATACTTTCTATTCCAGCCATCGTTGCCTCTTAACCAGGCGACTTGGTTAGGGGCGTGTTCAGTGTTGATAGCACTGGCGCGTCCCGCCTTCTTACTACGAGCACCGCTCGGAAAATCAGATCTATACGAGAAGCGGTTCTCGTATAAGAGATATCGCAATTGCAATAACCCTGTCAAGAGGTAAGTGGCAGCCAACAGGGTGTTCATTCTAGGATAGGTGCATGAAACGCGATCTAATCTCAGAAGTCATGCGCAAGATGGGGAAAAAGGGTGGAAAGGCAGGCGGCAAGAAAGGCGGAAAGGCTCGTATGGCTGCCCTGACGCCAGACGAGAGAAAGGCACTTGCAAGAAAAGCAGTCCAAACCAGATGGGCCAAGGCCAAGAAGAAAAGCAAGAAGCCCTGAAGTTCGGGGAACAGTTGAAGCGCTTTCTCCGATGAGCCCTAACTCCTCAGAGGCTCCGTTCCTTCACTAAGGATATTTAGGTATCGCGGATAGGCAAACAGTCGGTCTCTGCGTTTGCCGGTCGATTCCTTCGCAATTTTAAGCTTGGTCAGCGTTTCGAGAGCACTGGTGACGGTCGGTATGGATAGTTTGAGATCTTTCGCTGCCGGGCCAATCTTGGTCAACGGATGCGCTTGCAGGTATTCGTGAACGGCCAGGCTTGACGCCGCCTTGCGTCCCATTGCTCGAATCTTTTTTTGGTCTACTTCGAAAAGATTAAGAATTTGAACGGCTGTGTCGGCTGCCTGGCGAGCTGTAGTTTCGGTACCTTCCAAAAAAAACTCGATCCACTCTTCCCAGACGCCTTCTGTTCGGACGCGCTGAAGGAGATCGTAGTAACGTTGGCGGTGAGCCTTGAAATAAAGACTCAGATACAGAAGGGGCTCGCGCAATACGCCTTTGGCGCAAAGAAGCAGCGTAATTAGCAAACGTCCAAGACGCCCGTTTCCATCAAGAAATGGGTGAATCGTTTCGAACTGCACATGGATCAATCCGGCCTCGACGAGAACAGGCAGCTTGTGTTTTTCATCGTGAAGGAAATGTTCAAAGCGGTCGAGACATTCCATCATTCGTTCTGGGGGAGGCGGCACGAATGCAGCATTGCCCGGTCGGCTTCCGCCAATCCAGTTCTGCGACCGGCGAAATTCGCCCGGTGTTTTATTCGCTCCACGTCCGCCGCGCAACAGGATTGCGTGAATCTCTCGAATCAGGCGCAACGAAAGAGGAAAGCCTCCTTTAATGCGACGGAGACCATGTTGCATCGCAGCCACGTAGTTCGAGACCTCTTCAACGTCGTCGATGGGCACACCAGGCACTGCTTCATTTTCAAACAGAAGCAAATCCGAGAAAGACGACTTGGTCCCTTCAATCTGCGACGATAGAAGGGCTTCTTTTCGAACATAGAGGTAAAGGAAGAGCCGAGTATCGGGCAGAAGCGTGGTGAGACCATCTAGGCGACCGAGGGCCTGGTTAGCTCGGTCAAGCTGCTGGTAAAGCCCGCCAAGATCGACGGGAGGGTCCGGCGGCAAACCTGGAGGTACAAAAGCTCTTACTGTTTCCCCAGCGATCGTCGTTGAAACATAGCTGCCAAGGCGTGGGCTCTCATCGGCGCACACAATCGTAATTCAACCTCGCTTTAATAAGCTCACTTCTTATTAAAACATATGCCTTCTAGGTTTAATAGTGATTTTTGACAAAATTCATCATTGCCACTGTGCGATGCGCCACCCCTTGCGCACACTGCACCTGACGAAAAAACGGATACGTACAGCCTGCTCTTGTGGACTAAGGGATTGGGACGGTTGGTATGTGGTGGGAGGATGGCATGTTTAGCGCTGGGTAGTTTCGTTCGCCAAACGATAAGTTCCTCAAAGCTGTAGTCCGCTTTCTGATCGGCCATGCCTACCAAATAGCATACGCAGACAAGTTCGCCAACGGTACGAAGGACCAATAGTGCCTTTTGATTCTCCCAAACCGGAGGCGTCCATCACCGGCCCTAAACGCAGATGGAATCCGTCGAATGCCGAATTTCGCAAATCCGGATGTCACCCGTGCGGCTGAAAAGGAAACACAGAACCGGATCATCGGCCATCTGCCCTTTTTGCCCCCGCGTGTTTTTGTTAAGTGTCCATCCATCAGGAAGATGGATGGTAGGGGCGGTGGGGATCGAAACAACCCACGCTTGGCATTTCAACGACTTACGAAGTAGGGCCCGGACTGAAAAAGAAGGACTTGGTAGCCCTTGGAACCCTTATTGCCGCCGCGATGCCGCCTTTTTTCCCATGATGCTGCGAACAACTCTGCGATTTGCTTCGCGTACTGCTCTTGGTATTGCTTGCGTGTAGATGTTCATCGTTGTTCGGATATCAGCATGCCTCATCAAAGCCTGCTGAACTTTCAAATCTACTTCGTGCTCTCGCAACAAACACGAGTAGGTGTGCCGAAACGTATGCCATCCAACACGCCCAATTCCGGCTGCGATCCCTGCCGGAATCAGATGATCTTCACGAATCTTGTCGGGCCAGTACGGATTGCCTGTCTGCGGATTCGCGAAAATCCATTCTGCATCAACCTTCTTCGTTCTTTCTCGGTGCTGCCGAAGAATCATGGCCAAGTCACGATCCATAGGAAGCGGTTTTGCGGAACCTTCTGTCTTGGTGGCTTCCACATTGCCAGCTACCCAAGAACGTGCGATTGAGAGAGTCAAATTCTCCCAATCGATATCGCTCCATTTCAGCCCCGCAATTTCACTCACTCGCGGACCCAAAAAAAGAGCGACTAGGGCCATTGTTCGAAACGGCTCCGTCAACCTTGCAAGCAGAAGGTTGAATTCTTTGATCGTCAAAATCCTCGGAACCTTCGTCCGCTTTGAAGACCCTTTCACCCGGACAAGACTCATCGGATTTCGTTCAATTGGAATCAATTCCCAACGCATCGCCCAATTGAAGAGCAAGTGCATCATTTCCCGGATGTGGCCCTTACTCTTTCCGGCGAGCTTCAAATCGTTGACCCAAAGCTCGACGGGAAGTGGCTTCACCTGGGCGATTGGAACGTCTCGCCACCGGGGTCTTATATGGGTATTGATCCAGCTTACGTATCGGGAGCGCGTTACCTGGCGTTCCGGTAGCGCCTCACGAACATACCGATCAATGACCGCACCGAACGAAGTTTGGTCAGCCGGTTGAGGATCGTTGATAGATAATCTTCGACTCTCTGTGGCCTTCCAAGCTTCAACTTCCGACATTTCCTCCACTGTTCCAAGAATTACAGAATGCGAACCACTGCGATTCCGATACTCCCAGACCCAGACATGCGGGCCAGTCTTACGAGATTTCTGACGCACATACCCGAACTGGTACCTCTTGCGCTCAAACATTGGCAGTCTCCTTTATGTTTGAGCCTCAAGGGTGGCGTGCCGAGTGTAATTCCATTCGCATCCAACAGTCCAGTTCACTCGCGTAAAAATACCAACGTCCAAAACGGAAATGCCCTGGCACCTTGCCCGCACGCGCCATGCGCTTGACAGTCCTCGGGTGAACTCTGACAAAGGCCGCGGCTTCCTCACATGTCAAAGGACGTTCGACAACTGAGAGTTTGCCGTCGCCAAGCAACACCGTTGTGATCGTTCCGCTATCATCTCCCCCTGTAGCCCCCTTGTCCGTCTCTGTGAGTGACAATTCGAATATCTCTTTGATTGGAGGTGGCAGTTCTTGCGTTCCCTTATCTTGCTGCTCAGTTCCGAACAACGGCGCGGACTGTAGAACCGAAGTATTCATTGCACGGCGCGAGGCATGCTGTCCTGAGGACGCTGTATTCCCGCGCGCACCGAATTGGGTTGGACGGAGTTTCATGTTTGCTAGATGGCCTTTGCAAGAACTTCTCCTTTGATTCTTTCGTTGTTGTGGTTGTTTGTGTGTTGGTCGGCCCAGCGGCGACCGTCTTTTGAACGTCTATCGTATTAACTTGTCTAGCTTTGCCCGCCGCGCCTTGGTGAAGTGACCGATGAAGTGCCCCCTGAAGTACTGGGGTGAAGCGCTCTTCACCTCTACTGTTCTGCAATGCACGCAGGAATGAGGATGCCGCGCCGGCGCAATACAGAAAGTCTGCATCGACCGAACCAAGCTCAGGCCGGCGGAGTGTGGAGTGGGTTAGATTTTGATTTATGCGATCAGCCATCTCTGCCTCTGAGAAAAGAGACATTCGCCCTCTACTCGCATATTCAGTTCGAGGTGAGATCAATGTGTCGCCAACGGCAAAATAGTTTCGCTTATCTTGCGTAACAGCTCCCGATGGGCACGCGAACAAAACGCGTCACGCGCCCTGTATAACGGGCTGGAGCGACCCCACGAACTTTTTTGGGCGGCTGAAAGCCGAAAAAGTGGGGTCGCTCCAGCCCAACTCGGTGCCATTCCGCGTCCATCCTGCCCATTCTGTCGTGCGCAACTTTCTCTTGCCTGGGCATTTGCTCGGTCGCCAGGTGAACGCGAAGGTGACGGATTGGGTGATCTGTGTCTTTCATGCACCCGTCACCTTCCAGCGTTGTAAATAGCAATCGAGGCTTCTCGAAATATTCGAGTCCGACACTAGTAAGAGGCCTCGAAAATGGAAAAGCTCAATAAAAATGTTCCCCTCCGATCCGCTAGAAACTGTACCGAGTATCTGCATGGCAGAAAGTTCACCGAGTCCCCTCTACTTACTAGGGAACCTCCAGCCAGGAAAAAGTAAGAAAAAACTTTAATCCCCCGGCGGTATCCAAGGCCGGAAGAGACTGCCGTGCACGGCCCCCTACTTAATTAAGGAACATCCAAGCGCGAAAAAGTAAGAAACTATTTTTATCGTCGAAAAGGTCACCGGCTGGGAAGGAAATACTAACCGCAGCCCCCTACTTATTTAAGGAACATCGAGAAGGGAAAAAAGGAGAAAAAATCTTGGTACCAGTACGTTTTTCTCGGAGTCGTCCGCGAAAAACGGGGCCACAGATGAAGGGCAAGAATAGGAGCTTGTAGCCCCATACCGTCCGATCCATCGATGTAGACTCTCTCAGTGAAACGCGTACGAAAGGCCGCCTACAGGTGCTAGCTCGCTACTTCGAGTACTCGATGAGTGAAGAGGGTCGGATGGGCTGACTTGTCGTGTGGCCTAAATCCTGCAAACTTGGTTTGAAGAGCAGATCGCGCGTTCTCCGCAAAGCGCTTGATCCCACAGAATGACTGTCGGCTGACTGTCGTTATGCTGACGCTGTTTGAGTGGTTCGAAAAGCACAGAGGGGGCGTTGCTGCTCAAAACAGTCAAAACCTTAGGTATTTGCAGAAAACCAAAACAGGATCGCGATGGTTGTAAAGATGCTCCGCACATGGGCTGGATACATGAGTTTTGAAAAGGGAGCCACATGCGATTCGCCGTACTCGGCAACAAACTGTTAGCTTCTTTCCTGGCGTCCATCGTTTCGCTGGCGCTCGCGATACCATCACCTGCTACTCCGGCGCAAGCCGAACCCTCTTTTACGCCTGAGCAATTAGATAAAATTGCTTCCCGAATTGCACTGTATCCCGACCCGCTGCTGGCCCAAATCCTCACGGCGTCCACGTTTCCTGACCAGATCCCGGAGGCTGCAGAGTGGGCCGACGAGCATCACTACCTCACAGGGGCGGAGTTGGCCCAGGCCATTGAAGCCGACCATCTTTGGTGGGACCCAAGTGTGCAGGCGCTGCTCCCGTTTCCTTCTGTTCTCGACATGATGGCTTCGGACATGGACTGGACGAATGATCTAGGCAACGCCGTTCTCGCAGACCGTTCCGCAGTTATGGATGCCATTCAACGCATGCGCCGTAAGGCGAAAGAGTACGGTTATCTTCGCTCTAACGAATACATTACGGTGCGAGAGGGACCATACATCGAGATTGAGCCGGTCAATCCAGACTTCATAGTCGTTCCGGCGTACGACCCGTGGGTGGTATTCGCGCCGCCGCCTCCAGGATTTTATGTTGGCGGCGCCATTACGTTTGGTTTCGGGGTTACTATCGGCGCGTGGTTTCGGCCTTGGGGCTGGGGGGCTTGCCGCATCGGCTGGGGCGAGCACGCCATTTTTATTAACAATGTTCGTTGGGAGCGTGGATGGCGTAATCGCGGTGTGTACGTGCACGGCTACCCGGGTATTCATCGCTACGTCGGGGCGAACCGCCTCGAACGTCACGAATTAATCCATCGCAGTGCCGTGGAGCGCGGTTACGCTCACGCCGGTCACGCCTTCCATGAGGGGCACCATCACCGTTGACAGGGATAAAGGGCTTTGAACGCATAGGGGTTTGCACGTCAGGGCTTTGAACGTTTGTTTAGGGCACAACAAGAAAGACTGGACGACGACCGTCCGTGAGGCAAAAATGGAAATCAGAAATGCAAGAATCGTTGCCGGACTCGCGCTTGTAATCTTTGGCGCGGCATTAGCAGTGGCCGCAAAGGTCGAGAGTGACTATGACCCCAAGGCAAATTTCTCGCAGTATAAGACCTTCATGTGGATCAAGAAGCCCCACATGCCAGACCCACTGATGGATGACCGCATCGTCAACGCGATTAACTCCGAGCTGACCGCGAAGGGGTGGACGCTCGTTCCGGAAGGCGCTGACGTAGGCGTGGCCGCCCACGTGGCGACAAGAAAGCAACACTCATTGGAGACATTTTATGACGGGTTTGGAGGTGGATGGGGCTGGCATCGGTGGGGCGGTGGTTTGGGCATAGCCACGACGCACGTGAACACCTACACCGTGGGGACCATGGTGGTTGATCTCTTTGATACCGCTACAAAGCAAGTAATCTGGCGGGGCTGGGCTACCGACGCTTTACCCGACAATCCATCAAAAGAAACAAAGAAATTAGATAAGGACATCGAGAAGTTGTTTAAGGGTTTTCCGCCAAAGTGAGTGTTCGACCGGATGGTCGAGTGATGCAATTAAGGGAAAATGGGTTTTCGGTTGTGTGGCTTGCCCGGTTGCAAGTCATCGAGGATTTTCAGAATTAGCGAGCGCCCCGGCGGACGGGCTCGCTACGATGGCGCCTCAGTTCGCATTTTAGGTTGTAACCGTAACCCTGGTTGTCAAACGGCTTTCCAGGTTTGCGTCCGCAGGTATAGTCCAACCTAGACTAATGTATAGTGGCGAGTACTACCCGGAAGTGGTACTGGTGACAACGTCGGCCGGGCAGTATTTCTCTTTGTTAATATTTCTGATGTATTAACCGCGTTAGAACGGTCCCGGCGAAGCCGTAGTGTCTCCCCAAAGGCATGAAATGAGTAGTGGGCCCCCACCCGGCGCATCTTCTTCAGCAGGTGAGTACCTCGCTGGCCATGAAGCCTTGCACCTTGAGCGCGGGTTGCGCAAAGGCGTTGAGGAGGCAGAGAAGCGGACGAGCGCAATCCTGGAAAGCATCACTGATGGCCTCGCCGCCATGGACCGGGACTGGTGCTTCACGTATGTAAATTCAGCGTGGGAATCCCTTAGCGGCAAAACTCGTCAAGAATTGCTTGGCCACACGATCTGGGAGCTTTTTCCGGAAGTGACGGGAACAATCTTAGACCGCGAATATCGGCGGGCCGTCGCCGAAAATATTTCGGTATCAGTGGAGGATTGCTACTCAGCCGCACACCGATGGCTTTCGGTGGGTGTATATCCGTCCGGAGACGGCGGGCTGGCGCTATACGCGCGCGACATAACGGAGCGAAAAAAATTCGAGGAAGCGCTGTTGGCGAGCGAGGAACGCTTTCGCAGTTATTTCGAGTTGGGATTAATCGGAATGGCGATCACCTCGCCAACGAAGGGCTGCGTGGAGGTTAACGATGAAATCTGCAGAATTCTGGGGTATGAGAGAAGCGAATTACTAAAATTGACATGGGCAGAGATGACGCACCCGGATGATCTGTCCGCGGACGTAGCCAATTTCCAGCGCGTTCTGTCGTGTGAGATCGACGGCTACTCGATGGATAAACGCTGGATCCGCAAGGACGGTAGTGTTATTCACACCTCGATGTCGGTTCGGTGTGTGCGCGACGCAGATGGTTCAGTCGACTACGTTCTAACACTTCTGCAGGACATCACCGCACGAAAGGAAGCCGAAGAAGCATTGGTTAACGCGCGAAATTCCCTTGAGCAGCGCGTTGCAGAACGGACTAGCCAGCTTTTGATTGCCAATGAGGAGCTGGGAATACAAGTTGAAGAGCGCGAGCGGGCGGAAGACAAATACCGCCTGTTATTCGATTCGATTGACGAAGGCTTTTGCACCATCGAAATGATATTTGACGAAAGCGATAAACCGATTGACTATCGCTTTCTCGAAGTTAACCCGTCGTTTGAGAAACAGACCGGAATCAAAAACCCGCGTGGCAAAAGAATGCGTGAGATTGCTCCCCAGCATGAGGAGCACTGGTTCGAAATTTACGGGAAGATAGCCTTGACAGGCCAGCCGGCGCGGTTTGAAAACGTCGCCGCCGACCTGCAGCGGTGGTATGACGTGTATGCGTTTCGGGTTGGAGAACCTCACGAGAGAAAAGTTGCCGTACTCTTTAATGACATCACCGAGCGAAAGCGCAAAGACGAAAGACTCGCCGAGAACGAACGGCGATTTCGGTTGCTCATTGAATCCATCCCGCATCACGTTTGGAGTCTTCGCACAGACGGTTCACTCGGATATTGGAACCAGCGGCTGGTGGATTACACCGGGCTGACCGAGGAAGAATTGCGAACTGGCGGCTGGGCCGCACTGCACCCCGGCGAGGTGGAGCGCGTCAAGGCAGCGTGGGAAAAGACGTTTGCGAACGGAACGACGTATGAAATGGAACAGCGCGTTCGAGGAAGAGATGGTCAGTATCGCCGCTTCGTCTGTCGCGCAGTTCCGGTGAAGGATGAACATGGCCGACTAGTCGAGTGGTTTGGCACCAACACTGACGTTGAGGACCGCCGTCAGACGGAAGAGGCCCTGTACCTACTTCAAACAGAATTGGCGCACATTGGACGGGTAACTACGCTCGGTGAGTTAGCAGGCTCTATCGCTCACGAAATAAACCAGCCCCTGACGGCGGTGGTAAGCAACGCTGATGCGAGCTTGCGATGGCTGAATCAAACTCCGCCCAATATTGACGAAGCGCGAAAGGCGCTGGAAGATATCGTGAGACAGGGACTTCGTGCCAGCGAGGTAATCATCAGAATCCGCACGCTGATGCGTAAAGGTCCGCGCCTGTCATTGGTGATGAATGTGAATCACTTAATCGAGGAGATTCTAATTCTGGTGCGACCACAGATCCAGCGGCGGAACGTTGAACTGCGAACCGAGCTGGCTGCGGATCTTCCCTCGATCGCCGGTGATGCCGTACAGCTACAGCAAGTGGTCCTTAATCTGGTGTTGAATGCCATCCAAGCCATGGATGGGCAGGAGGAACATTCGAAGAAATTGACTCTCGTTTCGCACCGCGAGGGACCTCACGACATCGTTATTTCTGTTCGTGATTCCGGCGAGGGAATCGCCGCCCATCAATTGGATCAACTTTTTCAGCCATTTTTCACCACCAAGCTCGGCGGAATCGGCATGGGACTGGCCATCTGCCGTTCGATCGTAGAAGCACATGGAGGCAGAATCTGGGCTACATCCAACGTTAACCATGGCGCTGATTTTCAGTTCAGTTTGCCGGGTGTAGGCTATTGAGATGGCAGAGACACAATCAATCGTATATGTGGTGGACGATGATAGCGACGTTCGCAACGCGATGGATACTCTCTTGCGATCGGTAGGTTTGAGGGTCCGAACGTTTACGTCCGCAACGGAATTTTTACGCGCGAAACTTTTAGATGCCCCCGCATGCCTCCTTCTTGACGTGCGCATGCCGGGAATGAGTGGTGTTGATCTGCAGAGTGAAATGACTACGGCGAACATCGATATTCCCATCATCTTTATCACCGGGCACGCGGATGTGGCCATGGCGGTGAAAGTAATGAAGGCCGGAGCAGTCGAGTTTCTCACCAAGCCGTTTCACGATCAGGATCTTCTGGATTCCATTCAACACGCCGTGGAACGCGATCGCGTTGCCAGGCAGCACCGAGCGGGCTTAGTTGAACTGCGCGCGCGGTTCAACTCTCTCACGCATCGGCAGCGCGAGGTCATGGAGTATGTTGTCAAAGGATTGCTAAACAAGCAGATTGCCGTTCAGCTGGGCACCAGTGAAACCACCATCAAATTGCATCGTGGTCAAGTCATGCACAAAATGCAGGCACAATCTCTCCCGGATTTGGTCCGTGCGGCGGCATGTCTAGGTTTACCTTCCCAAACGTACTAGTCCGCTTACCTTAGTGGTGATTGATTCTAATCGCGCTGTTAGGTCAGAGTGCACAAGTGGTGATGACTCACAGAAGATTCCGGGCAACGGCGTCAAAAACCGTTACATCGCGCCTGATCTCGCTAGTGGAAGATGACGAGGCGGTACGCAATTCGCTCGCTAACTTGCTCAATTCGGCTGGCCTGACCGTCGAGTCATTCGCGTCCGCTGAAGAATTTTTGTCCTCGGCGCGGGTGGATATGAGGTCCTGCCTGATTCTCGACGTCAAATTACCTCGAATGAGCGGCATTGAACTACAGCAACTGTTGTTATCCAAAGCGGAGCCCGTTCCGATTATTTTCATAACCGCCAACGCCGCCAACAATCTTAGAATCCAGGCCTTACGAAACGGCGCGTTGGCTTTCTTTTACAAGCCCTTTAACGCAGAAACTTTGCTGACTTTCGTCCACTTGGCGGTGGCGCGATCGGAAATAACCCTAGCTGACTGTCAGTAATTCGTTGGAGTGCAGAAGCTTGCGAGCCCAGGTGTCCCCGGGGATTTCACAGAATCTGTTCTCTAGCCTATTGAAGGTCACATTGAGGGGACCAGAAAGAATGAGAACTCCATGGCTACCGTTGCCCGTCCCGGCGATTTGCTTAACTTCGCCGATGCAGCACCCAAAAGCAAAACCCAAAATATTGCTTGCACCGTCCGAAGCGACGTTTTTTCAAACATAATTGGACACAGCACAGCGCTGCAGAGCGTATTGAGAAAGGTAGAAGTCGTTGCAGCGACGGATGCGACCGTTCTTCTATTAGGCGAAACAGGAACGGGGAAAGATTGCATCGCCAAGGCCATTCACGGTCTCAGCCCACGACGGAAGAACGCCCTGGTAAGGGCCGATTGCGCATCCATTCCGGCCGGCCTTCTGGAGAGCGAGCTATTTGGCCATGAAAAGGGAGCTTATACGGGCGCAGTCACCCAAAACATTGGACGATTCGAGCTTGCACATCACGGTACTCTTTTCCTGGATGAAGTTGGCGATATTCCACTCGAGCTGCAGTCGAAACTTCTTCGTGTGTTGCAAGAGCAAGAGATCGAGCGGGTCGGCAGCACTCGAACCATGCATGTGGACTTTCGGTTGGTAGCGGCGACAAACCACAATTTAACCAGGATGGTCGCGGAAGGACGTTTTCGAAATGACCTTTTTTATCGCCTGAATATCTTTGCGATACAAATACCTGCTCTTCGAGAGCGACGCGAGGACATCGCTTCGCTGGTGTGGCACTTTACTCGCAGATTTGCCCACCGGCTGAATAAGCAGATTAACGTGATCCGGCCTGAGGATATGGATTCCCTGGTCGATTATTCCTGGCCTGGCAACGTTCGCGAATTACAAAACACTATTGAACGGTCCGTGATCCTCTCGACCGATATGACCCTTCGTCATCCTTCTCTTCCCACTCGAAATCCCGAAGTCAGCACGAAAATTCGTACCCTCGCTGATGCCGAGAGAGCGCACATTCTGAAGGCGCTGCACGAAACCGATTGGGTGATTGGCGGTCGCGATGGCGCGGCAAGCCAGCTTGACGTAAAGCGCACTACTTTGCTCGACAAGATGCGGCGTCTTGGCATTTCACGAGCAGAACACAGAGCATCTCGGACCATCGACAGCTAACTAAACGTTGTTGGCACCCTGACCAATGCCAGTCGAGGAATTCAATTGTTTATCAGAGTTCTGCTAGCGGATGATTCGCGCATTATGCGAGGCGCGATTCGCAGTTTTCTTAGCGGGCATTCTGAAATTGCCCTGGTAGGGGAGGCCGTGGACTTTTCGCAAACGATCGGAATGGTTTGCGATCTAAGTCGTTGGGCCGGGCCTCGTGGCGTGGAGCACCATGAACTGATACCGCGCAGTGAGGCTGAGCGCAGCGCGGCTCGTTTGGGTCATGCGCGACCACCCGAGGAGCATCACCACCACTAGTTTCGGCCGCCCTGTTTCGAGTTGCTCCGAGGGGATCAGCATGATCTTCAGCGGAATCTCTCGCCTGATGCTTTCTTTGGCCGCGCGCCGTGTGATGGACAAATTGGCTAGAGTTGTCGGCTGCTCACTCGCGTGGCCGCCAGAGAGGGAAGGTGCCACTGCATTGCGCAACGTCGTTGGAGTTCTTGCTATGTTGCTGTGTTTTACGCCGACCGATATCGACTTGCTTCCTGCGTCTCGACCGTCAGCCGGGCAGGTCGATACTCAGAATCAGGCTTGGGACATGCTCGTGGGAGGTGCGCACGGCTCGAACATAGACAAGCGCGCAAACGCCATCCAGGCGCTGGGCCTAGCCGCCGGAGACCCGGCGGCAGTGCGATTGGCGGAAGACGCGCTCGGGGATAAAGAAGCCT
>Ga0210394_10004817_pt1 | contig 15488 bp, 15 predicted proteins | sample IncBWC12MmetaG_FD_160121 | JGI IMG/M metagenome (GOLD analysis project Ga0210394, IMG submission 160121) | Forest soil microbial communities from Barre Woods Harvard Forest LTER site, Petersham, Massachusetts, United States - Inc-BW-C-12-M | ecosystem: Environmental > Terrestrial > Soil >... | reverse complement strand
GACTCTGGATGTTGAGGATACCCGTAAGGACTATGGAGAAGCTCGCATGATCTGCTTCGGGTATTTGGAAGGCCGAATGATAGTAGTCGGCTACACGCCGCGCGACGCGGGGCGTCATATATTTAGCATGAGGAAAGCCAATGAACGCGAACAGAGCCGCCTTGCGGCGCTCCTTGAAATCTGATCTGGCGCGAGTTGATGCTCACGTAATTAAGGCGCGCGAGTACGACGAGTTGCCCGAATTGACCGAGCAGATGTTAAAGCGCGCCAAAATTAATAAGGGCGGCAGGCCGGTGTCTGCGAATCCACGAAAACTGATATCTCTGCGGTTGCCGGCCGATGTGATCGCACGCTGGAAGGCCACGGGACCTGGTTGGCAGACGCGCATGGCAGAACGACTGGCTAAGGTTCGCTAACGAAGCCTATCATTCGGTTCGAGCGATCGCAGCGACCCGGCCAAGGAGGCCGTCGAGAACGGACCCGCGATTTGTTGCATGTAACGGCTGCGATGTCGAGAAGGATACGCCCGTTGGAGCGAACGGATGCCCGCCGAATCGCAAGCGCTCTCTTGTCTTAGTCGTGCGCTGTCGCCAGCACGTGCTCCGCGACATTGCGTTCCTCCGCGCTTAACTGCTCTGGGCCGAGCTTGAATGTCAGCTTGTCGATGCTGCCGGTGAACTTGAACGGAAGCTGGTAGCTATCGTCCACGCCCGTGCGGGTATCGCTGCCGATGTCGAAGCTCTCATCGATCGACATCAGAAACGGAATTGAATGCTCGACCGTCTTGCGCGATAACTCCTTGCCGTCCACCGAGAGCACACCGGTGCCGCCCTTGCCGGGGCCGGGTTCCGCTAACTTGAAATCGAACACGATGGTGTGCTTGCCCGGAGCAAGTGAATCGCCCAACCAGTCCGCGCCTCCCACGCCTCCCTCCCAGCGGTAGCGTTCCAGATCGACGAGGTTGTAGACGAACACCGGCTTGCCTTTGAGCAGGTAGAGAGCGTAGCCGCCGAAACGCCCGCCCATCGTCACGATCATTCCCTCCGCGCCGCGTTTCGGAATGCTCACTGTAGCGGTGATGGTGTAATCCTTGTTCAAGATGCTGGGTGCATTGCCCACCGGAATGCCGACGTTCGGCCCCGCGTAAGTAAACAACGTTCGCCCGGCGGTCGCGCTCGGCCGCGGCGTAACAATGCGCGTGAGAATCGAGTTGTCGATGGGGAAAACGTTATATTTCGCGGCCTCGCTCAAGAATAGGGCCTGCAGTTCCTTGAGCTTGTCGGGATTCTTGGCCGCGAGATCGTTGTATTCCGAGAAGTCCTCGGCGATATTGTAGAGTTCCCACTTGTAGTCATTGATCTCGGGCAACTTAACGGTTCCCAGTTCCCAAGGGGGCGCGGGTGGCGTCGTGGCGGCAATCCAGCCGTTGTGATAGATGGCACGATTGGCGAACATCTCAAAATACTGGGTGTCCCGCTTCGAGGGTGCATTGGCATTCGCCTTGTCGAAGGTATAGGCCATGCTCACGCCTTCGATGGGCTTTTGCGGAATTCCGTTGACCGTGGCCGGTGCCTGGATTCCCGTTGCTTCAAGGATCGTCGGCACGATGTCAATCATGTGATGGAATTGCGAGCGGATGCCGCCAACGTCCTTGATGTGGCCGGGCCACGAGATGACCATGCCTTGCCGCGTGCCGCCGAAATGCGATGCCACCTGCTTGGTCCATTTGAACGGTGTATCGAACGCCCACGACCAGGCGACCGACATATGCGGGTAGGTTTTCTCCGAGCCCCAGGATTCGTAATGCAACATCTGCACAGCCTCAGGGAGCTTGAGAATCCCGTTGTAGGCGGTCATCTGGTTGAAGGTACCTTCTAAGGTGCCCTCAGCGCTGGTGCCGTTGTCGCCGCTGATGTAAATGATCAGCGTATTGTCGAGCTTGCCCATGTCCTGTATTTGCTGGATCACGCGGCCGATCTCATGGTCGGTATAGGCTGCATAGGCGGCATACACCTCAGCCTCGTGCGCATAGAGTTTCTTTTGGATCAGTGACAGCGAGTCCCACTTGGGCAGGACATCCGGCCAAGGCGTGAGCTTGGTACCCGTCGGGATCACGCCGAGCCGCTTTTGGTTGGCGAATATCTCCTCACGTAGCTTCTCCCAGCCCATGTCGAACTTGCCTTTGAACTTCTCGATCCATTCCTTGGTCGGCTGGTGCGGCGAGTGCGTGCCGCCAGGCACGTAGTAGAGAAAGAACGGCTTCTCGGGTGCGGCTGCGTTCAAACCGCTTAAGTACTTGATGGCCTCGTCCGCCAAATCGGTGGTGAGGTTATAGCCGGGCTTGCCGATCCAAGGATATATCGGGGTGTGATCGCGATACAGGTAAGGGGTCCATTGATCAGTCTCGCCGCCCATGAATCCGTAAAAATAATCGAATCCCATGCCGCTCGGCCATTGATCGAAAGGCCCTGCCAGGCTGTAGAGATACGTCGGAGTGTTGTGGTTCTTACCGAACCATGAGGTCGAGAATCCGTTCTCCTTCAATATCTCACCGACCGTGGCGCTTTCCTGACCGATGACCGAGTCATAGCCTGGAAAGCCCGTGGACATCTCGCCAATGACGCCGAAGCCGACGGAATGATGATTGCGTCCCGTGATGAGCGCCGCGCGCGTCGGCGAGCAAAGCGCGGTTGAATGAAATTGTGTGTAGCGCAGTCCGGCCTTGGCAATACGGTCCATCGAGGGGGTCGGGATGACGCCACCGAAAGTGCCCGACACGCCGTAGCCCTGATCGTCGGTCATGATGAGCAGCACATTCGGCGCGCCCTTGGGCGGCACCACTGAAGGTGGCCAGTAGGCCTTCGAATCCTTGGCCGACTCCTTGATCACGCCGCCAAATTTCGAGGGCGGTGGAGGAAGCTGCTTGCCGTCAATGGTCGTGGTGGCGCTCGGTGAACCCGGAACCCCCGTAATCTGCTGAGCCCAGGCAAGCCCCCAACACAATAGTGCGACAATGATCGATGCCCCTGACCGAGAAATATGACGTGACTTCAAGTGCTTCTCCCGGGCGATTCGCAAAGGGATGCGCGCCCATTTCTGACGAATCATTTCGTGCGGTCTGCTCCTCAACCCACCAATGCTCGGGACGGATGAATAAGTTGTCTATTGGCCGTTGGTCCAGCACCGCAGGTTTCAGACGTCGCAGAACGGACCATCGCGATAGTCAGATCCTGGTCGTGTTGGCCTTGGCGTTGGTACTTAACCTGCTTCGGGGCCGTGTCAACTTTCTGACACGTGGGAAACGCTAGACGAGCGCTAGGTCATGCGCAGCAGCACGGAACCGAATGCATACAGTCCGATCAAGATCATAGCTATGACGATCGCCAAGATCGGAGTCTGCGCGATGGGCCTCACGGCCACGTTCTTTTCTTGGATGCCGGCGATCGGCCTGAATCGATCGCTCCACATGTAGCGCACAATTTGACGGTACTGCCACCCGGAAATGAGCAGCGCCAGCACACCGACGCCGATCAGCGCCAAACCCAGATTGCGTGGAGCTTGAGGGCGGACGGCCGGAGCGACGCCCTCCATTTCCTGCAGATGTTGGAAGAATTGGACGATCGTGAATCCAAAGCCGATCAGCGCAACAGCCGTGCGCACCCATGCCATGAGTGTGCGCTCGAGCGCCAGGCGTGTGCGAACCCACCCAAAATGACTATCCGATGTAACCCGTACCTCGAAACGCTCGGGTTGTTCGTTTTTCGGCTTCACGGTTCGCCTCCTTCAATGTCGGCGTTGGGCCAAAATAGCTCGCGAATTTCAGGATCGCAACATTGATCTGCTGAGCGCAGCAGGGCACCCGCGTAGGTCTGCACTTGTAGCCTTTAGTCCAATTCCCTGCGCCCGATTGAGGTGGGACTCTTCAAGGATTCATGCGCCCGACGCAAGCATGCAACTACGTTCTTTGAAATGCTCAACGACGGAAGGTCGCTCTGGTCGCGGAAAGCATTCCCACAACTGCCGGGTTCGCGAATTCGAATCGGGCACCGAAACACGGAGATACAATGAACATACGCATGACGTCGAGTGCCGCACGAGTTGCGGCGGTCCTGGTTACTCTCGCCGCAGCGGCCGGGTGCGCCTCGACCTCCGTGAGCAACCAGCAGCAGATGCCGATCGGACCGCTACCACGTCCGGGTCAGATCTGGGTCTACCCCTTCGCCGCGACACCCGCCGACGTGCGTCCCGAGTCGGCGCTGACGAGCGACCCCGAGGTCGTTGCAGGTCAGCAGTCGGCTGAGCAGATCGCCGAGGGGCGTAAGCTGGGCGCGCAGATTGCCACCCAGGTCGTGCAGGAAATCATCGGCATGGGCATGCCCGCAGCGGTCGGCTCGGCAGCCTCCCGACCGCAAATCAACGATCTGGTCATCGAAGGCTCGCTCCTGTCCGTGCAGCAAGGCAGTGCCGCCGAGCGCGTGAGCATCGGCTTCTCGGCCGGACAGTCCGAGCTGAAAGTCGCGGTGGAAGGCTATCAGATGACGAGCATGGGTCTGCGCAAGCTCGGCTCCGGCGATGTGACATCGACCGGCAATAAGACACCGGGGATGGCGGTGGGCATCGCATCCTGGGCAATCACTAAAAACCCCGCGGGCTTCATCCTCACGACGGGCATGAAGTCGTACGGCGAGTTGAGCGGCAGCAACACGATCGAGGGCCGCGTCCAGCAAATTTCCAAGAAGATCGGCGCGCAGCTGAACACGCGCTTCCAAGAGCAGGGCTGGATCAGCGGCGGTTCCTAAAGAGCGTTTCAACCCGGCCTTCGGGCGCTCCGAGATCATTTTCCGTTCTTGCTCCGCGAGCGGGGCCACGTGTTGCCGCCCGATCCCCGCTGATTTTGACCCGCTCCCTATATTTCGATATATTTGGAAATATGAAACCAAAGGATGCTATTGAAAGCCTGTCCGCACTGGCTCAGGAATCCCGTCTTTCGGTATTCCGCATGCTCGTGAAGCGAGGTCCAGAAGGATACACCCCGACCCAACTCGGCGAAAAACTCAATGTGGCCTCACCGACACTGTCGTTTCACCTGAAGGAGTTACAACGAGCCGGGCTCGTCGATGTGCGACGTGATGGAAGGTTTCATTATTACCGGCCGAATTTTGCTCACATGAACCGCTTGATTGAATTTCTCACCGAGAGCTGTTGTGCTTTGGCTGACAAGGGCTGTGGTCCGGAGTGCGCCCCTCTGGAGGCTGAGGTTTCTCTCTCCAAGAGGAAACGCGCATGAAACGCTTCCATATCCATGTTTCGGTGGACGATCTTGAGAAGAACATCCGCTTCTATTCGACATTGTTCGGGACTCAGCCTTCGAGGGTCGAGGCCGAATACGCCAAGTGGATGCTTGATGATCCACGCATCAATTTTGCCATCTCTACGCGCCGCCAACCGCTCGGTGTCAACCACTTGGGCTTTCAGGTTGATTCTGCCGACGAGCTGCTCGATATGCAGGCGCAACTGACGGCAGCCGACGCCCGGGTGATCCAGGAGGACGCACAAGCCTGCTGCTACGCGCGCTCGGACAAGTACTGGGTCACCGATCCCACCGGGATCGCCTGGGAGACCTTCCACACCCTTGGCAACATCCCCGTCTATGGGGAAGACACTCGGGTGTTTGATCATGGGACTTCCACCGTTCCTGCGCGAACCGTCGGAGCTGCCGGCAAAACCGCTTGCTGTGTACCGACGTCAAAAGGCGAACTTGAAGCGCCGCGGCCTGGCTAGCGCGTAGCAATGATGTCGCCGCAGCCTGCGATCCGACGCGGCCAGGGGGTCGACCTCGCAGTGGTGCTCGCGCTTCTCAAAAACTCCGGGCTCCCGACAGCTGACTTCACGAGCGCCCTCGATCTGCACCTGTGGGTCATTGAGGAAAGAGAATCAGTCTTCGGAGTCATCGGTATGGAGCGCTTCGGCGCGTGTGCCCTACTGCGCTCGCTGGCTGTCGGCACGAGTTTCCAAGGGCGCGGGTATGGGCGCCAACTTGTCGCGCGGCTCGAACGCGACGCTCGGGCCGAGGGCGTTGAGCAGCTCGTGCTCCTGACCGAAACGGCTGAACGGTTCTTCCGCACAATCGGGTACGAGGTAGTTGATCGGCGCCAGGTTCCGGAGAAGATCAAACAGAGCGCGCAGTTCCGGTCGTCGTGTCCGGCGTCTGCGATTTGCATGAGGAAATTATTGGTGTCCTCGCGCGCGGGGGCGTCGCATGGCTGATCGCGTGTACAACGTCCTTTTCCTGTGTACCGGGAACTCCGCACGCAGCATTCTCGCCGAAGCGATCCTAAACCGTCGAGGCAAAGGCCGGTTCGCGGCGTTCAGCGCGGGGAGCCATCCGAAGGGCGCGGTTCATCCTCTCGCGTTGGCGCTGCTGGAACGCAAAGGTCTGCCAACCGAAGGCCTTCGAAGCAAGGCCTGGGATGATTTCGCCAAACCAGGCGCACCCAAGTTCGATTTCGTCTTCACCGTCTGCGACAACGCCGCGGCTGAGGTCTGTCCGATATGGCCGGGGCATCCGATGACCGCGCATTGGGGACAGCCAGACCCTGCAGCCCTCGAAGGCACCGATCTCGACAAGACGAATGCGTTCCGAAAGGCTTTCCGGATGCTTGAGCGTCGAATAGACATGTTCACGTCTCTGCCTATCGCGAGTCTTGACCAACTATCGCTGGGACGTAGAGTCCGTGAGATCGGCAGGTCGGAATGACCGCCTATGCACAACCGCTACCATCTCGATTGGCAGGGGAGTGTCTCGGGTCGCTGCTGTTAGCGGCGACGGTCGTCGGATCGGGGATCATGGCGGAACGCTTGAGCGGCGGTAACTTAGGGGTTGCGCTGCTGGCGAACACGGCTGCGACCGTAGCCGTACTTGCAACCCTGATCGCACTGTTGGGCCCTGTGAGTGGCGCTCACTTCAATCCTGCCGTGTCGGTCATCGAAGCCCTGCGGCGCCGCCTGACGTGGCGAGACGCAGCGATGTACGCGGTCGTTCAAATCGTCGGCTGCTGCGCCGGGGCGTTGCTTGCGCATGTCATGTTTGAATTGCCCGTCTGGCAGCTCTCAGTCCACGTCCGGACCGGGCCTGCGCAATGGCTCGCGGAAGGCGTGGCGACATTCGGTCTTCTACTCGTTGTGATCGGCCACCGCCGTTCCGAAGACGCGCCGTGGATGGTCGCTGCCTGGATCGGAGCAGCTTACTGGTTTACGGCGTCAACCTCGTTCGCCAATCCAGCCATCACCATCGCCCGCTCGTTGACGAACACATTCGCCGGCATCCGTCCCGCTGACGTACCGCTGTTTATCGGAGCGCAGTGCGTTGGTGCGCTCGTTGCCTTGGCCGTCGCGCGGGGTTTATTCCCTGTGAGGAAAAGCGACCCGGACAGCATCCGACGCGAAATCGCAGTCGAACAGCTGCGAGACAGTTGAGGCTGCGGTACGTTGTGCGCGCATTGTCTTGGCATCCCTACGGCAACTGCTAGGCTTCGATTTCGGATACCATATTGGCATCAATGGGTTCCGGGGATTTTTGGCCAGGTCCCCGGCCCACCATTTAACGGCTGCGACGCTGGGCGGGACCCAAGGCGGGCATGATGACTCGGATTGAGGTTCCGAACTCTGAGGGAAGGCGCAGGTCGGGCCGCTTCGGCCGCTGGCTGTTGCTATTGCTGGTGCTGAGCGCGGCCGGTGTTGGATTTTGGACCTGGCTGACGCTCGCGTGGGCGTACTCGGATGGCGAACGGGCGGGCGTGTTGCAAAAATTTTCGCGCCGCGGCTGGCTGTGCAAAACCTATGAGGGAGAATTGGCCCAGTTCGTGGTTGCCGGCGTCTCGCCGCAGATCTGGGAATTCAGCGCGCGCGACCCCGCCATCGGCGCGCAACTCAACAAGGCCGTTGGACACAAGGTGCAATTGCACTACACCGAGCACGCCGGGATTCCGACTTCCTGCTTTGCCGATACCCGCTACTTCGTCGATCGCGTGACCGTGGTCGGCGATGTGCCAGGCGCGCAGTAAGGGCGAATAGCGCGCCGATCGGGGCGGTATCGCGCCTTAAGAAAACTTGCGCCGCGAACTTGCGACCTGCTCGGTGATGCTCACCGCGGTGCGCAATGCCAGCAAACCATCCTCGCCGGTGACCGGCGGCGCCCGGCCCGTGGCAACCGCGTCCAAAAACGCCTGGATTTCCTCTTTCAGCGCATCGCCCTGTTCATAAGTGTTCTCTTCGATGGCCACCTGCGGCATGCCATCCGCTCCGACGCCGGCTCCTTTGCGGATCACCGTCAAAATCTTCTGCTGCAAGTCGACGGAAATGTAGGCGTCGTCCTGGAACAGGCGCAGCTTGCGTTCGGTTTTGAGGCTCACGCGGCTGGCGGTTGCATTTGCGACGCAGCCGTTCGCGAACCGCAGGCGCGCGTTGGCGATATCGATCTCGTTGGAGAATACGCTGCTGCCGATCGCATCGACCGCCACAACCGGTGCGCGCACGATACTCAAGATCAAATCGATGTCGTGGATCATCAAGTCCAGCACCACATCGACGTCCGTGCCGCGATGCTTGAAGGGCGCAAGCCGCGCCGATTCGATGAAGCGAGGAACCGTGAGCGTCGGCTGCACCGCCTGTACCGCGGCGTTGAAGCGCTCCAGGTGGCCCACCTGTAATATGCGTTTGGCGTGCCGTGCGATCTCAATGAGGCTTTGCCCCTCTGCGACTGTGGCCGTCATGGGCTTTTCGACCAGCACGCTGGCGCCCGCTTCCAGAAAGGCTTTGGCGACTTCGTAATGCGTCGGCGTCGGAGTCACGATGCTCACCGCATCCACCGCCCCGAGTAACTCGCGATAGTCCTCATGTGCCGCGACCTTGAGTTCAGCCGCCACGGCTGAACGTGCGGCAAGCGCGGGATCGGCGATGCCCACCAAGCGGGAATTGGGCAGGCTGGCATACTTCTGCGCATGGAATCGGCCCAGGTAGCCGACACCGATCACCGCGGTACGCGTCAAGGGGGAGCGTCTCGCCGCCACTTGCTCTTGGCGCGGTACTCTTGGCGCATTTGCAAGGTGGCGCCGCCGACGATCGCACAGCCCGCACCGACAAAGCACAACAGGCCGCGCCATACCGTCCAAAGTCCGGCCGACAGCGACCAGAGCATCATGCCCACCGCCAATATGGCTCCCACGCTGATCAGGATCCAGGGTTTGGCGTCATATATTCTCTGAGGTGTCCAGGAGCGCATCGCAGCGATTCTACAGCGGCGGGCGACCCGGCGGGATTCGTTTACAATCGCCTTCATGAGTTTCCTGACCGCGCGCAAACAGTCGGCGAAAACCCGGCCCTGGGCCGTTGAACTGGCCGTCGCCGCGGTGGCGCTGCTGCTGGGGGTCGCCCTGATGCCCGTGTTGATCTTCTACGCAGGCGTGGCGACCCTGGGTCGCTACGACGGGGCCAGCCTCGGACAGATCTATTCCAGCCTGTTCGCAGGCCTTGCCCGGGGATCCACTGCAGCGTGGGTGGTGTTTCTGGGCCCTTATGGGTTGTATGTCCTCAGCAAAGCACTGCGCCTGTGGTGGCGGGCCAGCGGAAACCTCGGCTGACGCAATTCAAGTTTTGTGCCACGCGGACGCTACATGACAATAAGCGGAACAGGCATTTCGCCGTTCCGGTTTTGGCTTTGGAGTCCTGCGTTTGAATCCCGAGATTGAAGCTCTGCTTCGCTTGTCAGTGAATTTCCCGTCGCCGCCCGGAGTGGCGACGCACATCATTGAATTGGCGCAGGATCCCGACATCGAAATGGGCAAGGTCGCCAAGGCCTTGAGCATGGACTCTGCGCTGTCGAGCAAGGTCCTGCGCATCGCCAATTCGCCCCTGTATGCGCAGCGGCGCAAGAGCGAAAACCTGCGGCAAGCGCTGGTGGTGCTGGGACTGAATGCCACCCTGACGCTCGCCTTGAGTTTCTCCTTGGTGAAGTGTCTGCGCGGCGGCAAATCCAACGGACTGAATTACAAGTTGTACTGGCGCCGAGCATTGCTGGCGGCCACCGCGGCGCGGGCGCTTGGCGATGTCATGCATCATGCGCTGGCGGAAGAAATCTTCCTGGCCGCGCTGCTGCAGGACGTGGGGATGCTCGCGCTCGATCAGGCAATGCCCGATTTATACCGCGACGGAGAAACACTGCAGCGCGATCACGCGGCGCTGGCGGAACACGAGAAGAAGCGCGTGCAGGCCGACCATGCGCATGTCGGCGGCTGGTTGATGAAGACCTGGAATCTACCCGAACGATTGTATCGGGCGATTGCACAAAGCCATCAATTGGACATGAACAGCAGCGGCGATGCAGCCCGAATTTTTGAACGCTGCGTCGCGCTTTCCGGTCCGGTCGCCGATCTGTTCCTGCTCGACCCGGAGCAGCGCCAGTTTGCCGAAACCGCGCTGTGCGCCGAACGCAGCCTGGGACTCGACAAGATGGCATTCGGCCAGGTGTTGGGAACCATTGGCGCGATGATTCCGGAGACCGAAGCCATCTTCGAGGCCGAACTGCTCTCCAAGCAGCATCCGGACCTGATTCTCGAGCAGGCCCGCGAAGTCTTGATGCTGCGCAGCCTGCATGCGCTGCGAGAAATCAATACCTTGCGCGCTTCGCCTGAATCCTCCGCCACGCGGGCAACGGAAGTGGAAGAGGAGACGCGCCGCGATCAGCTGACCGGCGTGTACAACCGCGCCTACCTGGAACAATTCATTGCCCGGGAATTCGACAACTCCTCGCGCCACAAGTGGCCCTTGAGCGTCGCCTGCATCGACTTGGACAACTTCAAACAGATCAACGACAGCTTTGGCTCCCAGGCGGGTGATCGCATTTTGCAGGCGACAGCGCGAATTCTGCGCGGCAACACCCGCGAAACCGACATGATCGCGCGCTACGGCGGTGAGGAATTCGTCGTGGTACTGCCGGCGACCGATGCCGATACCGCGCACAACATTTGCGAGCGCATCGTCATGGCGTTTCGCAATACCGGCCACGTGGTCGGGTCGGAACATTGCAAAGCGACTGCCTCGATCGGCTGCGCCACGCACGGCGCGCAGATCCAATTCAACAACGTCGCCGATTTCATCAAGGCGGCGAACCAAGCGCTCTACACCGCAAAAACACGCGGCCGCAACCGCTCGGTGCCTTTCGATCGACAATTGTCCGCAACCCTGGCGCGCAGCGGTTGAGCGTTATGTCGTATCAGGCACAGCTTTTGTCTTCATCCACTTGACCTGCGTCACAATTCAGCGAAGTCGATATTTCACGGCCGCCCTGATTTGGGAACATTGGCGTCGCGGCCAAATCTCAATGAGAGAGTGGGCGGCATAGGCTATTTTTGATGAGGCAAGACGATGGCGAGTAATGAAAAGGCCCGCGGGGACCCAGGGTCACCGATCAGCTTCGGCGAGCGCCGGCGCGAACTGCGCCGCGCGGAAGACATTGCAAAAAAAGCCCCGAAACTGTCCTTGGACGTGGACGCTCCCAGGGTTTTCGACAAAGATCAGGGCTCCGACCCTTACAACACTTCCGGCGGTTTTGACCGAAAGAAAAACTGGACCCGAGTCGGCAAGCGTTAATCCGGGGTCTTGGGGCCGCGCTGTCGGGGCGCGCGAAACTCGCTGTTCGAATACCAGCGCGGGAAATGGCGGCTGTGCGCCACTCGATTGCCTATTTGATAGTAAAGCGTCAAATCGACGACGGCGCCGTGCACATTCCAGTCCGCAAAGAATTGATCGCTTACCTGGCGATAGCGATGCGCAAAGTAGTCGTCGATCTGAGCCTTTCCCCACACAGGACCGCGTGCCGCACTGTCGATGCCTGCTTGCAGGTACAAGACCGGCAGGCCGCGATGCGCGAAGCTGAAGCTGTCCGATCGAAAATACCTACCCTGTTGTGGATAGGGCTCCGGCCTGGTCTCCCGCCCCTGCAGCAGCGCGTCCGCGCGTGCGATGTCTTCCAGGTCCGTATTGCCGAAACCGACGATGCTGACATCGCGGGTCGGACCGCCGTCGATCAGCGTTTCGACATTGATGACGGCCGCGGTTCGGCGCAAGGGGAAAATCGGATTTTCGACGTAGTACGCGGAGCCCAGCAGATCGGGTTCCGCGGCTGTCGTCGCAAGAAATACAATCGATCGATCGGGCGCCGGCACGGTGCGCGCGAAGGATTGGGCCAGCACCAGCAGTCCGGCGACTCCCGTGGCATTGTCGACCGCACCGTTGAAAATAGCGTGTCCCGCGGCGGATTTGTCGGCTCCCAGGCTGTCCCAATGGGCGGTGTAGAGAACGTTGTCATGGCCTTGGCGCCCCGGCAGCAGCGCAATGACGTTTGCGGAGTTGATTTGGCGAATCGAGTTGTGAATCGCTGCATCGACCGTGATCGCCATTGGCACGGCCTTGAATCCCGGATGGGCCGCGGCGGTCGACTGAGCGTCGAAATCGAAGCCCGCTGCGGCGAACAAAGCGCGCGCCGCATCGTGCTGAATCCAGCCTTCGATTGCCGCACGCCCGGCGTTTCCGTCCGCACTGGCCAGCTCGAACTGCGCACCGCTCCAAGTCGCTTGCAGCGCGCTCCAGCCGAAGCCCATGGCGACCGTGTCGTGTACCAGCAGTACGCCGGCCGCGCCTTGGCGCGCGGCTTCCTCGATCTTGTAGGCCCACCGGCCGTAGCCGCTCATGGAATTGCCCTTGAACAGTGTGGGGTCCTTCGACGCGTAACCGGGATCGTTGGCGAGGACCAGGACGGTTTTGCCGCGAACGTCGATGTCGGCATAGTCATTCCACGCGTATTCCGGTGCGGCAATGCCGTAGCCCACGAATACCAATTCGCTGCGCTGTACTTGCACCGCAGGCTGGGCGCGCTTGGTCCAAATCAACATATCCTTGCCGTAGAGCAGGCTGCGCGCGCCGCTGCGTCCGGTCGCGGTGAGCGTCGCATCTGCAGCCGCGGTTATCTCCACCAGGGGCACCTGCTGGATGAAACTCGACCCATTGCCGGGTTTTAGGCCCAGTTTGCGGAATCGTTCCACCAGATAAGCGACTGTCTTCTCCTCGCCGGGGGTCCCGGGCTTGCGCCCCTGAAAATCATCGGAAGCCAGCACGCGAACATGCTCCGCATATGCCGTATCGTCGATGTCCGAGGAAGGCAGTTCCTTGGGCCGCACCGTGCATCCCGCCAGGATTCCACCCGCCAGTGCCAAAACCACCCCAAGACGGTCGATTCGCATAAGTTAACTCACCTTCCTGCCCTTCAATTGCGGCGCGGCCAGTACAGCCAAACAACGCCGCATAGGCAAACGGCCGTGGCGAGGTGCGCCCAGCCGCGCCACGGCCGGGCCCTCGCCTGCCCGAGGAAACTACCGGCGCTGGCGGCGGTCAATATGGCAAAGGCGACCAGACTTCCTATCAGCCGAGGCATTTCACGCGACAAATTCGGGTGATCCCCTATCAAGACCCAAAACACGATCAGGACCCCACCCAGGCCAAATGTGATCGATGCCGCGGACCCTAGGACGATGCCGATCAAAACCGTGAACGGACGCATATCCTCCGGCTCATATACACTTGCTAGGAGGCACGAGCTTCTCTAGCCTTGAAGGGGGGTGGGGATTGCAGTTTACAGGAGAACGGCGACGGTGATGACTAATAGGCCCATGGCCAATCGTTCGCGATGGATTACCGGCATTGCTATCTGCGCGAGCGCGGTGGGGCTGGCTGCCCTGTTAGGCGCCGCTATGACCACCCCGGCCGCGGTACCCGCGACCGCGGCGGTGCTTGCGCCCACCGAGCAGGAAAATTATGTGGCGCGGCGTGTCGCGGACATCATCGCGCACGAGCACTACCGGCGTGCGCCGCTCGATGACCATCTTTCCAGCTTGATTCTCGATCGCTATCTGGATGCCATCGACGGCGGCAGAAGTTATTTCTACGCCAGCGATATCGCCGAGTTCGAGCGCTATCGCTACGAACTCGACGATGCGATCAAGAGCGGCGATGTCGAGCCGGCCTTCGTGATTTTCCGACGCTACCAGCAGCGCTGCCGCGAGCGCATGGCCTACGCCGTCGAACTGCTGAACAAAAAACCGGACTTCGACATCGACGAATGGTTCAATTTCGACCGTGAAAAAGAGCCGTGGCCCGCGAACGCCGCCGAGATGAACGAACTGTGGCGCAAACGCGTGAAGAACGACGCGCTGTCGCTCGTGACCGCTGGCAAGCAGTGGCCCGAAGTGACCGACGTTTTGCGCAAACGCTACGAGCACGTGGCGAAGCGCATGGACCAGAGCAAGCCGGACGACGTCTTCGAGGCGTTCATGAACGCCTTCGTGCTGTCCTTGGATCCGCATTCGAACTACTTCTCGGCGCGCAACTCCGAGGAATACAACATTCAAATGAGTTTGAGCTACGAGGGCATCGGCGCATCGCTGCAGTTGACGGACGATTACGTCACGGTGATCGACGTCATTGCGGGCGGTCCCGCCGCTACCAGCGGCAAACTCAGCGCCAACGACCGCATTACCGCGGTCGGCGAGGGCAAGAGCGGAGAGTTGGCGGATGTGATCGGCTGGCGCCTCGATGACGTCGTGCAAAAGATTCGCGGCCCGGGAGGTTCTCTGGTTCGCCTGCAATTGCTGCCCGCGGGCGCCGCCCCAGGCTCGGTGCAGAAGGTTGTGGAATTCACCCGCAACCGCGTGTCGCTCGAAAATCAGGCGGCGCACAAAGCGCTGCGTACGGTGGTGCGCAACGGCCATGACGTGAAAGTCGGCGTCATTACCGTGCCGAGCTTCTATCAGGACTACGATGCCAGCCGCGCGGGCGCCAAGGATTATCGCAGCACCACCCGCGACGTGCAGCGCTTGATCACCGAGCTGCGCAAGGACGGCGCCGATGTTCTGATCATGGACCTACGCGCCAATGGCGGCGGCTATCTGCCGGAAGCGGAATCGCTCACCGGCCTGTTCATCGATCGCGGACCCGTGGTGCAATTGCGCGACACCTCCGGGCACATTGAAGTCGACGATGATCCGAATCCGGCGATTTTCTACAGCGGCCCGCTGATCGTGCTGGTCGACCGATTCAGCGCATCGGCCTCGGAAATTTTTGCCGGTGCCATACAGGACTACGGGCGCGGACTCATCGTCGGCCAGCAGACCTACGGCAAGGGCACGGTGCAAAACGCGCATCCGCTCAACTACACGATTTTCGGCCGCAAGCCGGAATTGGGCCAGCTCAATGTGACCATCGGCAAGTATTATCGAATCACCGGCGAGAGCACTCAGGACCGCGGCGTGACACCGGACATCGCGCTGCCCTCGCTCATCGATGCCAATGAAGTCGGCGAGAGCACCCGCGATCGCGCCCTACCCTGGGATCACATCGAACCGGCCGCATTCAAGGTCGAAGGCGATTTGAAGCCGATC
>Ga0210394_10004816_pt1 | contig 15490 bp, 17 predicted proteins | sample IncBWC12MmetaG_FD_160121 | JGI IMG/M metagenome (GOLD analysis project Ga0210394, IMG submission 160121) | Forest soil microbial communities from Barre Woods Harvard Forest LTER site, Petersham, Massachusetts, United States - Inc-BW-C-12-M | ecosystem: Environmental > Terrestrial > Soil >... | reverse complement strand
AAATCGATAATTTCACTTTCGGTCCGCCAAGTCTGACCGTCGCTTCCGGAACGACCATTACGTGGATAAACAACGATGATGTACCCCACACGGTGGTTAGCGACGACAAGGTATTTAGATCAAAAGCGTTGGATACCGACGACAAATTCTCTTACACATTCACAAAACCGGGAACGTACAATTATTTTTGTTCCGTCCATCCGAAAATGACGGCCAAGATCGTCGTGAAGTGAACGGTTATGACGATCAACCCGTTTGATTTGAAATCGGCGCTCCTGGCCAAGCATGCTCAACACGTCGTATTGGTCCATTTTCCGATCGCCTTGTTTATCTCCAGCTTTGTATTCGATCTGCTGGCAATTGCCACAGGCATTCGGTCGTTGGCCAAAGCCGCTTACTACAACCTGATCGGGGCGGCGATTACCGCGCTGGCCGCTGTTGCCACCGGGGTGCTTGCCTGGCAATTGCAACTGGAAGGCGAGAGGCTTCGGGGGAATCTGCGCTTACATTTGGGTCTCGGAGCCTCCGCCGCCGTTCTGATCTGGCTGCTCACGTGGTGGCGAAGGAGCCAAGAGCACTCGGATAGCAGGAGCCTGGCTGTTGGGTATTGGGCGCTCGCATTCCTCGCCGTTGTGGTGGTTGCATTAACCGGCCATCTTGGCGGAATCCTGAGCGGGGTAGAAGTGCCGAACTAGCTTCCCCTTTCGGACTGTGGCTGCTCTTCGTCTGCGCACCGGAGGACTAGGCCGCCACAGTCCGCGTCGAGGGAACGTAGTGAATTGAAGGATGATATGAATCGATCAGATCGCAGTAGCGCAGTGGCAGTTTTGGTTGTTACAGCTGTGATGCTTTCACATTTCCCCACGCGGGCTGCCTTCACACAGGATGCGAGCGCCGGGACACACGCGGGGAACGGCGTGAAAGAAATTAGGATGACGGCGAAGAAATATGAATATGAACCTGGTGTGATCAACGTGAAGCAAGGTGAGCACGTTAGACTTATTATTATGCCGCTCGATCACGACCATGGATTCAAAATCGACGCGTATCACATTGACGAGCTTCTGAAGAAAGGTGAGCCAACGACCATCGAGTTCACAGCTGACACGACCGGAACCTTCCCATTTCAATGCTCACATTTCTGTGGGCTGGGGCACAAAGGAATGAAGGGCGAGTTGATCGTCGCAACAGCCTCACAGGAATCACCCGAGGAGCAGCCGGACGCAAGTGCACGGTCTAGCAGTCGCTGAAAAAGTGCCGCCAGCCAATGACCTTGCTTCAGATGGCAACTGGCTTCAACGCTATGCGCCGTTTAACTTAGTCGAAGCCGTACTTCTTTAGCCTTAAGAACCTCTCTGCAGAAGCCGAAGCCCCGTATTGGCCTTCCGCTGATTCCTCCCAAAACTCTCGCGCAAGAGTTCGTCAGCTCCAACTAGTCGTATTCGCCATGCTCAGATGCCGAACGTGGGAATAAGCGTCGAGGTTCCCTTGTCTATCAGATAGCAACTGAGGAGGACACATATGAACGGGGGCCTTCTTACCAAAGCGGCGTCACAGGCCACTCGATCGGACGCGGGTGAACTGCCTGAGCCGGAAGCGATTCGACTAGCCCAGCAAGGCGACGAGAGGGGCTTTGAGAGGATCTACCGGCTACATAGCCAGCGTGTCTATGCCCTTTGCCTAAGGATGATGAGAGGAAATTCGGCTGAAGCCGAGGAACTTACTCAGGAATCGTTCCTGCAGCTATTCCGAAAGATAGGCACTTTCCGCGGTGAATCGGCATTCTCTACCTGGCTTCATCGGCTGGCTTTCAATATTGTACTGATGCGGCTGCGCAAGCGTAGCTATCAGGTTGTCTCCATGGATGAAATGCTCGAACCGGGGGAAGCGACTCCCGGGCTCCATGAATACCTAGGAGGTCCAGACCAGCGGCTTTCCGGATCGGTAGATCGCATGGATCTCGAGTGGGCTCTAAAGCAGCTCCCAAGGGGCTACAGGGCCGTCTTCATCCTGCACGATGTGCAAGGATATGAGCACAACGAAATCGCTGCCATTCGAGGGTGCTCACTAGGGAATTCGAAATCGCAGTTGCATAAAGCTCGCGCACGGCTGCGCCAATTGCTGGAGACAGCCCGGCCCGAGAAGAATGACCGCGTCGCGCAGAGCGTTGAACCAGTTCTCGACGTGGTGTCCACCATTTGCTAGGTCAGTCACAAAACAAGTGAACGCACACCAGCGAAGTTTAAAGCCGCAATTGTTGCTCTTCTGACTAAAGCTCTCAGACAAGTGCGAGAGTTAAATCCGGAAGTTGTTTACTTCTTTCACAAGCGCGAAGTCTGCCAGGCCGTTTCGGAATGTTGCACGGAAAACTGATACCAGCTTGGAATAAAGCAGGCGTGAACACGGTTATCCATGATGAGGAGGAAGTCATGAACAATCAAAAAAAGCTGATGATTCTAGCGACAATGCTTGCGTTCGTTATCGTGTTGCCCGCGGCGAGGGCGAGCCAGGAGGATCAGGCGACAAAACTCACCTTCAGCAAGGCCGTGCAGATTCCGGGGCGCGTCCTGCCTGCGGGAACCTACTGGTTTATAGCGGTAGAAACCAATACCGCTCCCAAAATCGTCGAAGTTTTCAATTCAGATCGATCCACGCTGTACGCAACTATCTTAACCATAAACACTGAGCGTTCGAACCCAACAGACGACACCTCGATCACTTTCGCGAACCGAGGGTCTTTGCAGCCAGAGACCATCGTGTCTTGGTTTTATCCCGGGGATAAATTGGGCCATGAATTCGTATACTCCAACCAGGAAGAAAGGGAACTTGCACAAGTCAAGCATCACACGGTAATGGCCGCTGCGCGGGTTAAGCAGCAAATCCAGAGCACGGCGACTGGAGACTAGGCCAATCTTTTCCAATCCAACCAAGGACCTGGCTGGCGATGGCATCTCTCCATCGCCAGCCAGGCATTTCCGGTGCAATTTATGAGTACTTTCCCACAAGGAATCCGGGTACTCACCGCTAGGAACTCAGTTCGACAAATCGGCGTCTTCATTTGTAAATTCGCTTTCAGAGAGCTCTCCGATAACTGACCGCGAGTTTCCATCCGTCTGGAGGTCCCCGCTGTGTGCGTGATTGGTCGATTGGCCTTTCCGCATTTTTGCGTTCGACGGATCCCGGCTGAGCGATTCGCGAAGCCGATGGCGAGCCCGGGCTAATCTGGACATTACGGTACCGATCGGGATTTCCAGCACCTCAGCGATCTCTTTGTACGAAAGCCCCTCGATCTCCAGTAAGACTAATACCTCCCGAAAAACCGTCGGCAATTCCTCCAAAGCCTGATTCAGCAATTGGCCCTCGGCCTTCCGTAACAGCAGAGTTTCGGGATCTTGGCTTTCGGCTGTCTTTGTATACACTTGCTCGTCGAAAGGGTCGGTAATTTGCTGCGCGCGGTTCTGATGCAACCACGTGTAACAGGTGTTGCGCACAATCTTGAGGAGCCAAGTACGGGCATTGCCGCCGCGGAAGCCGCCAGAGAATCGGAAGGCACGCAAGTATGCTTCCTGCACAACGTCTTCCGCGTCTTGAGTATTTCGGGTTAGCCAGCGCGCCAGGTTGTGGGCGGCGTTAAGATGCGGTAAGAGAAGTTCTTCAAAATTCGGCATATGTTTTTCCGGGCATTGAAGCCTCAGCCCATGGAGTACGCGTAAAACCATGCGTTTGAGGGCCTCACTATGGTTCACACCGCGACCCTGTTCAATGGACGGGCAGTTCTCTGGTCGTGAAATAGGGCTCCCTTGGTAACTGAAACTGGTTGCACGACTTACCGAAAACTATCCCCCGCCTGCTACTTACGGAAGTTGGCCCGGTGCTACACTCTCTGTGACTTAATTTGATTTTCTTCCATGGAAGAAGCTCATCAGGTTCGCGGGCCCATCCGCTTCGGCGCTTTCGAGGTGGATCTTCGTACTGGCGAATTACGCAAGAACGGAGTACGCGTTCGGCTTCAGCAACAGCCCTTCCAGGTTCTGGCGGTGCTGCTTGAGCGCCCCGGTGAAGTCGTAGGTCGCGAGGAGCTTCAGAAGAAACTCTGGCCCGCTGATACCCTTGTGGATTTCGATCACGGGCTCAACAAAGTGATCAATAAAATCCGGGAGGCTCTGGGCGACTCCGCCGAAAGTCCCCGCTTTGTCGAAACCGTTGCCCGCCGCGGCTACCGCTTTCTGGCGGAGGTCAGGGTTAGCGACGCACTTCCTGTTCGCAGCAGGGAACTCGCAACGCAGCCCGGACCCGCGGCAGACGTTCGTGAACGGCCGGACCTTGCGAGCAAACTCCCCACCGTCGAACGCTCGCTGTCGCCAATCGCGTGGAAGCTATTGGTGTTCGGGCTGGTGTTACTGGTTGTATCTCTTGCCGTCTGGAAGCTTCATCCCTGGGACCGCCCGTCCCCTGCCATTCGCTCCTTGGCCGTTCTTCCGTTGGAGAGCCTCTCGAACGATGCGTCTAAGGATTACTTTGCCGACGGGATGACTGACGAGTTGATTGCGGACCTCAGCCAGATCAGCGCGTTGCGAGTAATCTCGCGTACCTCAGTGATGGCTTATAAGCACGCGCGTAAGCCTCTACCGCAAATCGCTCGTGAGTTGAACGTCGACGCCGTGGTGGAAGGTACCGTGCTCCGAGCGGGGAACCGGGTCCGCATCGCGGCGGAGTTGATCGACGCCTCTACTGACCAGCACTTATGGTCGCAGAGCTACGAGGTTGAGTTTCGGGATACCTTAGCGTTACAAAATAAGGTGGCTAAAACCATTGCGGATCAAATTCGGATCAACTTGAAGCCGCAGGAGCAGGTTGCGCTCAGAAAAGTGACAGTTGTCAATCCCGAGGCTTACGAAGCCTATCTCAAAGGGCGCTACTTGTGGAACAAACGAACCGCGGATGGCTTGAGCAAGGCCATCGAATATTTCAACGAGGCAATCGAGAACAAGCCCGACTATGCCGAGGCTTACGCAGGGCTGGCTGACTCCTACGCCTTGGCGGGAGATTGGAAGTATGGACTTCTGTCTCCGAGGGATGCTTATCCTAAGGCGAAGGCGGCGGCCACCAAAGCCATACAACTCGATGGTACTCTCGGCGAAGCTCACATCTCGCTCGCGTTTTGCCTGGATAATTTCGATTGGGATTGGGAGTCTGCCGGCAGGGAGTTCGTGCAAGGAATCGAACTTAGCCCCGGCTACCCGACCGGTCACGAGTGGTATGCCTGGCATTTGGCGGCGTTGGGGCGGCATGACGAAGCCGTCGCCGAAGTGGAGAAAGCGGCGAGTTTGGATCCGCTCTCCTCCAGCATTGGCGCGGATCAGGCAGAAGAACTGCTCGTCGCACATCGTTTTGACGAAGCGATAGAACAAAGCCGAAATACAATGAGCTTGGACCCTTTCTTTGCACCTGCACACTATGTGCTGGGGCAGGCGCTCCTGCAAAAGCGTAATTACAAAGAAGCCATCGCGGAATTTCAAAAAGCGATCGAGTTGTCTCCGGGCAGTACGGCCTTCACAGCCAATCTTGCTTACGCCTACGCCGTATCAGGCATGCGAGATGAAGCGGAAAAGATAATGAAGGATCTGAAGAATCGATCGCCTCAGTCCTTTTCAAATGCTCCGGAGATTGCCATGATCTACGTAGGGCTGGGCGAGAAGGATCAAGCAATGGCGTGGCTCGAGAAAGGCTATGCCGAGCGCTTCAGCCCATGGGTCCTCATGCGGCCCTGTTTCGATCCTCTCCGTTCGGAGCCGGGCTTTCTGGATCTTGTGCGTCGTATCGGTCTCCCTCGGCTTTGAAGCGCACGTGCGGATTTCAGCTTGCCGCAGAATAACTCATACGTTCACGGGCTAGCCCGGCCTCTAACTGCGGAACGCGTAACAGATTAATTCCAGTCCAAACGTAGTTCTCCGCCTTCGGCAAACCTTTCATGCTCTCTCTTCTTGATTCAAGACCTAGATGAATACGCCGGAAGCTGCGGGAATATTTAGCAACAATTTGCGGTTGGCTATATTGAAGGCGATCCCGTACATGGCGTCTACTCTTCAAAAGTCTAACAACGAAATGCCCGAACCGATTGAGCAGACACGGTGCTGACCCAAGGTATCTTGCGAAGTGCTGCCCCGTGGCAGGCTGACCTAACCCTGCTCATCGAAGCAGCGATGGGGATGGCCCTGCTTGCTGGAGCCGTCCTGGCGCGGCGACGGCACTATCGCGCGCATGCGTGGTGCCAGTCTGCAGTTGTGCTGCTGAATCTGGTGGTTATCGGATTTGCGATGGCGCCGTCGTTCTATTCCCAAGTAGCACCGAAGATCCCGCAGGCCATGCGGAAGTCGTATTACGCCATTGCAACGGGACACGCGGCTCTCGGAGTAGTCGCTGAACTGGCGGGTCTCTACGTCATCGTAGCGGCAGGCACCAACGTTCTTCCCAAGCACTTGCGTCTGACGAACTATCGGGCCTGGATGCGCGCAACTCTCATATTGTGGTGGGTGGTCCTCCTGCTTGGCGTGGCGACGTACGTCCGCTGGTACGTGCATGTATAGGTTGTCACATAATGCAGGGCTGGTGAATATAGCCCACGCAGCGGGGCACGCTCAGAATGCGAATACCGCTCGGTTGTAACTTTCGGTGGAGGTAGGCGTCCAACTCGTGTGTCCGGTAATGTCGATCACTGAGGTAATCGCCATGATGCGTTTCAGGTTGCTAAGCCCGGTGTTGGTCGCAGTTTCGTTCTTAACGATACTTTCATTTGGACTGCTTCGGGGGGAGGCTAGACGAGTCCCAGGCCCAACAAGCAGCGCTGTCGCTCGAAACCCTGTGCTGATCGAACTGTTCACTTCCGAAGGATGTTCGAGCTGTCCCCCGGCGGATGTTCTACTCGCGCAATTGGACCGCTTTCAGCCCGTGCCTGGCGCGGATCTGATCGTTTTGAGCGAACATGTGGACTATTGGGACGATATCGGGTGGAAAGACCCGTACTCATCCCACCAGTTCAGCCTGCGCCAAGCGGACTACGCGCGTCGTTTTCGGCTCGGTGAACCCTACACGCCACAGATGGTGGTAGATGGAAACAGCCAGTTGGTCGGCAGCGATGAGCGCCAGGCCGTCCAAGCTATTCAGAATGCGGCCAAGGTCGACAAGTTTCGAATAAGCCTCTCTGCGCCCCGCCTCGAAGGTAACAGTCTCACGGTGCACGTTGAAGTAGGTGCAACTCCTGCCGAGGCAAAGCACACATCTAGGCAGGTTTGGATCGCTCTCGCGGATGATATGGATCAATCGAACGTGAAGCGAGGGGAGAACGCCGGACGAACCCTCAAACACGTGGCGGTGGTGCGAACGCTTGCTCAGGTCGGAACGGTTGAAGGCAACAGCACGTTCTCAAAGGATTTGACCGTGAGCGCTGGAAACGCCAATCTTCAAAACTTGAGGGTCGTGGCGATCCTGCAGGAGAGTGCCACCGGAAAAGTGCTGGGCGTGGGATCAACACGGTTTTCTAATTGACTCCTCGACATGATTGCAAATCGGCGGTGACACTGAAGTGAAGTCTCTCAAATGCCTCGTGTTCGATGCCTATGGAACCGTGTTCGACGTCCACTCCATCGTTGCGGCTCTTGATCGTATATTCCCCGGACAGGGCCCTGAGGTGAGCCAGGCTTGGCGAACGAGACAATTGGAGTACACCTGGCTCCGTTCGCTAATGGACCGATATGAGGATTTCTGGAAGGTCACCGAGTCTGCGATCGTCGCGACCTGCAATGCCATGAAGTTGCCCCTTGAGGCCAAGACCCGCGCCGAATTAATGAAGGCCTACCTGAGCCTTAAGCCTTTTCCCGAAGTCAAGCAAACGCTCAGCACTCTCTCGAAAATTCCCAAGGCTATTCTGTCTAACGGAAATCCCAAAATGCTCGGGGATGTCGTCAAGAATGCGGGACTCGAAGGGGCGTTTTCTCATCTCATCAGCGTCGACGAGGTGAAGATTTACAAGCCGAGCCCGGCTGCCTACCAGCTCGCAGTGAAAACGATGGGCGCCAATGCGGAGAGCATTGGTTTTGTTTCCTCCAATTTCTTTGATGTCGCCGGTGCGAAAGTCTTTGGGTTCAGAACCTACTGGGTGAATCGATCTAACGTCTCTGGCGAAGGTCTCGGCGTCACTCCCGATGCCATATTGAAATCGCTCAGCGATCTGATCGAACTCGTAAAGTCATAGCGGCCTCAAACGTCCAGCGCGGGCAGGCCTTACCAGGCTCGCATCGAAGTCGCAACAATTGCTTCCGGTTTGCTTCCTGAAAGGAAATCATCCTCTTCATTCTCGCAGTGTGTTCACAGGAGGCCAAAAAATATATTTCGTGCGTTCAACCACGGGAATGGGAATAAAGACGCCTCAATAGCAGTCATTTGAAATGAGCGGCTGTGTGCTCACGTTGAGAACCAGCGATCGCGGCAAATCACAGGGATTTAAGCGATCGTCGTTTACTTCACCGTTAAGGAATAACAAAGGAGAGCAAGTATGAAGAAACCGGGGGGTTTTATGAACGGTAGCGCGCATCGGCAATCATTTCTGAGGAAGTCTGGTGCGATAAAACAGTCCTCGTCCAGCAAGTCTCGACTGGGACTTCGGTCGTGGGTCTTCTTGGTGGCATTGGGAATCCTATGCTCAGTCCAGACGCCCGCCTGGAGTGCCGGGATCACCGACTTAATCTGGCTGGAAAGCAACAGCACAGCCGGAAATTCCATTCTTACTTTCAAGAATGACGGCAGCGGAAATCCAATCTTTCTTGGCAGCACGCCAGCTGGCGGAATTGGAGTTTTCGACAAAACTTTCGCTCTGGGTCCGTTCGATTCCGACCAAAACCTGATTGTGAACAATGACGGAACTCTGCTCTTTGCGGTAAATTCCGGCTCCAATACCATTGCAGTTTTCCGCATCACTTCTAAAGGTCTCCAGCCCGTCGAAGGTTCGCCCTTTGCCTCTGGCGGAAGCGACCCCGTTAGTGTCGGGCTGAAAGGCGACATCCTCGCGGTGGTCAACAAGGACCAGGATCCCGCCCAGAACGCCAATCTGGTTTTGCCGAACTACACCACGTTTCGAGTGCTGCCCAATGGCCAATTGACCGCAGTCGAGAACTCCACGGTATCCGTGGCTTACAACAGCTCGCCTTCGCAAGCGCTAACCGCTTCTCGCGGGGATTTTGTCTTCGGAGCTGATTTCTTCGGCGGACTGCTGCAGTCTCTTCGCATCGATGATGACGGCCGTTTGCATCAGAACCTGCCGCAAGCTCTGCCAAATTCTGTGTTCGCTGACAAGACCGGCGGCCATCAGCCATTGGGAATGCGGACGCACCCGAGTCTTCCGATTCTCTACGTCGACATCACACCTATCAGCGAAGTAGCTGTCTACCGGTATGACGAACGAGGTGTCCTGTCTTTCGTCCGAACGGTTGCAGACTCCGGAGCCGCTCCTTGCTGGGCCATCGTCAACCATCCGGGGACACGACTCTATGCGACCAATACCGGTGACAATTCCGTGTCCGTTTACGATTTGACGGATCCGCTTGATCCCGTCGAGATTCAACACTTCGTAATGGATGCGACGACGGGCGCAGCGTTTTCGACCGTAATTGATCAGTCCGACGAGTTTATTTACGTCTCGAGCGAGCTGTCGAGTTCAACCGCCACGCCCGCGGCCAACGCCTTCCACACTCTTAAGGTGGCTGCCGACGGGACTTTGACCGAGCCGTTTTCACCCACCGTGCTTCCCATCGGCGGAACTGTGCCAGTACGTGCCCAGGGAATCAGCGTATTTGGGACAAAGTAGGCGACTTTCCCACGGAGTCTGGACGCAGCTGCTCGAGCGCCCAGACTCTGTGGGCCTTGACCCCAAAACAAAGCGCCAGCTTATTTACGTGGAGTTAACAAATCCTGAACACCGTGAGAAGCAGAAAAGGAGATACAAATGTCTGAAGCAAAGCTTATCGTGATTTATCCCCGCCCCACGGATGTTGCGGCTTTCGAGAAGATTTATCTGGAGGAGCACGTGCCGTTGGCTGTTGCCAAGTTGACCGGCAAGACAAAGATGGTAGCCACAAAGATCACGTCCTCACCTCAAGGGATTCCACCCTTTTATCGGATCGCGGAGGTTTATTTTCCTTCGAAGGCTGCATTGGATGCCTGTGCGGCGTCTCCCGGCGGAAAGGAAGCACTCAGTCACGCCGTCAAGATATCGACTGGCGGAACCCCGCTATTCCTGATCGCGGAAGAGGAGACCTATATGTTCACGCAGATCGCGGGCGCTTAGTCACTGTCGTCGTTGCAGGGAAACTTCGGGAAAATAGAGTCCTTTCTGCTCCCGCTGCCACCAGTTGCCCGTGGCTCGACGTAGGGTGAAATCGGTGAAGTGGTAGTTATATGCCACCGACCTGATGTAGCGTGGCGGCGTATTGGGAAAGGGATTGCTCGCGAGCAGCGCCGTCACTTCCGGCGTTCCCTGTAGTAGACGGAGCATAAAATTGGAGAACCAGGGATTCTCCTGATAATTCCCGAGCGCCGCGAACCACATTTGCCAATCCAGGCGTGGCTGATAAGGCGCCACCCAGGGTGGACGACGCGCAACGTTGCCCGGCTTGTACTTGAACTCGTAAGGCTGCCACGTCTGACCGTCGTTGCTGCCCTCCACCACAATCTCGATGCGGGAAGTTGTCATCACAGCAAACAGACCGTAGGTATTGGAAAGATAGAAAGGCGCCTGCCAGCTAATCAATCGGCCTGCTAAATTCGGCACCGCTCCATCGTGCCCGAAGGTCTCGAGCAGTTCGCTGCCGCTGATCAACAGAATCAACACAGCCACTGTTGCCCTGATCACTTTTCCGGCTGGCGCTACCCATAAGGAATGTCTGTCAGCGGTAGCGTGTGCCGCCATGCGATTGACCAGCCGGCTCGGCAACCAGCGGATTAAAAATGAATCATCGAGAAGCAGAACGCAGAGAATGATGGTCAGCAGATTAAAGAAACAATAGTTGCCGGTCAGGGCAATTAAGAGCTGAAAGCCCGCAATAATTGCCGCGCCAAGCTGCCTGAGCCTTCTTGGAGTGAAAATCAGAAACGGAAGCCCGAGTTCCACCACAAAGACACCCGCAACAGAGGTCCTTTGAAACCAGTTTGGCAATTGGGCGGCATACCAAGCTAGCGGCGTGGGCAGGGGCTGCGTCCAATAGTGATACTCCAGTGCGGTCAGGTCACGCCACGTTGGATCATTGCTCAACAGCTTCACGGCACCTGAGAGAAACATCAATCGGAATAACAGCCATCGCCCCAGCCACAGCACGGTGGTTGGAGCATGGGAGGTGCCCAAGCGCCAGGGAGGCTCGAGCAGGCTCCACGGAGCCAGAAAAATCGCCAGAAAGCCAGTCTCGAGCAGCAGGATGTCCCATTGGAACGAAAGAAAATCCTGTCCGATCGTCACGAGCGACAGATAGCTCAGCCAAGCTAACGCCAACGCTGGAACAGTGCCAACGCCGAGCGTTATCAGCAGTCCAAAGAACGCTCCCATGCCGCAGAGGAGCTTCAGAGCGGCGTCACTCGTGCTAATCCAAGCTAGCGTAGGGAACAGATGGTAGGCTGCTGAGCCGAAATTGTGCCCCACAGCCTGCAGGAAATCTCCAGCCGGCAGAATTCCGTGTGTGCCGATCAAACCAGCTACCTGCACCAGCAAGGAAAGAAACGCGATCACATAGACCAGGCCGAGTAGCCGAAGGAAGACCCAGCGGGTGAGAAAAAATGATGGAAGCTCCGGGTTGGGACCTACCACGATGTGAGTGAGCTTTGAGAAAAGTCCGCGATGGCCCGCCACGAACCGGTAGCCAGCCTCACTGAAGAATCGCGCTCCCGGGACGCGGCGATAGGCAGCCAGCATCCACCGGTGCTCCGGCATATAGGCCAGCGCGCGAAAAACAGCTTCAGCCCCGCTATAGACCGCGCCTTCGGGCGTCACGAGTTGGATGGAGCGCTTCCGGGCTTCCTCGCCGATTCGCGGAAAGCGGGAGGGTTCTTCCTGCGCTGCAGCGAAGTCTACGCGGCCTCGCGTTGCTGCGCGCCATCGGGCCACCCAGAAACGGCAGAACCCACAGTCGCCGTCGAAAAGAAGCAGCGGACGCGGGGGGAATGTGTCCGCAGCCAGGCGTCCCTCATTAAGTGTCATGCTCGCTTCAGCGCCTCGAGTTCTTCAAGCGTGCGTGGCCAGTCCGATCGCAACAGCCGGGATAGACTGCGGTCGGCTAGGAGTTTTCCACCAGTTTGGCAGCGAGCACAGTAATTTGTTTCGTTGTTGGCATAGCGAATCCGCTGAATCTTTTCTCCACACCTCGGACAAGGTTTTCCGTAGCGCCCGTGAACTGCCATACCCTCACGAAACGCGGTCACGTTTTCGGGAAAGCCAGTTTCTGCTTCGGCGCGCAGCCGGTCAATCCAGAGCGCGAGTGTTTGGTGCGTTGCGGCGAACAGGGTTTCCCATTCGTTCGGTTTCAGCTTGTGGGTGAGTGCGACAGGTGAAAGTTGCGCAGCGTGTAAGATCTCATCCGAATACGCGTTGCCAATGCCACTGAGTATGCGTGGGTCGGTAAGAGCCCTCTTGAGCGTGCGGTTTTCGGCTGTGAGTGCGGCTTGAAATGACGCGAGATCGCTCGTGAAAATGTCGATGCCGCCGGGGTCGAGGGACCGCAAGCCTTCCTCGCCACTAACGACGTGCAGAGACGCGCGATGCTGGGAACCGGCCTCCGTAAGCACAAGAGATCCATTGGGAAAGTCGAAGGCCGCCAGATTCCGGCGTCCCGACAGCTTCGGCTGCGATTCCCTCCAATGCAGCCGACCAGCGATCATCAGGTGCAGCACCAACCACAGATCGCCTTCTAGACCAATCGCGATTCGCTTGCCGATTCGCCGCAGTTCGCGCACGGTGCGGCCCTCCACATCCGTAAGTGGCGGTTCTGCAGTTCGAAGCAGAAAGACACTTGCCAGTCGCACCCGCTCGATTGGCTGCGCAAGGATGCGGGCTTCAAGTGCGCTGATGTACGCGGCGATATCGGGCAGCTCCGGCATGCTTATCAGGCCATTCTCCGTCCTTGGATTGGCGTCATTTGGCTGCTGATCTCAAAAGTAAGCAAGACGCAACAAAGATCCACTAGACAACTGGTTCGGCTGCCATAAATTTGGCACTTGCCGGGATACTGTCATTGAATGCTTTCTTTACCTGCTTCGTTTCAACATGTTCCAAATGGATGTGGAGTTGCTCGCTTTTGGCCTCAGATGCAAAGGACCAAACCCCTCGGGGAGGTGAACGAATGATTCGTCGAATATGTGCCACGGATGACAGCGCTGCGACGGCGATTCTGCGGGTAGTGTTGGGTATCGTCTTCTTCGCGCACGGCGCCCAGAAGATGTTGGGCTGGTTCGGAGGTTTCGGGTTCGCGGGCACAATGGGTTTCTTCACCGGCATGATGCATATTCCAGCTCCGCTGGCCTTTTTGGCAATCGGGGCCGAGTTCTTCGGTGGGATCGGCCTCATTCTCGGATTCCTGACGCGAATCGCGGCTTTCGGGATTGGCGTGAACATGCTGGTCGCAATTATGACTGTGCATCATACTTTCGGCTTCTTTATGAACTGGGCCGGCACTCAAAAAGGCGAGGGATTTGAGTTTCACCTGCTGGTGTTCGCAATGGCCGCTTTTCTCATGATCCGAGGCGGAGGCGCCTTTTCTATCGATCGCCTCCTCACTGTCTCAGCGCCTTCGCGAATAGCGGAGTCTCGCTTGGCGCACTGATGACGATAAGAAAGCGGACAAGGCCTGCGGATAATTCCTGTGGAGATGCCAGATGCAAATCGGGGTTGATAGTTTCGCAGCGGTAATCTCGGACCCGGCTACGGGGCTCACCCTTAGCCCGGTCGAGCGCATGCAGAATCTGCTGGAAGAGATCGAACTCGCCGACAAAATCGGTCTGGACGTTTTCGGCATCGGCGAACACCACCGGGCCGAGTTCCTCGATTCGGCACCAGCCGTCATTCTGGGTGCCGCGGCCACACGAACGAAAGCCATCCGCTTGACGAGCGCGGTCACCGTTCTCAGTGCCTCCGATCCGGTTCGCGTCTTCCAGGAATTTGCCACTCTCGACCTTATCTCACATGGGCGCGCAGAGATCGTCGCCGGTCGAGGCTCCTTCGTAGATGCCTACCCGCTTTTCGGTCTACGTCTAGAAGACTACGACTCGCTTTTCGCAGAAAAGCTGGATCTGCTCCTGAAGATTCGCGAGAAGACGCGCGTGCACTGGCTTGGTAAGCACCGCGCGCCACTCAATGGCGAAGCAATCTATCCTCGTCCGCTGCAAAATCCGTTGCCGATTTGGATCGGGGTTGGCGGGACGCCTTCTTCGTTCGCTCGCGCCGGTGTTCTGGGTCTGCCGCTAATGGTGGCTATCATCGGTGGCGAGCCCAGGCGATTTCGACCGCTGATCGATCTTTACCGCGAGGCAGGCCGCCGCGCCGGTCATCCCGCTGAGAAACTCATCGTGGGCCTTCATTCGGTCGGCTTCCTGGGTGACAGCACACAGCAGGCTGCGGACGATTTTTTTCCTGGATACGCACACACGTTCACCGAGATCGGCAAGGAACGCGGCTGGCCCCCGGCTACGCGAGCGCAATTTGACGCCGTGCGTGGGCCCACAGGGGCGTTATTGATCGGCGATGCGGAAACGGTCACGGAGAAAATAATGTATGTGAATGAAGTGCTCGGCGGCATCTCTCGCCTCACGTTCCAAATGGGCGTCTCGACGCTCCCGCATGAGAAGATGTTGCGGTCCATCGAAATCCTGGGAAGCCGCGTCGCGCCCATCGTCCGAAAAGAGCTTACCGCTGCGTCCACGCCGTCCTGATACAGTCACCACTACGCTCTGACTTGCGCCGTAGAGCCGTCCGAAATATGATGCAAGCTGGCGTGTGGCAGGCAGTAGCGACGAAGATCAGCGGATATTCCACTCCGCATTTTTTACAACGGTACAATATAATTGACGAGTCAGAACTGCACGAAGCGGTCAAGAAAGTGGAAGATCGCTAACGCTAAAAACTGCTCGGAGGTGGTGCAATTGGTAGCACAGCGGACTCTGACTCCGTTAATCCTGGTTCGAGTCCAGGCCTCCGAGCCAACCTCAAATACGTGGCTCCCCCTCGGAATCCAGTAGACTTCAAATAAACTTGGCGGGCAGGTAGTTCTGCGTAAGTTGACGTGCGCGTCAACCGAGCGACATACGAAACAGATTTATGCGCCGTGGGGTGGGGAAGTCACAGGTATCATGTGGCCATTCTTTAGCGTAAAAACCAGCCCTCGCCACTCGATGCGATTGATCGCGAAACTCCGCAGCCAGAGGAAAAACCAAAAGAGATCGTGTAGCGGAAGCAGCCATA
>Ga0210394_10004815_pt1 | contig 15492 bp, 11 predicted proteins | sample IncBWC12MmetaG_FD_160121 | JGI IMG/M metagenome (GOLD analysis project Ga0210394, IMG submission 160121) | Forest soil microbial communities from Barre Woods Harvard Forest LTER site, Petersham, Massachusetts, United States - Inc-BW-C-12-M | ecosystem: Environmental > Terrestrial > Soil >... | reverse complement strand
GCCGAACTTCACTCCCGGCGTCGAGATCCATGCGCCGCTCACCGTGCTCGCCGAGGGGGCGCGCGGCTCCATCTCCAAGCAGCTGATCGCGAAGTTCGAGCTCGCGCGCGGCCACTGCCCGCAAACCTTCGCGCTCGGCTACAAGGAGCTGTGGCAGCTGCCGCCGGGCCGCGTGCGCCCGGGACGCATCGAGCACGCGCTCGGCTGGCCGGCGGACTCCAGCACCTACGCCGGCAGCTTCCTCTACCACCTCGACAACGACCGCGTGTACGTCGGCTACATCGTCGGCCTCGACTACCGCGATCCGCGCCTCGCGCCCTTCGAGGCTTTCCAGCAGTATAAAAATCACCCGAGTGTCAGGACGCTGCTCGAGGGGGGCGAGATCCTCTCGGCCGGGGCGCGCACCATCGCCGCCGGCGGCTGGCAATCGACGCCGACGCTCGAGATGCCAGGGGCGATCCTGATCGGCGATGCGGGCGGCACGCTCAACTTCGCCAAGATCAAGGGCGTGCACCAGGCGATCCGCTCGGGCGCGCTCGCCGGCGAACACGTCGCCGGAAGCGGCGGCGGTGCCGGCTTCGATGCCCGCTGGCGCGCCTCGGCGGGCGGGCGCGAGTTGCGGAAAGTGCGCAACTTCAAGCCAGCCTTCAAACGCGGCATGTGGCTCGGGCTCGCGAACTCCGCGTGGGAGATGCTGACGGGTGGCCGCTCGCCGTGGACGCTGAAGAACACCGCCGACTGGTCGCGCCTCGCGAAGCTCGATGAGTTCCCATCCCCGGAGCGTCACTGGGGCACACGCACGCTGCCGCCGCGCGACCGGGTGTCGTTCGTGTTCTTCGCCGGCAACTCGCACGAAGAGAGCCAGCCGGTGCACCTCCTGGTCGCCGATACCAGCATCTGCGCCGGCCGCTGCGCGCGCGAGTTCGGCAACCCGTGCGAGCGCTTCTGCCCGGCGAACGTCTACGAGATGGTGGACGACGGCGCGGGCGGCAAGCGGCTGCAGATCAACGCGGCCAACTGCGTGCACTGCAAAGCCTGCGACATCAAGGACCCGTACCAGATCATCACCTGGACGACGCCCGAGGGAGGCTCGGGCCCGAACTACCAGTCGCTCTAGCGGCGCCCCCGTCATGTCAGAGCTCTGGCGCCCCGCCCCGGAACGCATCGCCACCGCGAACCTGACGCGCTTCATGCGCTGCGTCACGGCGCGCACCGGCACGGCGCTTGCCGACTACGACGCGCTTTACGCCTGGTCGCTTGAGCAGCCCGTGCAGTTCTGGAGCGAGCTGGCGCGCTTCGCCGATATACGCGCCGACTTCGGTGACGGGCCGGTCATCGAGCACCCGGCGCAGATGCCCGGAGCGCGGTTCTTCCCGGGCGCGCGCCTCAACTTCGCCGAGAATCTCCTGAAGTTCGCCGACGAGCATCCGGCGCTCATCTTCCGCAACGAGCGCGACACCCGGCGCGTGCTGTCCGGGCGCGAGCTACGCGAGGAAGTGGCGCGCATCGCCGCCGGGCTCGCCGCCGCCGGCGTGGTCGCCGGCGATCGCGTCGCCGGGTACCTGCCGAACCTGCCGGAGGCGGCGATCGCCATGCTGGCGACCGCGAGCCTGGGTGCCACCTGGTCGTCGTGCTCGCCTGACTTCGGCGTGCACGGGGTGCTCGATCGCTTCGGGCAAATCCAGCCCAAGGTGCTGTTCACCGCCGATGGCTACTTCTACGCGGGCAAGACGCTCGACTCGCTCGCTCCCATCGCCGAGGTGCTCGCCAGGCTTCCCGCCATCGAGCGCGTGGTGGTCATCCCTTACGTGCAGGCCACGCCCGAGCTCGGGCGGCTCGGTACCGCGGCGGCGCGCGCCAGCCACTTTCGGGAGTTCGGTGCGCGCGGCGCGCCGCTGCGCTACGCGCCTCAGCCCTTCAACCATCCGCTCTATATTCTTTACTCCTCCGGCACCACCGGCGTGCCGAAGTGCATCGTGCACGGCGCCGGTGGAACCCTGCTGCAGCATCAGAAAGAGCAGCTGCTGCACACCGACCTCGGCCGCGGCGACCGCCTGTTCTACTTCACGACCTGCGGCTGGATGATGTGGAACTGGCTGATGAGCGGTCTCGCCACCGGGGCGACGCTGGTGCTCTACGACGGCAGCCCGTTCCATCCGGATCCGGGCGTCCTGTGGCGCATGGCGGCCGAGGAGCGCGTCACGGTGTTTGGCACCAGCGCCAAGTACCTCGCCTCGCTGGAGAAGAGCGAGTACCTGCCGGCGCGCAGCGTCGACCTGACGCCGCTGCGCACGCTCCTCTCGACCGGCTCACCGCTCCTGCCCGACGGTTTCGACTTCGTCTACCGCGCCGTCAAGTCCGACCTGCTGCTCGCCTCGATTTCCGGCGGCACCGACATCGTCTCGTGCTTCGCGCTGGGTTGTCCGGTGCGCCCGGTGTATCGCGGCGAGATCCAGTGCCGGGGCCTTGGGATGGCGGTCGACATCTTCGACGACGCGGGCCACCCGGTCCGGGGCGTGCGCGGCGAGCTGGTGTGCACCGCCCCCTTCCCGTCGATGCCGATCGGGTTCTGGAACGACCCCGACGGCGCACGCTACCGCGCCGCCTACTTCGAGCGCTTCCCCGGCGTGTGGCACCACGGCGATTTCGCCGCGCTCACCGAGCACGACGGTCTCATTATTTACGGGCGCTCGGACGCGGTGCTCAACCCCGGCGGCGTGCGCATCGGCACCGCCGAGATCTACGGCGCAGTCGAGGCGCTGCCGCAGATCCTCGAGTCGCTCGCGGTCGGCCAGGATTGGCAGGGTGACGTGCGCGTGGTCCTGTTCGTGCGGCTGAAGCCCGGGTGCGAGCTGACCGAGGAGCTGCGCCGCGAGATCCGCGACACCATCCGCACGCAGACCACCGCGCGGCACGTACCCGCGCGCATCGTCGCCGTCCCCGACATTCCGCGCACGCTCTCCGGCAAGCTCACCGAGCTCGCCGTGCGCAACGTCATCCACGGGCTGCCGGTGAAGAACGTCGACGCGCTCGCGAACCCGGGCTCGCTCGAGCACTTCCGCGACCTGCCGGATCTGCAGACCTGACCGCCGCGTGAGCGAGCGCAAGGGTCTGCGAGAGCTCTACGCCCGCGCGCTCGGCGCGGGCGGCTGCAGCGCCGATCCGGCGCAGCGCACGGCGCTCGCCCGGCTCGACCTGCTGCGCCGGCGGCTGCTGCGCGCGGGGCGCGACCGCCGGCCGCGCTGGCTCGGGCTTCTGTGGCGGCCGGCGCCGCCGGCGCCGGTTCGCGGCGTGTATCTCTGGGGCGGCGTCGGGCGCGGCAAGACCTGGCTGATGGACCTCTTTTTCGAGAGCCTGCCGTTCACCGAGCGGCGTCGCCAGCACTTCCATCGCTTCATGTACGACGTGCACGCCGAGCTCGCACGTCTGCGGCTCGAGGCCGATCCGCTCGAGCTCCTGGCGGCGAAGATCGCCGGCGAGATCCGCGTGCTCGGCCTCGACGAGCTGCAGGTCACCGACATCGCCGACGCGATGATCCTGGCGGGACTGTTCGCCGGACTGTTCACGCGCGGCGTGACGCTCGTCGCCACTTCCAACACCGCGCCGCGCGATCTCTACAAGGACGGCCTGCAGCGCGCACGCTTCCTGCCCGCGATCGATCTCATCGAGCGGTACCTGGAGGTCGTGCGGGTCGGCGGTACGAGCGATTACCGGCTGCGCGAGCTCACCCAGGCCGGCGTCTATCTGCAATCCGGCGCCGCCGGCACGCAGGCCCGGCTCGAGATGCTGTTCGGTCGTCTGGCGCAGCGCGGCGCGCGGGCGGGCGGCGAGATTCTCATCGAAGGGCGCGCAATCGCGGTGGTGTGCGCGGGCCCCGGGGTCGTGTGGTTCGAGTTCGCGGCGCTGTGCTCAGGCCCCCGCAGCCAGGACGACTACATCGAGATCGCGCGCGAATACCAGTCGGTCATCGTCTCCGGCGTACCGGTGCTCGACGCCGGCATGGACGACGAGGCGCGCCGCTTCATCGAGCTGGTCGACGAGTTCTACGACCGCAACGTCAACCTGATCGTTTCGGCCGCGGCCCCGCCCTCCGAGCTCTATCGCGGCGAGCGCCTCGCCGCGCCTTTCGAGCGTACCGCGAGCCGCCTCATCGAGATGCAGAGCGCGGAGTACCTGGCGCGCGAACATAAGCCCTGACTGGCCCAAACCGGCAGGTTGCTTAGCGGGCGAAAGCCGCGCCTTTCGCCCGCGGGCTCAAGACCGCTTCAAGGTGGGCCTGCGGAAAGCGCCGCAGGCGCTTTCCGCCAATCAAATAACACCGCGCCGGATCTGATCCTGCTCGATCGATTCGAACAGTGCCTTGAAGTTTCCTTCGCCGAAGCCCTCGTTGCCCTTCCTCTGGATGATCTCGAAGAAGATCGGGCCGATGACGTTCTGCGTGAAGATCTGCAGCAGCAATCCCTCGCCCCGCGCCGGGTTGCCGTCGATCAGGATGCGGTGCGAGCGTAGCTCCGCGAGCGATTCGCCATGCCCCGGCACCCGCGCCGCGATCCCCTCGTAGTAGCTCTCGGGAGTGTCCTGGAAGGCAACGCCCTGGCGGCGCAGGACGTCCACGGTGCGGTAGATATCGCCGCTCGCGAGCGCGATGTGCTGGATGCCCTCGCCGCGGTACTCGCGCAGGTACTCCTCGATCTGGCTCTTGTCGTCCTGTGACTCGTTGATCGGGATGCGGATCTTGCCGCACGGGCTCGTCATGGCGCGCGACAGGAGCCCGGTGTGCTTGCCCTCGATGTCGAAGTAGCGGATCTCGCGGAAGTTGAACAGCTTCTCGTAGAAGCCGGCCCAGACGTCCATGCGCCCGCGGCCGACGTTGTGGGTGAGGTGATCGATCACCGTCAGGCCGGCCGCTTCGGCCGGCGCCGCGGCCGCCACCGGGCGGAAGTCCACGTCGTAGATCGAGCGCTCGCCGTACAGGTCCACCAGATAAATGAGTGAGCCGCCGATCCCCTCGATGCAGGGGATGTTGAGCTCCATGGGGCCGGCGCTCTGGGGCCCGGGCTTGGCGCCGAGCTCGAGGGCGCGGCGGTAGGCGCCGGCGGCGTCGCGTACCCGGAACGCCATCGCGCAGGCCGACGGCCCGTGCCCGCGCGCGAACGCCTGCGCGAACGAGGCGGGCTCGGCGTTGATGAGAAAATTGATCTCGCCCTGGCGGTGGAGCGTCACGTTCTTGGAGCGGTGGCGCGCCACCACCGGGAAGCCGAGGCGCTCGAACAGGGTCCGCAGCAACTGCGGGTCGGGGGCGGTGTACTCGACGAACTCGAAGCCGTCGGTACCCATCGGGTTGTCGGCGGAAGCGCTCATGGCGGCATTATAGGCGTCGCCTTCCGCATGTATAATCGCGCGCCGCCATGCCCAGCCAAGTTGCACTCGAGGACAGCCGGCTGCTGCGCAGCATCCCCGCCGCGCGGGTCGCGCTGATCGAGCGCATCGCGCGCGCGGCCGGCAGCCGCGCCGGCCGCAACGAGCTGGCGCAGCGTTTCCTGCGCAGCTACTTCCACGGCGTCGCCGAAGAGGACCTGGCGGCGCACCCGCCGGGGCCGCTCGCCAGCGCGGCGCTCGCCCACCTCGACTTCGGCATGCGCCGCCAGCCGGGCCGCTCCCTGGTGCGGGTCTTCAATCCAGTGGCCGCCGTGGACGGCTTCGAGTCGCCGCATACGCTGGTGCTGTCCGTCACCGACGACATGCCGTTCCTGGTCGACTCCCTCGGCATGGCATTGAACCGCGCCGAGCTGGCGGTGCACCTGATCGTGCATCCGGTGCTGCAGGTACGGCGCGACGGGCGCGGCCGCATCACCGACATCGGCACCAACGGCGCACAGGCCGCGCACGCCGAGTCGTGGCAGCTCTACGAGATCGATCGCGTGACCGATCCCGCCCAGCTCGAGAAGCTGCGGCGCCAACTCGAGTCGACGCTCGGCGACGTGCGCGCCGCGGTTACCGACTTCATGGCGATGCGCGAGCGGGTGCGCGAGCTCATTGCGCGGCTCGATACCGACCCGCCGCCGCTGCCCGCCGCCGAGGTGAGCGAGGCACGCCATCTGCTCGACTGGATGGAAGGCCGCCACTTCGTGTTCCTCGGCTACCGGCACTACCGCCTCGAGCGCGGCCGCAGCGAGGACCGCCTGGTGCCGGACGTGCTCTCGAGTCTCGGCGTGCTGGCGCGCAAGGGCGCCACGGGGACGCGTCCCGCGGCGACCGTGCTGCGCGGTGACGTGCGCGCCCGCGCCCGCGACCGCGAGCTGCTCGTGGTCACCAAGGCGAACTCGATCGCCACCGTCCACCGGGCGGAGTATCTCGATTATGTGGGCCTCAAGACCTTCGACAGCCGCGGCCTGGTGAGCGGCGAGCACCGCTTCCTCGGCCTGTGGACCTCGACCGCCTACCACGGCAGTCCGCGCGAGATTCCGGTCCTGCGCCGCAAGGTGGAGCGCGTCATCGAGCACTTCGGACTCGATCCCGCGAGCCACGACGGCAAGGAAGTGCTCAACGTGCTGGAGACCTATCCGCGCGATGAGCTGTTCCAGGCGGGCGTGCCGGACCTCATTCGCATCGTGCGCGGCGTGGTCAATCTCTACGAGCGCCGCACCGTGCGGCTGCTGGTGCGGCGCGATCCGTACCATCGCTTCTACTCGTGCCTGGTGTACGTACCACGCGACCGCTACAACACCGAGGTACGCCAGCGCATCGAGCGTATCGCCGCCGAGGGCTTCGCTGGCGTGAGCGTCGAGAGCCAGGCGCAGATCTCCGGCGCCAGCCATGCGCGCGTGCACGTGGTGGTGCGGACCGATCCCGCCCGGGCGCACAAGCCGGACTTCACCGACATCGAGCAGCGCATCGCCGAGGCCGCGCTCACCTGGGCCGACCGGCTGCGCGAGGTGGTGACGCGCGAGTACGGCGAAGCCGTGGGACTGGCGCTGCTCGCGCGCTACCGCAACGCCTTCCCGATCGCCTACCGGGACGACGTCGCCCCCGAGGCGGTGCTGGCCGATCTCGCCGACCTCGAAGCGCTGCGCACCGAGCCGCAGGCGCTGCGCCTGAAGCTCTACCGGCCCGCGGCGCAGAAGGCCGAACGGGCGCACCTCAAGATCCTCAAGCGCGGCGACCCGGTGCCGATCTCCGACATCCTGCCGATGCTGGAGAATTTCGGTCTGCGGGTGATTTCCGAGCGCCCCTACCAGCTCGCCTGGCCCGAGGGCGGCGCGGCCTGGGTCCAGGACTTCGAGCTCGAGCATCGCGACCGCCTGGCGGTCGACATCGCGCGGGTGGAAGAGCACTTCCGCGAAGCGTTCCTGGCCGTCTGGAGCGGCGCGATCGAGAACGACGGCTTCAACCGCCTGGTGCTCGGCGCCGATCTCGCGGCACGGCAGATCGTAGTGCTGCGCGCCTACTGCCGTTATCTGCTGCAGACCGGCGTGCCCTTCAGCCAGGTGTACATGGAGCGCACGCTCGCGGGTAACACCGGCATCGCCCGCAACCTGGTGCGGCTGTTCGAGACGCGCTTCGATCCCGGCGCGGCGCGCACCAGCGCCGGCAGCACGCGCGCCGAGCGCACCGCCGAGAATCTCGTCAGCCAGATCCGCGCGGCTCTCGATGGCGTGGCGAGCCTGGATGACGACCGCATCCTGCGCGCCTACCTTACCCTGGTGCGCGCCACGCTCCGCACCAACTTCTACCAGGCGGGGGGCGATGGTGCGCCGAAGAGCTACCTGTCGTTCAAGTTCGACCCGGCGCTGATCCCCGACCTGCCACTGCCGAAGCCGAAGTTCGAGATCTTCGTCTACAGCCCGCGCGTCGAGGGCGTGCACCTGCGCATGGGCGACGTGGCGCGCGGCGGCATCCGCTGGTCCGACCGGCGCGAGGACTTCCGCACCGAAGTCCTCGGGCTGATGAAGGCGCAGAACGTCAAGAACACGGTGATCGTGCCGGTCGGCGCCAAGGGCGGCTTCGTGCCCAAGCGCCTCGCAGGCTCGCGCGAGGAGATCCAGGCCGAGGTGGTGGCCTGCTACCAGACCTTCATCCGCGGGCTGCTCGATCTCACCGACAACATCGTCTCGGGCCGCATCGTGCCGCCGCGTGAGGTCGTGCGGCGCGACGTCGACGATCCTTACCTGGTGGTCGCCGCCGACAAGGGCACCGCGACCTTCTCCGACATCGCCAACGCCATCTCGGCGGACTACGGCTTCTGGCTCGGCGACGCATTCGCCTCGGGCGGCTCGGCCGGTTACGACCACAAGAAGATGGGCATCACGGCGCGCGGCGCCTGGGAGTGCGTCAAGCGTCACTTCCGCGAGATGGGGCTGGACACGCAAAAAACCGACTTCACCGTCGCCGGCATCGGCGACATGTCGGGCGACGTGTTCGGCAACGGCATGCTGCTGTCGCGCCACATCCGTATGCAGGCGGCGTTCGACCACCGCCATATCTTCCTCGACCCGGATCCGGATCCCGCCTCGTCCTTCGCCGAGCGGGCGCGCCTGTTCGCGCTGCCGCGCTCGAGCTGGGACGACTACGACCGCAAGAAACTCTCGCGCGGCGGCGGCGTGTTCCCGCGGACGCTCAAGTCGATCCCGCTGCCCGCCGAAGCGCGCGCACTGCTCGGGATCGAGTCTGCGGCGGCGGCCCCCAACGAGATCATCCGCGCGATCCTGCGCATGCCCGTCGATCTCCTCTGGAACGGCGGCATCGGCACCTACGTCAAGGCGAGCGACGAGACGCACGCCGAGGTCGGCGACCGCACCAACGACGGCGTGCGCGTCAACGGCCGGGACCTGCGCGCGCGGGTGGTCGGCGAGGGCGGCAACCTCGGCCTCTCACAGCGCGGGCGCGTCGAGTACGGCTTAAAGGGCGGCCGACTCAACACCGACTTCATCGACAACTCCGCCGGCGTCAACACCTCCGACGTCGAGGTCAACATCAAGATCCTGCTGAATCCCCAGGTGGCCGAGGGCAAGCTGACGCGCGGCGAGCGCAACCGCCTGCTGGTGCGCATGACCGGCGCGGTCGCAGACCTGGTACTGCGCAACAACTACCTGCAGGGGCAAGCGATCAGCACCCTCGAGGTGCAGGCGACGGCGCGGCTGCAGGAGTACCAGCACCTGATCCGCTCGCTCGAGCGCTCCGGGGACCTCAACCGCGCGCTCGAATTCCTGCCGAGCGACGATGAGCTGCTCGAGCGGCGCAAGCGCGGCATCGGCCTGTCACGGCCGGAGCTGGCGATCCTGCTCGCCTACAGCAAGATCTGGCTCAACAATCATCTGCTCGCCTCCGACGTACCCGAAGACCCCTACCTGTCCCACGAGCTCGAGCGCTACTTCCCGGCGCCGGTGCAGGAGCGTTTCCCGCGCGCCATCACCCGCCATCGCCTGCGCCGCGAGATCATCGCCACGGCGACCACCAACAGCCTGGTGAACCGCATGGGCCCGACCTTCGTGGCGCGCGCCCAGGAGGACACCGGCGCCGAGCCGGCGCAGATCGCGCGCGCCTACACCGCCGCGCGCGAGATCTTCGCGATGCGCGAGGTGTGGGAGCAGATCGAGGCGCTCGACAACCGCGTGCCGGCGAAGCTGCAATACGAGGCGGTGTTCCAGACCAGCCGCCTGCTGCGCCACGCGACCTACTGGCTGCTCACCGCGCGGCGCCGCGGACTGCAGGTCGATGCGGCGGTGAAGGAATTCCGCGGCGGCGTGCAGGAGCTCGAGGCGCGCATCGCCGAGCTCCTGAGCGGCGACGAGCTCGAGCGCTTCGGCCAGGCCCGGCGGCGCTACCTCGAGGCCGGACTGCCGCCGCACCTGGCCGCGCGCATCGCCAGCCTCGAGGCGCTCAACGCCGCGCTCGACATCGTCGAAATCGCCGGCGCCCACCACGTCAGCGTCACCGAGACCGCGCGTGTGTACTTCGAGGTGGGCACGCGCACGGGCGTCGACTGGCTGCGCACCCGCATCGAGAAGCTCGCGGTCGACGGACCGTGGCAGGCGATCGCGCGTACCGGGCTGCGCGACGGCGCACTGCGCGTGCACCGCAGGCTCACCGAGCGCGTGCTGACGCGGCGCGATCGCGGCAGCGCCAACGCGCGGGTCAGTGCCTGGCTCGAGGCTTCCGGCAAGGAGCTCGCACACTGGCAGCGCACGCTCACCGACATGCGCTCGGCGGGCGCCGCGGATTTCGCCACGCTGACGGTGGGCGTCGAGACCGTGCGCAAGCTCGCGAGCTAGCCCTGTATGGCTGGAAAACTGATTCTGGTGCGTCACGGCCAGAGTGCCTGGAATCTCGCCAACCTCTTCACCGGCTGGACCGACGTTGATCTCACCGAGCAGGGACGGCTCGAGGCGGCGCAGGCGGGGCGCGAGCTGGTGCGCGAGCGGCTCGAGGTCGGAATCGCATTCACCTCGGTGCTGAAGCGCGCGATTCGTACGCTGTGGATCATGCTCGACGAGATGGACCGCATGTGGGTACCGGTCGAGCGCGCCTGGCGGCTGAACGAGCGCCATTACGGTGCGCTGCAGGGACTCGACAAGGCGCAGACCGTCGCGCAGCACGGCGAGGCGCAGGTGAAGATCTGGCGGCGCAGCTACGACGTGCCACCGCCGCCGCTTGCGGCCGACGATGAGCGCCACCCGCGCCGCGATGCGCGCTACGCCGGGGTCGCCCCGCTCGACCTGCCGGCGACCGAGTCGCTGAAGGACACGCTCGCGCGCGTACTGCCCTGCTGGCATGCGCGCATCGCGCCGGAGCTGCGCCTCGGCCACAACGTACTGGTGGTGGCGCACGGCAACAGCCTGCGTGCCATGGTGAAGATGCTCGATGAGGTGAGCGAGAGCGAAATCGTCGAGCTCAACATCCCGACCGGCGTGCCGCTGCTCTATGAGCTCGACGCGTCCCTCAAGCCGCTCGCGAGCCGCTATCTCGGCGACCCGGCCGCGATCGCCGCGGCTGCGGACGCCGTGAAACGCCAGACCGAAAAGCGCTGAAGTCTCGCGTGGCGGCTACGCCGCCCAGCCGTCGTAACGCCCCTGGAACTCGGCCGCCAGCGCCGTCATGCGTGCACTCAGGGCCTGCATGTCCGGCAGGATGAGGCGCATGGTCTTGGTGGCGTGCAGACTGAGGGGGAACTCCGCCTCTTCCTGCATCGGCTTGATATCGACGCTGAACTCGGGCTCGAGGCGCGCGCGGACCTTCTGGCAGGCGGCCTCGTCCGGCAGGGCGAGGAAGAAATCCACCGGGTAGTCGTTGAAAGGCACGTAGCCGCGGGCGCGCAGCCGTTCGATGAGCTGCGCGTCCCAGCTCGCCACGCGATTGCGTGCCGCGGCGCGCAGCTTGAAATACACGCGCGCCGCGATCAGCAGCAGGGCCACCGCCAGCGCTACCACGAACGAGGTCAGGCGGCGCTCCCGGGAAAGCGCGGCTTGCGCTTCTCGAGGAACGCGCCGATCCCCTCGGTCGCATCGGCGCCGCACGCCTGCGCGGCGATGGCCTCGCTCTCGAGCACCATCTGCGACTCGAGGCCCCCAAGGGAGTGGGCGATGAGGCGCTTGGTGACACCGAAGGCGCTGCCCGGTCCGTGCGCCAGGCGCTCGGCGAGCTCGACCGCGCGGCCGAGGAGCCCCGCGTCGTCGACCACCTCGTTGACCAGCCCCCACTCGAGCGCCTCCGCGGCGTCGAGCGCGCGATTGAGCAGCAGCAGTTCCATGGCGCGCTTGTGCCCGACCACGCGCGGCAGCAGGAACGTGGTACCGGCATCGGGCGTCAGACCGACGCTGGTATAGGCGAGGTTGAACGTCGAGCTGCGCGCGCACAGCGCCAGATCCGCCATGGCCACCAGCCCCACGCCGGCGCCGGCGGCCGTGCCGTTCACGGCGGCGATCACCGGCGCGTCCATGCGCATGAAGTGCGAGATCGCCGCGTGCAGGTAGGTGGTGAGCTCGCGGATGTGACCGTCGAGCGACAGCTCGCGCGCGGGCATCGCCCGCAGATCGCCGCCGAAGGAGAAGTTGCGCCCGGCACCGGTGAGCACGACGGCACGCACGGCGTCGTTGCGCGCGCAGGCCATGGCCGCCGCCAACAGATCCATCGCCATCTGCAGATTGAGGGTGTTGGAATGCTCGGGACGGTTGAGAGTCACGAGTGCCACGGCGCCGTGGGTCTCGACCTGTACGCTCGGGGCGGACATCGCCGCTTATTCGTCCGGCGCGATCGTGACGCGCAGTCCGGCGAGTGCCGGCGTGAACTCGAGCTGGCAGGAGAGGCGCGAGTTCTCGCGGTAGTGGGCGAGCTCGCCGAGCAGTTCGCGCTCGTCCGACATCATCGGCGGGAGCCTCGACTGCCACTCCGGGTCCACGTACACGTGACAGGTCGCGCACGAGCACATGCCGCCGCAGATCGCCGCGACGCCGTAGTCGAGCTCACGCAGATTCTCCATCACCTTGAGTCCGGTCCGGGCATCGACCTCATGCTCCAGCCCATCGCGATCCACGACCCGCAAAAGCGCCATGCAGCTCCCCCGCAATATGCGCCCGGTAGTGTGCCGGTTCGCTCCCCGCGCCGCCAGAGCCGCCGCGCGCGGCGCGCGCCGCTTCAGGCCGGCGGCAGCGGCCCGATCACCTTCATCACAAACACGCCCCGCTCGGAGGCCGCGGCCATGCTGGTGAAGCTCGCGCCCAGGGCCGCCCGCAGCGCCTCCATTACTTCCTCGAAGCCGCCGAACACCTGCGTGCTCAGGCTGTTGGTGACGATCTTGAGCCCGGCGTGGCCAGCCAAGCGGTCGAGGAACTCGTGCACCGCCGGAACGAAGTCGGCCTTGAGCGGGTAGAGACTGATTTCGACGCCGATGTCCATGCGAGCCCTCCCGCGGGGGTGGGCAGTATTGCATGGCCACCCCCCTTATGCCCTTGGGCCGTGCGTCAGCCAATCGCCATCCGATAGGACTAGAATTGAGGCGTTCGCAGTGAGCGGGTGGGAACGATGACGCGCACGATCGAGATTCACCAGGTGGATGCCTTCACCCGCGAGCCGTTCACCGGCAATCCCACCGGCGTGGTGCTGCACGCGGACGCCTTGAGCGATGCGCAGATGCTGGCGGTCGCGCGCGAGCTCAACAACGCCGAGACCGCCTTCATCCTCGCACCCGACGGCGCCGACCACAGCGTGCGTGCGCGCTTCTTCACCCCGCGCACCGAGGTCGGCTTCGTCGGACACGCCACGGTCGCGGCTCAGTACGTGCTGTCGCGCTCCGCCGAGGCGCCACGCAAGCAGCGGCAGAAGTCCAAGGCGGGCATCGTCGACGTCGAGGTGCACGGCACCGGCGCCGATCGCAGCATCGCGATCCGGCGCAGCCCGGCGCCCATCGGCCGCGAGTTGAACGACCGCGAGCGCCTTGCGGTGCTCGACGCCCTGGCGCTCGCCTCCGAGAGTCTCGACACCCGCATTACGCCGCGCATCGCCGGCGCTGGCGGCGCGCGCCTGCTCATCGGTGTGCGCGGCGCCGAGCCGCTCAGGCACCTGAAGCCCGACCTGGCGCGGCTGACGACGCTCTCGGCCCAGCTCGGCGCCGCCGGCTACTTCGTGTTCGCCTTCGCCTCCTCCGGCACGGAGCACCAGGTCGAGTCGCGGATGTTCTGCCCGGCACTCGGCATCTCCGAGGATCCGGTGAGCGGCAACGCACACGGACTGCTCGGCGCTTATCTCGCGCAGCTCGGGCTGCTGAAGCCGGTGAACGACCGCGCGCGCCTCAGCGGCATCCAGGGTCACTTCCTGCACCGCCCGGGCCGCGTCGAAGTCGAGCTCGAGTTCAGCGACGGGCGGCTCGAGGGTGTGTGGATCCGCGGCCAGGCGGTCGAAATCTTCGAAACCCGCATGACGCTCTAGCCGCACGCATGCCGCAATTCCAGGCGGTGCTGAAGCTCGCCGAGCTGCCGCTCGGGAGCATGCGGGCGGTGATGCTCGAGGGGCGCGAGATCCTCCTGTGTCACACGCGCGAAGGCCTGTTCGCGCTCGACAACATCTGCACCCACGCGCACGCGCGCCTGTGCGAAGGGCGGCTGCGCGCGACGCGGCTGGTGTGCCCGCTGCACGGCGCGTCCTTCGACATCCGCGACGGCCGCGTGTTGGGTCCGCCGGCCGAGGCACCGCTCCCGACCCACGCGGTGCGCGTGGTCGGGGAGAGCGTCGAAGTCGCCCTCGCCGCGCCGTGACCCGCGGACTTCAGGGGCGAGCCGCGGTGCGCGCGTGCCGCACCAGCCACACCGCGGGCAGCGCCGCGCAGGCGCCGGCGAGAAACGGTGCCGCGGGGCCGAGCAGCGCGTAGATCGCCCCCGAGCTCAGAGGTCCGAGCACGCGCGCGAGGCTCGCGCTCGCGACGTAAGTCCCCATCACGGCGCCGCGCTCGTTGCCGTGCGCCTGGCGCGAGGCGAGCGCCGAGGCACTCGGGTTGTAGGCGCCGAGCCCGAGCCCGCACAGCACCAGGCCCACGACGGTGGTCGCGAGCGTCGGCGCCAGCGCGAGTTGCGTGAGTCCTGCGACGTACACCAGCGTACCGGCGGCCGCGAGCCGCACCTCGCCGAAGCGCGGCGCCAGTGCGCGCACCAGACCGCCCTGCATGAGCAGCGCCGGCAGCGCCACCGCGAACAGCAGCAACCCGACGGCGCGCGGACCCAGGCCGTAGCGGTGCAGCGCCCAGATCGCGAAGATCGACTCGAGGATCGACTGCGAATAGGTGACCAGCAGCGTCGCGCCGGCGATGAAGGCGAGCGGCGCCCGCTCGCGCAGCAGCTTGAGCGAGCGGCGCCGCGGCTCGTCGGGATGTGCGCGCCGGTGCTCGCCGGTATGACTCTCCGGCAACACGAAGCGCACCAGCGCGATCGCCGCGAGGCTGAGCGCGACGGAAACCACGGCTGGCGCGGTGAAGTTGGCGGAGTGCGCATCGCGCCCGGCCAGCAGCCCGCCGAGCGGCTGACCGAGCGTGAAGCCGACGCCGATCGCCGCGCCCACCAGCCCCATCGAGGCTGCGCGCTTCTCCGGCGCGCTCACGTCCGAGGCGTAGGCGAAGGCCGCGGCGATGTTGCCCGCCATCAGCCCGGCCAGCATGCGTGAGGCGAGTAGCCACCACAGATTCCGTGCACCGGCGAGGATCACGTAGGAAAGGCACGCGCCGGCGAGACTGCTCATGAGAATCGGCCGCCGCCCGTAGCGATCGCTCAGGCGTCCCCACCACGGCGCGGCGAGCAGCTGGCAAAGCGAATAGCTGCCGAGGATCGGCGTGATGAGCGCCGGGGAGGCACCGAAGCGGTCGGCCATGTAGGGCACGAGCGGAATGACGATGCCGAACCCCAGCGTGTCGACCATCGAGAACAGGAACAGCGCCCCGAGCCGCCCCTTCAAACGCGCCGCCCCGGCATCGGCTAGTGCCCCGGAACGATCGCGGAACTGTCGCCAGGCCGC
>Ga0210394_10004813_pt1 | contig 15495 bp, 14 predicted proteins | sample IncBWC12MmetaG_FD_160121 | JGI IMG/M metagenome (GOLD analysis project Ga0210394, IMG submission 160121) | Forest soil microbial communities from Barre Woods Harvard Forest LTER site, Petersham, Massachusetts, United States - Inc-BW-C-12-M | ecosystem: Environmental > Terrestrial > Soil >... | reverse complement strand
CGCGCCGCATTGGAGGATGCCGCTGAGGAGCACCTGGTCGGGCGAGGTCATCGGAATCGTCTCGCCTGTGTCAACGATCTTAACTCGTTGGCGTTGAGTTGCCACGACGCTGGACAGCTCTTTGAACTGCCCAAGGCAGAAACACAACGCGTCAATTGCGTGTCCCCCGGAGCTGGTCAATAAAGTATTGCCGTTCGAGCGATCTGCCATATAGGCCCAGTCACGCGTAAATTCAGTGCCCCACGTTGGCGTCGATACGATCATCGTGCACGAAAGCACCTTGCCAACGTAACCTTCGGCGACCAGGTCCCTGACGCGATTGAACTCGCGGGCCCCGCGAGCTTGTAGTCCCACCATGTGGTGGACCCCTTTACCGAGGGCCAAATCACGCATCTGTTGAGCCTGCTCAGTGGTAGCCGCGAGCGGCCATTCGCAGTAGAGATGCTTGCCGGCATTCAAAGCAGCTATCCCCAGCTGATGGTGAGAAGGCACCGGCACGCATAGCGAAACGAGGTCCACGTCGGGGTGCTGGACCATTTTGTAAGGGTCGGCAAAAGCGTGGGGAATTCCGAAATGCTTGGCCGTTTCGTCTGCGGTTTCCTGGCGGCTCGTGCTGACCGCCGTGATCTCGAACTCAGGAAGCGCGCTCAAGGCCGGAATGTGGGCATCACGCCCCCAGCCGGAGCGCATACTTGCTCCAATGATGCCAACACGGATTTTTTCTGTCGCCATGATGTTTTTCCCCTCGCGCGTGGTCGTGAAAATCCTCTCGGCCGTGATCGCCGATGACGCCCTCTAGGGCCGCTCCTTGTGCTACGACAAATCTAGAGCCTTGGTACACATGCGTCAAGAAGGTACAATGTAGGGCCATAGTCACCATTTGGAGACCATGACGATGCCAAAGTTTAAGCCCATCATACTGGACGAGGATTGTGCGCACCGCCGCGTGCTGGAGCTGTTCAGCGTCAAGTGGACCACGATGGTGCTCCACTCGCTGCACTTCAACGGCGGCATGTGCCGGACCGGCGTCCTGGCGCGGAGCCTGCCGGGGTGCTCGAAGAAGATGCTCACGCAGACGCTACGCGAAATGGAACGGGACAGGCTGATCGATCGGAAGGTCTATCCGGTTGTCCCGCCGATGGTCGAATACTCCCTGACGCCCATTGGCCGACTCTTCATCGAGCCGATCGAGATGCTTTATGCGTGGGCAGCAAAGAACGACGACGCGTTGTCAAAGCTCAGGAGGAGGCGCAAGAAGCACGCGTCTTCGACAGACAAAGCGAGGAAGGTTCAATAATCCTCGCCTTGAACACGCCGTTGAGACCTTGAATCTCATCCCCAACGCCGAGCTCGCCGTGATCCCGGATGCCGGCCACTTCGCCCTGTTTTCGGAACAAGAGCGGGTGATCCCGGTGATCAGGAATTTCCTGGAAAAGCCCGAGAAGAAAATCCCAATTGCAACCGCCGAAATGGGCTATCACCCGGACGAAACCAGATGAATCGAAAGGGAGAAGAATAATGCGGGCACCTTGCAGAGCAATGCCCTTCGGAGGAGGCTGTGATGCACATCTTTGTCTCAACGAGGGGTTCAGTCTGCGGTTTTTTGTTGGAAGTCGACTGTACACGAACTGTGCACGAACGGGTTGTTTTCAGCCTATTGGGGTTAGCTTTTGAGCGAAAGCAGATTCCCCGATTTGTTGGAAACGTTAGTAGTTGAAGTGATAGAAAGAGTGGGCGGAGACGAGTCTGGTGCTTTGCAAGCAGGGGGTCGGGGGTTCGAGTCCCCCCACGTCCACCAACTCTTTCTCTGATTGCAAAGCACTTATCAGATTCATCTCCACCGCAATCCCTCTGTTTTGGTTCCTTGGAGTGACCCCTAAAGTGAGACAGTTTCATGATGCACACTTTGCGGAACTGACGATTACTTCCGGTTAGGCCGTGTCACCCGCGCAGGGCGGCGAGCAAGCACCAACTGCCCAAAAGGGATTTCGGTCTCCTCGGAGTTTCACAAGGGCCCTCAGAGGGTTTAATACATATTGACAATACATGGTTTTACTGTCACAGTGTCGACATGCCGAAAATGATAACGGACAATGAGGCTGCCGTCCGGCGCGCGAAGATACTGACCGCCGCACGCTGGTGCTTCCTGAACTTCGGTTTTGCGAAGACGGCGTTCGAGGACATCGCCAAACGCGCCAACCTCTCGCGGACGCTGCTTTACCGGATTTTCAAGGACAAGGAGGAGATCTATCAGGCCGTCTTCCTGGACTGGCTGGTTTCCCGGCACCCTGCTGCGAAGCTGGCGGCGCAGGGGCCAGCCAGCCCCTACCAGCGCTTGCTCAGCGTGTGCCGGTTGATGGCGCTCGAGCCCTGGGCCGAAATGGTCGGCACGCCAATGGGGAGCGAGTTCTTGGAGACCTGTGAGCTGATCGACCCCAAGAGTGAGGCGCTCTACCGCAAGGTCGTGTACGAATGCGTCGCTGCCATCCTGGGCGACGAAGCGAGCACAGAGGTCTTCCTGCTCGCGTTGGACGGATTGTTCGCGGACAAGCCCCCGATGGCGGTGCTGGAGGGACGGACGAAGCTCCTCGCAGCGCGCTTCGCTCCTCGCTCTACAAAGGAAGGACTGCAGTCATGACAACGCCACCTGAAATCCAAGAGATCGTCATAATCACTGGTGCGTCTAGCGGCATCGGTGCGGCCACCGCGCGCGAACTGGCCCGGCGAGGGTTCCACGTCCTTGCGGGCATCCGGCGCGACCAGGACGCCGAGGCAATCCGGGGGCCGGGCATAGAGCCGCTCATCATCGACATCACCAACCCGGACCACATCCGGGCGCTAGCTACTCGGGTGCACGAGGATCCGCAGGGCCGGGCAGTGCGGGCGCTGGTGAACAACGCCGGCATCGGGGTCAACGCACCGGTCGAGGTTTTCGCGATTGACGAGTGGCGACGCCTGTTCGAGGTCAACTTCTTCGGCCACATCGCCATTATCCAGACACTCCTGCCGGCCTTGATCCGCAACAAGGGTCGCGTGGTCAACATCAGCTCCGTGGGGGGCAAGATCGCGATGGCCACCTATGGTCCTTACGCAGGCACAAAGTTCGCGCTCGAAGCAGTCAGCGATGCATTGCGCCGAGAGGTCGAGCCGCTTGGGGTGAAGGTCATTGTGGTCGAACCGGCTGCCGTCACGACCGAAATGCTCGGGCGGGTCGCTGTCACTGGCGAGCGCATCACCAGCGGAATGACGACAGAGCAGCGTGGTCGCTACGCCGCGCTCATGCGTTCAATCATCTCGCAGGCCGAGGCGGCTATCCCCAAGGGAGTGTCTGCCGAGGAGGCAGGTCGAGTCATCGCGGACGCGATCACCAGCAAGCGGCCTCGTACTCGCTACACCGTTGGTCGCGAGGCCTCACTGCTGCCTCTGCTCGCGATGCTCCCCGACCGGATGCTCGACCGCATCCTTGCCGCCGCTCTGCGTCCCCACTTTCCCAAGGAGAGCAAATCATGACCTTTGCGGGTCACGACGCCGGGCGAGAGGTACGGCCATAGAAAACGATTTTCTCTCGACAGAATCATGAACGCAAAATCAAAAACACTAAAGGGTGCCGAAGGATATCTCATTGAGATGACGCGAATCCGCTAAATTGGTCGATAGATAGTGTAAACGCTTACCCCACTTACAGAAGCCCTTCGACTTAATCTTTCAAGCAGCCAAAACAGAAGAATGGTGTTCTTCGAAGACCGATGTGGGCATCCGGCAGAGCAAGGCCCTTCGGACGAGGCGTCATTCACACCTTTGTCTCAACGAGGGGTTCCGTCCGTGGGTTTTTTGTTGGAAGTCGACTGTACACGAACTTGTGCACGAACGGGTTGTTTTCAGCTTATCGGGGTTAGCTTTTGAACGAAAGCAGATTCCCCGATTTGTTGGAAACGTTAGTAGTTGAAGTCTCTGAATTGCATATCCAAGCGGCTCGGACGGCCCATTGCCCCTGTCCATTAGGTCTGGTCGACGAAGAATGGGAAGGCGCGCAATGCGATGGTTGCCACCAGGCATACGAGGGCCGGTATCGCGAACCAATCGTAGACCGGCCAGTCACGGGCGTAAACCTTGTTGATGAGCAAACCCGGTTCGAGCGAATCAATCATGTGGGATGCGCGGTCCATGTCTCCTGCTGTACTGGCATCGAAGTAGTGGCCATCATCCTTGTATACCGCCTGAAGAAACCGCTGGACCTGCGCATTATCTTTTTCCAGATTGATGCCGACGACGTCCACGTGGGTATTCTCGGCGTTCAATGCGGTTAGTGCGTCCACGGGATCGCTGCCCCTATTGTTTTCGCCGTCGGTGAAGAGCACGATCAACTGATGACGCCGGTCGGCGGAATTCGACTGCTTCGCCAGTAACTGGTCGGACAAAACCAGGGCGTCACCGATGGCCGTGCTCCCCTCGCCCTGGATGCTGTTCTGGTCGACCATGTCGATGTACTGGAGTAGATAGTTGTAGTCGAAGGTTAGAGGGCACACGATGTACGGGTTGTTCGAAAAGAGGACCAAGGCGATACGGTCGTCATGCCGGAGGAGAACAAACGACCTCATCGCGCTTTTTACCGCATCGAGTCGCGTCATGCCATTGCCTGGCGCACCAGTCTTTTGTGCCGACGCGAGGCGGAGGTTCGGAATCTTTGTCTGCATGCTCATGGACACATCGAGCACCATGACGATATCCCGGCCGCGTGATTGCACCACGGCCTCTGGACGCTTTACGACCGGATCCATCAAGGCAAGCAGGGTGAGGACCAATCCCGCGAACAGAACGGCGATCGGCAGACGCCGCAGAAGCGAAGCGCGGAAGGAGGAATCGCGCAACCAGCGCACGGTCGTCGACGCCGCATATTGCCGCCGCATGCGCCATCGGGCGAGAACCAGGCCCGCCAATGCCGGGATCAGCCACCACGCCAGTTCGAGTCGGACAAAGCGCATCGTATTCAAGGCCCCGAGGCAAGCACCTCTTCCGCGTGCTTCATCGTTTGCCGACAGGCCTCGGCCGAGGGCAGCAGGTCAACCGGCGCGTAAAGCGCCTGCTCGCATGCGGTCAACACGGACGTGACAAGTTCGGCTGATGGACGCGCGCCGCGCTCCGAGAGCGCCGGCCCGATCTCGGCCGATGTCAGGTTGGAGGCCTGGACGCCACACACGTCACGCAGGTGATCGCGCACCAGTGAGTTCAGGCGCGCGTACACCTTGCACCGTCCTTCGGGCGTGGCGATGTCCATCGATCGCAACGTCTCGAGCGATGTCTGTTCTCCCTCGCGGACCTGGCGCGGTGACCGGACCGCGCCCCGCTGCCGGATACGCCGGACGAGCATTGAGGCGAAGAGCAACGCGGGCGCGATGGAGATCACCACAAGGCCAATGCCCACTGACTGAAGCATCGCGTACCGCAGCGGCCGTACAGCGGCCGGACGGGCGTCGCGGACCGAATAGGTCTTTTGATCGTCGGCGAGGAGACTGCGCACGGCCGCAACCAAGGCGGGCAACTGTACTTCCCCGGCCTCCGTCGAATCTTCGATCCGCTGGCCTGGGCGCTTTACGTAGTATCGGACGCCCATCGCGCCAATCTTGAGCGTCGTGGCATCGACGCTGTAGGTCGTCAGGTAGTATCTGAATCTATACGTAGTCGCATCGCCGGGTCCGACGTTGCGATCCGTGTCATTCCCCAGGACCTCGAAACCGTCGAGCTTTAGTTTGTCTGGAGAAAGATCGTCGGCCAGGATGTCGACGCCTGGCTGGCACTTGAGCTCGATCGTATACGTCACGCGATCGCCCACCCAGACGGCGGTGCGATCCAGCAGCGCTTGTACCTCAACCTGCTGCTGCACAGGTGGAGGAGCACTTGGTTGCTTGCTCGTGCTAGGAACCGCGGGCAGCTCTTTCCCCGATCCGGCTTTCTGCGGGGTCTGTGCAATCGCCGTTGCGGCGCAAAGTGCGCAGCCGATGATTGCGGCCCATATGATCCGGCGGCTCGTCACGATTTCATCCTCTGCGTAAACAGCGCCAACAACGGCTCAATCGGATTCCGATCCGTTGGCACGTACACGTAATCCATCGGCACTCTGTAAAAAGTACGCGTCAAAGCATCGCGGCGCTGCCGGGCTTTGTTGTCATACCGCCGGCGCGCGCGCTCTCCCAGCGCCAGCGCGACGTGACGACCCGACTCAATGTCTCGCACGTTGATGTATCCATGGCCGGCAGGCAAGGCTGTTTCGGCGGAATCCTCCGGCACCACGGCAATCAGGTCGTGCCGCGCGGCCAGCATCGACAACTCCCTGCTGGCGAGCAGGTCCTCGTTGGTCATGAAGTCGGACACAAAGAACACCACGCTGGTTCTCTTCAGTGTTTGCAGTAGATGCCGGACGGCAGGCATGAGCGCCGTTTGCCCTGGCGGCGAGGAAAGGTCCCAGCAGTGCTCGAGCAGCGCCCACGCGGCTGCGCGCGTGCGGCGCGGCGCGCTGGATACCACGACCTGATCGGCAAATGCGACGAATCCGGTGCTGATTTGATCGGAGAGCGCGGAAAACAGAAGCGATCCCGTGATAAACGTCAGCATCTCCTTCTTCGAGTAATGGGATGTGCCGAGCTCCATCGATCGCGACACGTCCATGACGATCATGACGTTCAGCTCGCGTTCCGCGTGGGTATGCCGCAGGTAAGGCGTGCCCATTCGCGCCGTCACGTTCCAATCGATCCGCCGCACGTCGTCGCCGGGCCGGTACGGCTTGTGCTCGTCGAAATCGAACCCCTGGCCCCGGAGCCGGCTCGTGTAGGCGCCGATGCGCTGATTGCGGATCTTCTTGGCGGTGTATACCTCGATGTACCGAAGCTCGCGCACGACTCGCTCGGGAATCATGGGATCGGCACCGCCTGAAGCAACTGGTTGAGAATCTCGTCCGCCTCGATGTTCTCCGCCTGCGCGCGAATGCTCCGCATGATCCGGTGCCGCGCGGCATCGCAGAAGATCTCCTTCACGTCCGCGGGAAGGACGTACATTCGACCGTGCAGGAACGCCGTGACGCGCGCCAGAGCCAGCACGTGCTGATAGGCGCGGGGTGACATGCCGACGACGACCAGCTCTTTCAAATCGTTGCGACCCACCTGATCCGGAGCTCGCGTGGCGCGTCCAAGCCGGACGATGTAGTCCACGATCTTTTCGTCTATGAACACGGCGGTGCGGATGTACTCGCGCAAAGCCGTAACATCGGATGGCGAGACGCGATGTTTGATTGGCGTCTCCATCATACGCATTTGCAACATCTTAATTTCCTCGTCTTGCGACGGATAGCCGACGCGCAGCATCATCGAGAAGCGATCGAGTTGGGCCTCGGGCAGGGCGTAGACGCCTTCCTGCTCGACCGGGTTTTGCGTGGCGAGAACCCAGAACGGATCGTCCAGGATAAACGTGGTGTCGGCCAGCGTAACCTGGCGTTCCTGCATCGCTTCGAGCAGCGCGCTCTGCGTTTTCGGCGTTGCGCGGTTGATCTCGTCAGCGAGGAGGATATTGGTGAAGATCGGACCCTTCTCGATCCGAAACGTCGAGGCCTTCGCGTCATAGACACGCGTGCCGAGGATATCGGCCGGCAATAGATCGGGCGTGAGCTGAATGCGCTGGAACCGCGCCGAAATCGCATACGCGAGTGTCGTGGCGGTAAGCGTCTTGGCCACGCCAGGCACCCCCTCCAGCAGAATGTGGCCGCAGCCGGCATGCACGTGTTCGTGCTGGGCCGCAAATGGGATGGCAGCGAAGAGGCCCGTCAGCAGTCGCCGCACCAACACGTGTTGCCCGACGATCACCTTGGCGATCTCGTTCTCGAGACCGGCGACGAGATCAACGGCGTACTCGGCAGACAGTTGGTTTGATACGCTCATGGTTTGCGAATGCTCATAACAACAGCCAAAGAGCCGCGCTAGCGACACAAGCTAGCGCCAGACTAAACGGGTACAAATCGCTGAGCCCCGCCGATGTCTTCCAGCTGGCGATCCTGCGTTCGCGGTTGACGACGTTGACGATGGCTTGCGTCATCTCCTTGCCCGTCATCGACCGGGCGTACTGGCCACCCGTGGTTTCGGCGATCGATCTCAGGGTCGACTCCTCAAATTTCGTTTCGACGATGGCCCCGTTCTCGTCGGTGAGGTATTTCCCTCCATAGGGAACCGTCCGTTGGAAAAGCTTGGCCATCGCGACAGCCGCCTTCGCTTCCATATCCAACTCGGGAATCGGAACCTCCTTCTCGGACCCGATGCCGATGCAATAAATTCGGTAGCCTTGGGAATGGGCCTTGGCTACCGCCGCGTCGAGCTCCTGGCCATGATCTTCACCGTCCGAAATAAGCAGGAAGATCTTCTTCGTCGGCTGTTTGTCTTTTTGTGCAATTTCCATCGCGCTATTGAGCGCCGCGCCGACGTCGGTGCCGTACTGCGGCTTAACGTCGTCGTCGGCCCAATCGAGATAGAAGAATATATCTTCCAGGTCGTACGTGAGGTAGGACAAAACGACCGGTTCATCGGCGAAACTCACCAGAGCCACGCGGCCGATTGCGTCCGGCTTTTGGTGCAGGAAGTTCTTGATCTCCAGCGTCGCGCGCGTGAAACGGGTGGGTGAGATGTCATGCGCCCGCATGGATATGGAGTGGTCCAGCATGATGATGAGGTCTTGCTGGTCGTATTCGGGCGTTCGCTGGCTGATGAGCGCTTGAGGACGCACCAGCGCGAAAACCAGGGCGCCGCCGGCGATGAGGGCTAAGACCAGAACGGCTGCATTCCGGATCCAGGTCGTGCGTCGGGAGAGCGCCTTGAATCGGCGCGCGATCGCCGCCTCACTCCGAACCATGCGCGTGTACACAAAATGAATGGTCCAGACCGCGGCCAGAACCGGGAGAGCGAGCCACAATTCCATAAGATCGGGGCGGAGGAATCTCAACTCACCCGCCAATCTTCACTGGCTTGCTCTTGGGTGGTTCCGGGCGAAGCAGGTTCAAGGGCTGAGTGGCTGACTCCTTGGGATGCGCGCTCATCGTCTTTTGAAGCCGCGCTACCAGCTCGAAATTGTACTTCGTGTCCCAGTCTTCCGGCGCAGCCTCGACAGCTCGGTGCAGCTCCTGCTGCGCGCTGTTCAACCATTGCTGTCGCGCCTCCGGTTTCCGCTCGGCATCGCCTTTGTGATAGAGCGCCAAACCGGCCCAGAAATGCGGCATCGCGCCTTCCGGCGCGCGCTCTGCTTTATCGATGGTGTCGTCGTAACGCCCCAGCCGGTACAGCAGCCAGAGTTGATTGGCAACGATGCGGCTGTACTCAGAGGCGAACAGCTGCTTGATGGGAGGTGCTTGATCGAACCGAGCTTCGGCGGCCGCGTAGTCGGCAAGCGCGCGGTCGAACTGACCGGCGGCAAGCGCGGCATCGGCTTCTGTGACTGGGCGGGTCCATCGCGCGTAGGCCAGCGCCGCGCACCCCGCAAGAAGCACGAACACCATCAGGCCGAGCACGATTGACTTGATTCCGCCGGTCATTGGATTTGCACCCCCAAGGCTCGGGCACAATACACCTCTTCCGCTTTCCACGCAACAAAGCGCTTCAGCTTTGTGTGTTCCTTCTCCAGCTGTTTCAGACGCTTCGCCTGCGAGCTTCAAACCGCCGTATTCCTTCCGCCAGCGGTGGTAGGTCTGTACGGTGATCTCTGCTTCCGTGCAGTCCTGCGGGGTGGTCTTACGATTCGCCAGTTCTGCTTCGATCTGCCGCAGCAACGTCACGATCTGCTCGGCCTTCTCTTCGTTGCCATAACCGGTCTTCCTCCCAGGTGAATTTTCTCTCACTTCACCTGGTACAAAAATCCCCGGTCAGGTCACTGACAATGCTCACAGAAAAGAGTGGCCATGATTGCAGCACCATCCAATGTTGGCCGAACCGACCGGCAACTGTCGCGTGGGCCTTAGAACCAAACTTAGCTATCTCGCTAGCCCGTAGGACGCGAACGATTAAGCAAATACCCTCCGTCACGACCCCATTTCAATCAACGGGAGCGTTGTGTAGCTTAGGGTGATTCGTCTGCCACGCGTGGTTTGAAACGGCCCGATCATTGCCCCGTGCGGATTCTCTGGGTGTATCATCCTCGCCATGGTTTCAGCGGGGAACGAATCCGAATCGAGACGGCTGCTATCATCATCGAATAGGTTCCTACGTTCATCTCTAGCGGTAAGACCGAGGTGATATGTGGCAACGAATGAACATTCAGTACAGCTCGCCGGTGTGGATCTCGCCGGGCGAAATCACGTGTGCGCTTTCTTCAACACCATCGAGGAGGAGCACAGAGTGCTCGGCTCGTTCTACAAAGACGGCCTCGACCGTGGCGAAAAGGCCTCCCATATTGTGGATTCAGCCAATCGGGAGGAGCATTTGAAGCGGCTCGCCGAGGCGGGTATACATGTACAAGAAACCATGCATACCGGCCAACTGGAGGTGTTCCCGTGGACCGACGCATATGTGCGGGACCACCGGTTCGACCAGGATGCAATGCTCGCTACAGTCCAAGAGCTAATCGAATCGGGCGCAGCCGCCGGCTACCCGCTTACCAGACTGGTGGGACATCATATGGATTGGTTGTTTCTCGAGAAATCTGCCACATACAACCTGGTGGAATACGAGGCACGACTCAATCATGTTCTTTCCAAGCACAACGATCCGGTGATCTGCAACTACAATCCGTCCAAATTTGGCGCAGCTGTAGCGATGGACATCATGCGGACGCACCCGCTCGTAATTATCGGTGGGTTACTGCGGGAGAACCCGTTCTTCGTTCCTCCCGAGCAGTTCCTCGATGAGATGCGAGAACGACGCTTAGCAAAGACAACCGTGGCATAGAGAATTGTTCAAATGACCGTAGATTCCTCTGCGGAGATCCTGCGCCTGCGTGCAACGGTCAGAGATCTCCTGGCGCTTTCGACGATCCCGGAGGCTTGGGTGGGACGAGAACCGCCTGCCATTGCCGCCGATCTCGCCGATTTGCTGATCGGATCGCTCGAGCTGGATTTCGCTTTTGTGCGCTTGTCCGATCCCACAGGGAGTCAGGTAGCCGAGGTGAAGCGGGGGAATTCTTGGAAGACATTTCCGGAATGGCTGCAGGAACACCTCGCTGTGTTCGGTCAGATTTCTCGGAAGGAAATCGTGACCAACATTGGCGGGGTCGAGGAATCCTGCTGCGGTATCGTGATTCCTATCGGCGTCAACAGCGAACGCGGTCTCATTGCGGCGGCATCGAATCGCCACGGTTTCCCCAACCAGATCGATCAGCAACTGCTTTCCGTAGCTGCGAATAACGGCGCGACAGCATTTCAGAACGCATTCCTTATCAAGGAGCTGCGCAACACGCAAGAAGCCTTGCGAGCTAATGAGCAAGAGCTTCGCAGGGCCCGCGACGAATTAGAGATTAAAGTGGCGGAACGAACGGCCGAATTACGCAGGAGCGAAAGAGAACTACGTGACGACGTTGAAAAACGCAAACAAGCCGAGTTTGAACTTAGGCGGAGCAAAAGCCATTTAGCCGACGCGCAGAAGCTTAGCCGGACCGGCTTTGTCGGAATGGAGCGAAGTACCAAGCGGATATTTTGGTCCGAGGAAGCGGCTCGGATTTACGGGTACCCCCCGGGGACGCAACCGACGCCCGACTTGATATTGCAGCGATCTCATCCTGACGATGTAGGCCTTCTCAAAGAAGTTCTGGAGCGTGCGGCGCAGGGCGGAAATGACTTTGATTGGGAGCATCGGTTGCTGATGCCGGATGGTTCGATAAAGCATCTTCATGATCTTGCGCATTGCTTAAGGGACGAGGCAGGCAACGAAGAAATTGTCGGCGCGATAATGGATATCACGGAACGTAAAGTCGCGGAAGAAGCGATCCGGCGAAGCGAAGCTTACCTAGCCGAAGCGCAAAGACTCAGTCACACGGGCAGTTTCGGGTGGAAGTCAGACACCGGAGAGATCGTGTGGTCAGAGGAAACCTATCGCATTTTTGAGTACAACCGGGCCGAGAAACCAACCCTAGAGAAAGTCTTCCAGCGCATACATCCTCAGGATAAAACACTTGCACAACAGGTCACCGAGCGCGTATCCAGTACCGGCGAAGACGTCGAGCACGAGTGTCGTCTGGTTGTGCCAAGCGGGGCAATTAAGCACCTCCACGTGCGAGCCCACGCTCTCCGTGATTCATCCGGCAAAATCGAGTTTGTTGGGGCGGTGACCGACATCACCGAGCGCAAGGCTGCCGAAGAAAGGATCCGGCGGCAAGAAGCCGAGCTCCGGCAGATGCTGGACCTCGCGCCTCAACTTGTTGCTGTATTTGGACCCAACCGTGAACGTATCCGTGTCAACCGCATCGCACTTGATTACTTAGGCCTTAGTCTCGAGGATTGGCGCCAGACACCTGAGCCTGGTGCGTTCGTTCACCCAGATGACCGGGCGCGGGACCGGGATTATTTTGATTGTGCTCTCTCTGCAGGATCGGCCTACGAGTTGGAGCTACGACTGCGCAAGGGCGATGGAACTTACCGCTGGTTTCTGGTTCGCTACAACCCGGTTCGCGATGACAAGGGACAGATCAGACGTTGGTATGTCGCGTGTACCGATATCGAAGACCGCAAGCGAGCTGAAGAGAAACTGCAACAGGAAAACGTCGCTCTCCGCGAAGAAATCGACAAGGCATCGATGTTTGAGGAGATCGTTGGAACTTCGCCCGCCTTGCGAACTGTGCTCTCGCGCATCTCCAAGGTTGCGCCAACCGATTCTACGGTGCTTATTACAGGTGAGACTGGAACCGGTAAGGAGCTTGTTGCCCGCGCGATCCACCGACGGTCAAATCGCGCCTCGCGCGCATTTGTCAGTGTGAACTGCGCCGCAATTCCCCGTGACTTGATCGCGTCGGAGTTGTTCGGCCATGAGAAGGGGGCGTTCACGGGAGCCGTGCAGCGCCGAATCGGCCGGTTCGAACTGGCCGAGGGCGGGACGATCTTCCTGGACGAGGTAGGCGAACTATTGCCAGACACTCAGGTCGCGCTGCTCAGGGTGCTACAGGAGCGGGAATTTGAGAGGGTCGGCGGAAGGCAACCTATCCACGTCGATGTTCGCGTCATCGCAGCGACGAATCGTGATCTGAAGGCAGCCGTGGCCACTGGGAATTTCCGAGAGGACCTTTATTACCGGCTGAACGTATTTCCGCTCGAGGTGCCGCCTTTGCGGGCACGAAGGGCGGATATTTCGCTGCTCGTTGAATACTTCATCGATCGCTACGCGCGCAAAGCGGGAAAGAACATCAGGAGTGTCGACAAAAAGACCCTGCAACTGCTCGAGTCGTACCCTTGGCCCGGAAACATACGCGAACTGCAGAACATCATCGAACGGTCGGTAATCGTGTGCGAAACAGAGGTCTTTACGGTAGATGAAAGCTGGCTATCAAAACAGTCTCATGATGAGAGATCAGGCGGCACGCTCTACCTTTCGCAGAAGCTGGCAGCGAAAGAAAAAGAGGTGATCGAAGAAGCTCTGCGGGAAAGCCAAGGTCGAGTATTCGGAGCCTCAGGCGCGGCAGCCAAGCTAGGGGTTGCGCGGTCCACGCTGGAATCGAAGATTCAGTCGCTCAACATCGACAAGAAGCGTTTCAAGGCGAAGCCACAGAACTGAACTCCCTGCCGATCCAGGCAATAAGTCACCGACCTGCCAGAGCGCACAAAGGTCATCCCGCCGTCAGACGAGCTACCGATATCTGTTCTGCCCGGAATTCCGTCATTGTTGAAACGCCGGACATTTTTGTGTACGGCTAGCCTTTTGTTGTCAGTAACTTACCGTTGGTCATCAAACTGCCTTTCTCCAATCCGGTCTATATGTTCTCGCAGCAAAGCAACCGGTGTATCTGGGTCATGGATAGAAATTTACGAGCGGGGAATCACAGACGATGCCACCCGATGCGAGCGTAGTTAAAGACCTGATGAAGAAAAACCTGCTCGGAGTTTTCAGTGAACACGACGCCGAGAAGCGCGGTTCGCTGATCGCCAAGATTTGGGATAGCAAAGGCGTTTTCATCGACCCAGAAGGCCGTCACGTTGGACATACAGCTATCAACGACGCCGTAGAGCAACTGCAGCGTCGGTTTCCCGATTGTGCATTCTCAGAGTTGGCGGATGGCGACGCATACAGTGGTGTCGGACGCCTCCGGTGGGGCTTCGGTCCACCCAGCGAGCCGCGGAAGATGACTGGTGTGGATGTGTTGGTCGCGTCTGACGATCGTCGGATCACCGCCCTGTACACGTTCGTGGACGCAGTTAAGGGGTGATCTTCCTTTTGGAGAAAGAGTCAATTGAAAACGAGATGCGAAAACAAGCCACCGAGAGCCAACTCGGTTCGAGCCAGGAACGACGGAGGGCCGTCACCTGCGCCTGCCCCGCGAGGAATGACATTCGATTCGCCGCACCTCCTGTTTTCAAGCAGAGGGAGTTTGCATGCTAAGAACTCGGAGAACAGGGAATGGCCGAGTTCTGTTCACACTCAGTGGCCGGATCGAAACAACGGAGGATATCAATCAGCTTCAACAACTGCTCGCCGCCGAGACATCCGGGCGACACCTGATTTTGGATTTGAGGGATGTGACGCTGGTCAACCAGGACGCCGTCGAATTTCTCCGCCGCTGCGAGGCCGACGGTATCAAGCTGGAAAATTGCCCTCTCCATGTTCGAAGGTGGATCGATCAAGTAAAAGATCGCCCCAAGCGACGTGGGTATGACAAAGGCTTTTCAGGCCACTGAATATCATTTGCGGGGACTCATTCCCGTGAAATGCAATTAACGCTCGCTTCATAGAAAGGAACACATGATGCAAACGTTCACAAAAACTGGCCTCGAGGCGCTTCTGACGCCCGAGAATTGCGCCCTTGTCCTGATCGATCACCAGCCATTCCAACTCGCGAACGTGAACAGCCACGAACCGACCATGGTCATCAATAATGTCACAGCTCTCGCCAAGATCGGGAAGGCATATAGCATCCCAACGATTCTCACAAGCGTAAGGGGGGAAAGCGGCGGCAAGATTTTTAGCCAGGTTCAGGCGGTCTTTCCCGAGCAGAAGCCGATCGACCGCACCTTCATCAATGCTTGGGAGGATCGCCGCGTCGTCGAAGCGGTGAAGAAGACCGGGCGGAAAAAGCTCGTGATCGCCGCCCTATGGTCGGAGATGTGTCTTGCGATGCCTGCGATCCAGGCGATGGGTGAAGGATACGACGTGTACGTCGTCACTGACGCATCGGGCGGCGTATCTCCGGAAGCACATGACATGGCAATCCGCCGGCTCGTCGCTGCCGGGGCGCAACCGATCACGTGGCTGGGCATGGCCGGCGAACTGCAGCGCGATTGGGCCCGCACCGATAAGCTGGGGCAGGTGACCCAGATCCTGCTGGACCATGCCG
>Ga0210394_10004811_pt1 | contig 15496 bp, 13 predicted proteins | sample IncBWC12MmetaG_FD_160121 | JGI IMG/M metagenome (GOLD analysis project Ga0210394, IMG submission 160121) | Forest soil microbial communities from Barre Woods Harvard Forest LTER site, Petersham, Massachusetts, United States - Inc-BW-C-12-M | ecosystem: Environmental > Terrestrial > Soil >... | reverse complement strand
GCTTCACGCAGGTCTGGTTTAGTAGAGACAACGTTCTAACTTCGGAACTCCACAGTTCTCATGAAACAAATCGCATTGGTAACCGGTGCAGAGGGCTTCATTGGCTCTCACCTGGTCAATTTTCTGCACGCGGACGGCTGGAAAGTGATTGGTGCATATCTTAACCAGGGCCCTGCCATTTCGGCTGAGCTTCCGAATGTGCGTTTTGAGCAGTGTGATCTCCGGAACGGCCAGCGCATCTCGCAAATCTTGAATGAACATCAGCCGACGCACATATTTCATTTAGGGGCGCAGAGCCTACCAACGTTGTCATGGTCCAATCCGGTGGAGACCTTCGAGTCGAATATCATGGGTTCGCTACACTTGTTCGAGGCCGTGCGTCATGCAAAAAAGCCTGCTACGGTGGTCTCCGCTTGTTCGAGCGCTGAATATGGACACGTTCCCCCGGCTGCTATTCCAGTCACTGAAGAGCAACCGTTTCGGCCATTACATCCGTATGGCATCAGCAAAGTTTGTTTGGATTTGCTGGCGCGGGAGTATTTCCTGGATTACAAAATCCCAGCTATCAATTTGCGGCTCTTTAATACCACTGGGCCGGGTAAGACCAGCGATGCGCCCTCGGACTTCGTACGTCAGTTAGTTCGAATTAAGAAGGGCCTGCAGCCACCGGTCATAGAAGTCGGGAATCTGAAACCCCACCGCGCGTTTCTAGATGTTGATGACACTGTTCGTGGCTTTTACCTCGCTGCACTAAAAGGGAAACATGGCGAGGCTTACAACCTGTGCGCCACCAAGACCCATGAAATTGGTGAGCTATTGCGCACGGCCATACGCCTATCTGGAGTGAAAGCGGAAATACGACCCGTGCCGCGTTTGATGCGTCCTTCCGACGAGAAAATTATTTTCGGCAGCACTCGCAAGATTCGTAGGGATACAGGTTGGAAACCGCTGAAGTCGATCGAGCAGACCTTGAAGTCCATGCTGGAGTATTGGGACGCGAATATGTAAACGCCGGCATGTTGCGGCGTTTAATTGATCAAACGCGTAGTCAAAATGAACTCTTCTAAAAAGACTCCCGCGCGACTGGATGCTGACCTTCAAGATATACCGGCCGTCCTGCTTGTTGGCGGAATGGGTACACGTCTGCGATCTGTTCTGCCGTCGACACCCAAACCGTTGGCCCGGGTTGGAAATCTGCCTTTCCTGCAGCTCTTGGTTCTGCAGCTTCGCTCACAAGGCATTCGGCGCATCGTAATGTGCACCGGTCATCTTGCCGAGCAGATCGAAAAAGAATTCGGCGACGGCCACAAGTGGGATGTTGGGATTGATTATTCGAAGGAATTGAAGCCGCTTGGAACCGCGGGAGCAGTGAAACTCGCCGAGCGCTATCTTCAAAATGCTTCCGACTTCCTAGTTATGAACGGCGATTCATTTCTAGAACTTGATTTTCGAGAGTTCATCCGCTTTCATCGGGAGCGCGGCGGTTTGATCAGCATGGCGGTTCGCAGAGTTCACGACGCGGCGCGATACGGAAGCGTTCAACTCGACGCAAATCGGCGAGTGCTTGGGTTCCGCGAGAAAACGAGTGACTCGGTTCCCGGCATGGTAAATGGCGGCGTGTATGTGTTCAACCATTCCATCCTGAAGCAAATTCCTGAAGGACCGGCTAGCTTAGAACGGGATATATTTCCGCAGGCACTCGAACGCGGGGTCTACGCACTCGATCAGCAAGGCATGTTTATAGACATTGGGACGCCTGAAGATTACGCGAGAGCCCAAACGCTCGCTGAGAATCTTTACCAGGCAGCCTCATCTAAATCGTAAATTGACAAAAGGCCTACGTTGTATGAGCAAAGCAGTCTTTTTGGATCGCGACGGCGTTATCAATCAGAAGCCCCCCGAGGGCGACTACGTAACTCGCTGGGAGGATTTTCATATCCTTCCAGGAGTGGCAGAAGGCGTTGCTCTGCTAAACCGAGCCGGATTTACCGTAATTGTCGTTACCAATCAGCGCTGCATCGCGAAAGGTCTGCTGACCGTGGTTGAGTTGGAGAACATGCACCAAAGAATGACTGAACTCCTCGCCGGGTCCGGTGCAATCATTGATGGGACTTTTTACTGCCCGCACGAAATCGAGCCTGTCTGTGAGTGTCGCAAACCCGCGCCGGCAATGTTGCTAAAAGCGGCGAGCTTGCACGGGATTGATTTATCAGCATCCTGGATGATTGGCGATTCCGACATCGATATACAGGCCGGCGTAAATGCGGGCTGCAAAACAGTCCGGCTGATAGAAGGGGTCGAAGCGCCAGACAACGCGAAGCGCGCTTCTGGCTCAACAACTCACGCGGATATCATTGCGCGGTCATTTTTAGAGGCTATTCGCCGGATATTCGAACGGGAGGGAGTCGCCATCGACTCGTTTTCCAGTACACCTACGGCGATATAGAACTTAAATTCTCGACGAGACATGACAGTCCACATGAACAAAAGGAAACGAACCGCATGATAACAACGCGCACTCCTATGCGTATTTCATTCTTCGGCGGCGGCACCGATTATCCGATTTGGTTTCGCGAGTTCGGCGGCTCGGTGCTGTCCACCGCTATTGATAAGAGTTGCTACATTACTTGCCGGCGTCTTCCGCCGTTTTTCGAATACCACAGCCGCATTTCGTACTCGAGAATCGAAAACGTCAATGAAAACAACGCGATTGAACATCCCTCTGTCCGTGGATGTTTACAGTATATGGGCGTTGACGAAGGAGTTGAGATTCACCACGTAGCCGATCTTCCCGCCCGCACCGGCTTGGGTACGAGTTCGGCATTTACAGTAGGGCTTTTGTTGGGTCTGTACGCGCTGCGGGATCAGATGCGCAACAAGCACGCACTCGCTTCCGACGCAATCCACGTGGAGCAGGAAGTGATCAAAGAGGCGGTTGGCTCACAGGACCAAATTAGCGCCGCCTACGGCGGATTTAATCGCATCAACTTTAATACCGACGGAAGTTTCGAGGTCAAGCCGATCATAACTTCCCCAGACAGATTGGCTGCACTGCAGCAAAACTGTGCGCTCTACTTCACGGGATTTTCGAGAATAGCTGCGGAGATTGCTAAAGAGCAGATCAGACTGACGCCGCAGCGAAAGAATGAGCTAGAGCGGATGCGTCAGATGGTGGATGAAGCCGAAGCTATCGTAACAAATCCGAATCGCCCTATAGATGAATTTGGACATTTGTTGCATGAATGCTGGCAAGTGAAAAAAACGTTGACGCAGAAAATTACGAACGCGAACCTGGATGATATTTACGAAGCCGGACGTAGCGCCGGAGCGCTTGGTGGCAAACTGCTCGGAGCGGGCGGTGGCGGCTTCATGCTTTTCTTCGTCCCACCTGAACGCCGTGAGGCGCTGCGTATGCGCCTCAAGAACCTGTTATGCGTACCAATAAAGTTCTCGGATCGCGGTAGCCATGTGGTTGTTTACGAGCCGGAAGAAAAGTACGACGAGTCGCTTACCATCGAACGCTCTGAAGTGTATGCCCAGCCACGCCCTGGGGTTAACTAGCACGGTAAAGAATTGAATCGCGAGATCTGCTGTGCAGTTTCAGCAGAATAAACTGGTCTAGCAAAACGATGGTCGAGGATAACATGAGTCAACGGGCCTCTTTTCCACCCTATGTTGTGGTCACCCCTGCCCGAAACGAAGCGGCATTCATCGAGAAGACCATCCAAACGATGGTTTGTCAGACCGTCCTACCCCAAAAATGGGTGATTGTGAACGACGGGTCCACGGACGACACAGGAAGCATTGTAGAAAAATATGCTGCGAAATATGACTGGTTAGAATTAGTAAATCTTCCCGTACGGCGTGAACGAAATTTCGCTGCGAAAGTTTATGCATTCAATGCCGGTCTTGAGCTATTGAAGGATGTTCCGTACGAAATCATTGCGAATTTGGATGGAGACGTTGGATTAGATAAAGATCACTTTGAATTTCTCTTGAATAAGTTTATGGATGACTCCCCTCTGGGTGTAGCCGGAACGATTTTCCGGGAAGAAGGCGGGTACAGCTCCGAAACCAGCAGTTTTGAGGGGCAGAATCACGTTTCCGGCCAATGCCAGGTTTTCAGACGCCAGTGCTTTGAGCAAATTGGTGGGTATTACGCAAATAAAGAAGGCGGCATCGATTGGATCGCAGTCACCACAGCGAGGATGATGGGCTGGACAACGCGTTCGTATCGCGAGAAGTCGTTTTTCCACTTCAGACACCTGGGCACGGCCGAGCGTGGCATCCTGGCCTCGTCATTTTCCTATGGCGAAAAGGATTACTATCTGGGTGGTCATCCGATTTGGGAGCTGTTTCGAGTTACGTATCGACTGACCAAGGCGCCTTACATCGTTGATGGACTGGCCCTGGGCCTGGGCTATGGATGGGCCATGTTGCGAAGAGTCCACAGGCCGGTCTCCAAGGAGCTCATGGCCTTCCACCGCAAAGAACAAATGGGGAAGTTATCAGCAATCCTGAAGTCTCTTCTCACGTTTAAATCGATCGACAAGTTTAAGGTTCTTCCTGAATAGGCACTCCGTTGATCCTGGATCAAGTCCAAAACGTGGACAAAGCTCAAATTGCAAGGGTAGAGACCGCCGTTCTCCGCTTTACGGAGTGGCTTGACCGATATGGCGAGAGTTCGTACGACCATCAGAGCTTTTTCGCGAGCGATTTAGCGCGCGCTGCCAAAGCTTTGTATTACAAGAAGCCGCTGCTAGGGACGCTGGCAGTTTCCCCTATGATCTTTTGTGAGGCCTTTTTACCATCGGCCCGCAGACTCTTTTGGAAGCGACAACGATTTCCCATCGCGGACGCTCACTACGCTATGGGTTTTGCTTTCCTGTCGCGCGTTCTCGAGGATAAGCGATATTACGAACGCGCCGTGCATTTCCTCGAAGTCCTCATCCAAACCAGGTCACCCGGCTACGTTCACTACGGCTGGGGATATCCATTTAATTGGGAAACCAGGCGCGGTCCGATCTGGCATGACACTCCTTTCATCACCACTATTCCTTATGTTTATGAAGCTTTTCAGGAGGTCTACCGGATCGATGACAACCCAAAGTGGCGCGCGATTATGCAGTCTATTGCGCAGCACGCCGTTGAAGATTATCGGGATGTGACAACATCTCCTAACGCTTCATCCTGCTTCTACGATCCCCGGCCCGAGGATTCCAGCGGAGTCATAAACGCGAGCGCTTACCGGGCGTTTCTTCTGACCTCGGCATCCATTGATTTCTCGAATGACAGCTACCGAAAAATCGCTGACAGGAATCTGAATTTTGTCTTGGAAGCTCAGAATCCGGATGGCTCTTGGCCTTATTCCACGGATGAGGTTAGAACGTTTGTGGATCACTTTCATACTTGCTTCGTGCTGAAAGCATTGGCGAAGATCGAGGCCATTACAAAGAATCTGGATTGCACGAAGGCTATTGAGCGTGGAGTTGACTATTACGTTAAAAACCTCTTCGATGAAGAAGGACTACCGAAGCCGTTCTCGCGCAAGCCTCGCATGACAGTATATCGACGCGAATTGTATGATTATGCAGAGTGCATAAATGTGGGAGTTCTCCTGGCGGGACGGTTTCCCGCACTCGATGAGGCTTCGTCGCGCGCGATGAACCTGGACGGCTGGCAAAAGTCCGACGGCTCTTTTCGCAGCCGCCAACTTTTACTTGGATGGGATAATACTCCGATGCATCGCTGGGCTCAGTCACAATTATTTCGCAGCCTTTGCTTTTTCTTGTACCGGAATAGCCGGAACGCTGACGCCAAATTCTTAGGGCAGAACTAACCTACTTATGTGTGGGATTTGCGGACAATATAACTTCGGAAGCCAGGCTCCGGTGCTCCGTCAAGATGTGGAACGGATGACGCGGAGCATCATCCACCGCGGGCCGGATGATGAAGGCTATTACATCGCAGGGCCACTCGGGTTCGGATTCCGCCGGCTTTCGATCATCGATCTGGTGGGCGGACATCAACCCATGTCCGACCGCGAAGAATCCGTTTGGGTAATTTTCAACGGTGAAATCTACAATTTCCCTGAACTCAAGCGTGAGCTGGAAGGCTACGGCCACGTTTTCCGGACGAAATGTGATACTGAAGTCATCATCCACGGATACAAGCAATGGGGTGACGATGTACTCAACCACCTGAACGGGATGTTTGGATTGGCGATTTGGGACGCGCGCAAGGAACGGCTCGTCATCGCGAGAGACCCGTTCGGTATCAAGTTGATCTATTACAAGATTGATGGAAAGCGTGTTTACTTCGGCTCCGAAATTCGTGCGGTTGTAGCGGCAAAAAATGACAGAGCCGAAGTCGATCCGGTTTCGTTGAATCTCTTTCTTCGATACCGTTATACGCCGTCGCCCTACACGATATTCAGTGGCATTCGAAAACTGGCTGCCGGAACCATGCTAGTTTTCGAAAAGGGAAGCTACGCCCTTCGTCGTTGGTACAACTACAAGCCCGCTCCATTCTCGCCAACGAAGTCCGCCGCCGAAGCCACGGAAGAGTTGTGCGAACTTTATAGACAATCGGTGAAGAGGCAATTGCTCAGCGATGTACCGCTGGGGTTGCTGCTCAGCGGTGGCGTTGATTCCGGCCTGCTGCTTGCCTTGATGAATTTGTGCGGGAAGTCGTGGCGGACATACACCGTTGGATATGGCTCGAGTTTCTCCGATGACGAGCTGGCAGACGCGGCAGATACCGCGGCGCGATTTGGTTCCCAGCATACCTCGGTCGTCCTGGACAGGAAGACTTTCGAAGAAGCTCTTCCGCACATCGTTTCGTGTTTGGAAGAACCGATCGCTTCGTCGTCGATCGTCCCCATGTATTTTGTGTGTCAACGCGCCCGGCAAGATGTGAAGGTCGCACTGGTCGGCCAGGGTCCCGATGAACTGTTCGGCGGTTACCGCCGTCACCTGGGTGTTCGGTACGGAGAATACTGGGGAGGTTTGCCGAAGTCGGTGCGCACGGCGGTGGGCTCGGTGATAAGCGCCCTACCCCGAAATGAGACTCTTAAACGGGGTGTTTACTCGCTCGATCTTCCAGACAGGATGAGCAGATATCAGAACGTTTTGTCGCTTCTCCCAGGCAATGAAATCGACGGTCTCTTTCAGGATGGAATTATTCCCACAGGTACCGGCGACAAAATTCTCGATTCTTGGCAGGATCTGGCGCCGCTGATGGGCGAGACCGACGAGCTCGGAGGATTTAGTTTCCTGGAGCTGCGCTCCACACTGCCCGATGAGCTTCTAATGTATGCGGATAAGCTTTCTATGGCTCACAGTCTCGAAGTCAGAGTGCCTTTCCTGGACAAAGAAATTGTCGAATATGCGGAAAGGCTGCCGTCCAATTTGAAAGTGCGGAACGGCTCGGGAAAATGGCTCCATCGCCAGGTGTGCCAAGAGCTTCTTCCTGCGACGATCCTGAAACGGAAGAAGAGAGGCTTTGGCGTGAATGTTGTCGATGATTGGTTCCGCGGAAGCGCGCAACAAAAAATGGAAGGAATTCTGCTGGATTCCGGGAGCCAGATATACAACTACCTGCGCCCGTCTGTAGTAAAGCAAATTTACGACGAGCATCGTTCCGGCCAAAACGACAACCACAAAATCCTGTTCAGCCTGGTTGTTTTTGAAGAATGGCTCCGTGCGCACGAGGAACCCGTAACGGCGTTGGGTTAACGGTGTCGTTATGATAGGCGTTTTTGTAGATTCCGCGGACCACGATGTTGTGCGGGAGTTCTTCGAGCTGTTCAAAACTCCCTGGGAGTTTTTCAAGCCGGATCGGAAGTATGACGTTTTGCTCTGCGCCGGCGATTTTAATTTTGATGAAACTGCGAAGCTCGTGCTGCGGTATAGCGGAAGCAAGATAGCGTTCGACGATCAAGAGAAACGTCAAACTCGCTGTCCTCAGGGAAACAACCATGTCCTCTCGCATCAGGGAAATCGAATCCCGATTTATGGGAACTGCCTAACTTTTCCAGAAATTGGGAACGCCCTTCTGGCGGATGAAGACTCTCGAGAATGCGCAGCATATCTTGACGAGTCAGGCGACCGAGTGGTGGCACGCATTGGCTACGACTTGCTCGGCGAAATCCGCACTCTGCTAACGTCAGGTCAACCCGTTGTTAACGCCAGCTTACCGTCGCTGGATTTGCACATCGCATTTTTGAGGGATTTAATTTCAGGCTGCGGTATTCCGTTGGTTGAAATTCCGCCGGTTCCAGATGGGTATCAATTCACGGCTTGCCTGACGCATGATGTCGACCATCCTTCAATCCGCCTTCACGAATGGGATCACACCATGTACGGTTTTTTGTATCGGGCCATCTTCGATTCTTTGCGAAAAACTCTCAGCGGACAAATGTCGTTCCGGGATCTGTTCAGGAATTGGGCGGCGGCTTCAAAGCTGCCTTTCGTTCATTTGGGTCTGGCGAAAGACTTCTGGCGAGAGTTCGATGATCGGTATCTGGAATTGGAAAAAGGGCTACGCTCGACTTTCTTCGTGATTCCTTTTAACAACAGGCCTGGAAACAAATCAAGCGGTCCGGCTCCGTCGATTCGAGCTGCGCGTTATGGCGCCCAACATATCGCCGATGCGATCCGTAAGTTAACCGCTGCGGGTTGCGAAGTCGGGCTGCATGGAATTGACGCGTGGATGGATAGCGTAAAAGGGCGCCAGGAGTTGGATGAAATCCGGCGCGTGACGGGAACTTCCGAAGTCGGCGTGCGAATGCACTGGCTTTATTATGACCAACAATCGCCGGTTGTGCTGGAACAAGCTGGAGCGATCTACGATTCCACAATCGGTTACAACGAGACGGTGGGATATCGCGCCGGCACAATGCAAGCCTACAAGCCGCTCACAGCGAATCAGCTGCTCGAATTGCCGCTACACATAATGGACACATCGCTCTTCTATCCCAGTCATCTCGGTCTTTCTCGACAGCAGGCCACGTCTCTGGTTCGCCCGATGCTGGACAATGCAGTTCGTTTCGGAGGCACGCTGACGATTAACTGGCACGATCGCAGTCTTGTCCCTGAAAGATTGTGGGGCGAATTCTATTCTGACCTGATCAGGGATCTAAAAAGTCGCGGTGCATGGTTCTCAACGGCCAGCCAGGCGACTGCCTGGTTTCGAAAGCGCAGATTAGCAGAGTTTGAAACAGACAGCAGCGCGCCTGGCGGGGTTCGCGCTCAGGTTACTGTTGACCAACGCGACAATCTCCCAGCGTTGCGGCTGCGCATTCATGCGCCTCGGAAGTTAGGCTCGATTACCGCCCAGGGGTCTGAGTCCTACGTGGACACAGTGGTCGGCGAGAGCATGGAAGCCGGAATTCCCTCTGAGGCTGCGAGATGAGTAATTCGACAACTGACATCGCCAGCCAGGAAAATGGACTGCTACAGCAAGACCGTTTCATTGTAGGACCTGATGATCGCATTCTTGTAACAGGCGCGGCCGGCTTCATCGGATCCCGCGTCCTGCAGAACTTGCTAGATCGGGGTTTGCGTAACCTCGTCTGTTTTGTCCGGCCATCGAGCGAATTGTCCGGGATCGAAGCGATCATTGGGCGCCGGCCGCCCGGTGCTCGAATTGAGGTGCGCAAAGGCAATCTTCTTTCTCGAGAGGACTGCGAAGCAGCAGCCAAAGATGTAGCGGTTATCTATCATCTGGCAGCCGGAACCGGTGAGAAGTCGTTTCCCGATGCATTTCTAAATTCCGTAGTGGCGACCCGCAATCTTATTGAAGCCAGTCTGCGATTTGGAAGCCTCCAGCGATTTGTGCTGGTGAGTTCATTTGCGGTGTACTCAAATTGCGACAAACCCAGCCCAAATATCCTGGATGAATCCTGCCCAATCGAAGAGCATCCAGAGCTTCGCGGCGACGCGTATTCTTTCGCGAAAGTCAGGCAAGAGCAACTAGTAACTGAGTATGGCAAAAACGCTGGGATGCCCTACGTGCTGGTCAGGCCGGGCAGCGTCTATGGCGGAATCAAGAGTGATATCACAGGACGCGTGGGCATCAGCGCCTTCGGACCTTTCCTACATCTCGGCGGCTCCAACACGATACCGTTTACGTACGTTGATAACTGTGCAGATGCGATAGTGTTGGCGGGGCTGGTGAAAGGTGTGGATGGAGAGGCCTTTAATGTGGTGGATGATGACTTGCCGTCCAGCCGTAAGTTTTTGCGTCTCTATAAGAAGAGCGCGAAAAATTTCAAATCTATCTATGTGCCGCACGCGATGAGTTATGCGCTCTGCTATTTCTGGGAGAAATATTCGAAGTGGTCCGAACGACAATTGCCACCCGCCTTTACTCGAAAGCGCTGGCATAGCGAATGGAAGAAAACGCGTTACAGCAACCAAAAATTGAAGTCGAAACTCGGATGGATGCCGAAAGTGTCCACCGCCGAGGGCTTGCGGCGGTACATCGATGCCTGCACCCGGGGTCGACGGTATGCTTAAAGTCGCCATTGTGGGTTGCGGCAAGATCGCCGATCTCCACGCTCTGCAGATCCAACGCATAAAGGATTGCGAAATCGTTGGAGTGTGTGACCGTGAGCCGCTGATGACCAAGCAGCTCTCCGACCGATTCCCTGTGAAACGCTGCTTTACCGACCTGCCAGAACTTTTGGATCAGGCCCGGCCGGATGTTGTTCACATCACCACTCCAGCGGAAAGTCATTTCGATATCGCCAGATTTTGCCTGGAGCAGGGCTGCCATGTTTACGTTGAAAAGCCATTCACTCTCTATGCCGACCAAGCTGAACTGCTCATCAACCTGGCCGAAAGGAAGAGTCTAATACTAACGGTCGGGCACAACGACCAGTTCACTCACGTGGCACGGCGGATGAGGAGCCTAGTTCAGAGTGGCTACCTGGGCGGAACGCCGGTGCATGTAGAGAGTTACTACAGCTACGACCTTGGAGACCCAAGTTACGCGCGGGCTCTGCTCGGCGACAAAAACCATTGGGTACGCCGATTGCCGGGGAAGCTACTGCAAAACGTAATCAGCCACGGCATCGCCAGAATTGCGGAATTCTTGACCACCGATTCGCCTCATGTAATCGCCCACGGATTCGTTAGCTCGCTTCTAAAGCAGATAAACGAAAGCGAAATCGTGGACGAACTTCGAGTCATAATCAGCGAGGAAACCGGAACAACAGCCTATTTCACGTTTTCCTCACAAATACGGCCTCCGCTGCACCAGCTTCGGCTCTATGGCCCCAAGAACGGCCTTATCGTTGATCAGGATCATGAAATCTTGATCAAGCAGCGAGGTCAAAAGTTCAAAAGTTATGCAGATATGTTTATCCCGCCGGCCCAATTTGCGAAGCAACATTTGGGAAATTTACTTACGAACGTTCGGTTGTTTCTCGGCCGTGACTTCCACATGGACTCGGGGATGAAATACTTGATCGAGTCGTTCTACGGCTCGGTCCGTGACGGCGCAGCAGTCCCCATCCCCTACCGCGAGATCCTGCTAACAGCTAGGCTAATGGATACAATTTTTGAACAACTGACTGTCAATAAGTCGCAGAATCTGAGGCCGGCCGCACTCAGCCCATTACGAGCGGATTAATAAAATGCCTCCCACCTTAGCGCTGGTTATTTGGTTCATTCTTCTGATTGGCTTGCTGTATTGGGATCCTGCGAAGGAACTGAAAAACTCCATCGTCTTGTGGGTGCCTTTGATCTGGATGTTCATCCTTGGATCGCGGCTTCCGGCGCAATGGCTTGAGGGTGCCGTAAGCGGCCCAGCGGCTCAGGCCCTCGAGGAAGGTAACCCGCTAGACCGTGCTGTTTTTAGCGTACTGATTTTTCTGGCGCTGGTCATTTTGTTCTCGCGCTCGTTCAATTGGGGCAAATTCTTCGCGAATAACTTCGCACTGATGGCCTTGCTTATTTTTGCGTTGTTGAGCGTGGTGTGGTCCGACTTTCCATTTATAGCTCTCAAACGTTGGCTCCGGGACCTGGGAAACTACCTGGTAATCCTCGTGGTTGTGTCCGATCCGCGTCCGCTGGAAGCTGTTCGTACGATCCTTCGACGGCTTTGCTACTTGCTGATACCGCTTTCGATCTTGATATACAAATATTACCCGCAAATTGGAAAGCAGTACGATCCTTGGACAGGCGCAGCCATGTTCGTGGGAGCGACGACCAGCAAAAACATGCTCGGAGTTCTGTGCCTGATTAGCGGGATATTCTTTTTCTGGGACACTGTGACGCGCTGGTCCCAACGCAAAGAGCGACAGATTAAGAGAATCATTCTGGTAAACGTCGCATTTTTAGCAATGACGCTCCGCCTCTTGACTCTTTCCAGCAGCGCGACCTCCAGCGTTTGCTTGGTAATCGGATGTCTCGTGATCGCAGCCATTCAAAGTAAATGGGGAACGCGGCATCCTTCTTTCGTCAAATTCCTGATTCCGGCATCCTTTTGCGTATTTCTAATTTTGACAGCAGGTTTCAACATCAACGAGACGCTGGCCAGAGGAGTCGGCCGGGACCCAACGCTCACTGGACGAACCAACATTTGGAAAGCGGTTCTGAGTACAAATACAAACCCACTAGTTGGAACGGGCTATCAGAGTTTCTGGCTGGGTCCTCGGCTCACTCATGTTTGGAAATTGGCCGGCGGAGTAACCGAAGCGCATAATGGTTACCTTGAGGTTTATATCGACTTAGGTCTGATCGGTGTCGTCCTGCTATTGATTTTCCTGATAGCAAGCTACCGGAGCATGTGCAAAAGACTCTCGCCATCTTTTGGTCTCGCTACCTTAGGCTTGGCCTTGTGGACCGTTGTGCTCTTCTACAACATTACGGAATCGGCTGCGTTCAACGGACAATTCTTGTGGGTTATTTTTCTGTTAGTCGAGATTATAGTTTCTTCACATACACCGCTTGCGCGCGTCGCTATGCCTGTTGAGAAATCTGTCCCGAAATTTAGAGAAACCCGATTCGAGCCGCGAGGCCGCGTCCCGGTAGCAAGTCGCATTGGATAGCTTCCTAGCAGACACCTTAGAAGCTTCCCTTGGAGAAGATTTGATAACGCAGACTGCCGTAGATAGTGGCCCGGCTCTTAACGCCCGCCACTTTGCTGACCCGGACACACGCGCCGAGAAGCTCGTTTACTTCATTCTTGCGGTGCTTGGATTTTCCTTTTGGTTCTTCACGGTTGTGCCATTTGCCAGCCATCGGGAAACGTATTGGTGGCTCGCGATGGTTCACAGCCACGATTTTAGCTACGCATTTGGAGTTATATCGTCCACCTACCGGCCGCTAGCTCAAGGGACCACCTGGCTGGCTTTTAAAATTCTGGATCCCAATGTTTTTCCAACTAGTGTTGTGCACCAAGCCGTGCTCCAAGGATGTATCTATGGAATGTTCGTTCTGGCCTGGTGGCTGATGTATTCTGCGGCGCCTCTGCGACGCATTTTTGCAGTGATCGCATTCATCGTCGGCGGTGTTTTCTTCTCAGGATATGTTCACCTATTTCATATCTACGGCATATTTTATATTCCGGTCATGCTGACCTCAGGGGCATTACTTCGCCTCTATGCTTCCAACAAGGTCGACAAACGAGAAGTGTGGTTCGGTCTTGTTGCCGTACTGCTCGCATTTTGGCATCCCTTTGCAACCGCTCTGTTCATGGGCTTCTATTTCGGATTTTGTCTTGACACTTTTCGCCAACGCAGCAAAGCGCAGCTCGTTCAATCACTGGCGCTCCTTCTGGCCTGTGCTTTTGCAATCGGCGCTCTGGTTGTACTTTTCCCGCGCGCCCCAATGCCTCTTCACACTAGGCTTTTCGGTTTTCTCGTCAGTTACCGGACAAACGAGGTCAATCTAATAGCGTCTGCCGTGGCATTTGTTTTGACTCAGTTGGTTGTCTTCACCATGGCGATTTCTACCAAGCTGAAGCTCGCGGGTTATCTGTTGGTGTCGGCACTCGGCGCTATATTTCTTTTGAAGGGCCTGCCCCTGATCCTTCTCTGGATTTGTGCCGTGTTGCTAAAACTTCTTCTAATGAGACGTTGGAGTCTTTTCTTTTTAGCGCTTACTGCCGCACTCCTTCCGTTTGGTGGTGGGATTGGCACTCCGATGTACGCGCTGTTTGCCATAATTGTGGCCACTTATGTCACACCGTTGGGCTTGTCTGGCGTTGAAACCGCGTTGTCTTCTCTGAGGATTCAGTACGTGGTAGGAGCTATGATTGTATTGACGGTAGTCATGTTGATGGTCCGCGCCGGAATCAAAGTACCGGTCATCACCAGAGTTGCGAAGCCTCTGCTGGCGGAACGCGAGAAGACCTACCAATTGGAGAACATTTTGGCTTGGCTTCACAATTCTGATTACTGTAGCGATGGGATAGCCTTTGCAGAAGATGCTGGCGATCCAATAGAGGGTGTTGAAAGCGCGATCACTAGGAAGAATCGACCACCTTCTTGGATCGGCGATGTCCGCCTTTTTTGGAATACCAACTTGCGGTGTGGGACGGCCGCCCAATCCGAGAGCAAATCCAATATGGCTGTTGTGACTTTTGGTGGACTCCCGGTAGCGGATTCAAAGGCTGTATTTAAAGTCGCGGGGAAATACACCGACGATGCCGTCGTATGGGTCGCGGATACCAAGAAATAGCGAATTCCGCAAGCTCGCGACGATATGACATCCCGCGGTCGGAGCCACTCTTCGCGTGGAATACGAACTCTATCTAATATTTTAGCGAATCGTTGCAGTGAAGAAAGGGAGAGCTTCGTGGACATTTGCGGCAAGGAAGTGCGGATCAATGGAACCCTGATCCGAATTGGTTTTATCGATGGAGAAGGATACCAGTTTCTCGAGGACCCGGAGTCGGCGCTCAGGTCTCTGCGAGGTTCTCGGACCCGCATCGATCTTTTCACCTTTATCCAGAGGCTCTCTGAAAGTCCGACGAAACTCGACTACCCAATGGAATGGGACAACATGGCGACCCTGCCCGTTTCGACTTTTGATGACTGGATGACTAAGCAGATCGACTTTAAGGTAAGAAATAAAGTTCGAAAAGCTGCAAAAAATGGCGTAGCAGTCCGGGAGGTATCCTTTGACGACGATTATGTCAAGGGCATACACGCCATCTATAACGAGTCCCCCACCCGCCAAGGGAAGCCATTCTGGCACTATGGAAAAGACCTTGAAACCGTTCGTAAGATGAATGCAACTTTCATGGATCGCAGCATTTTCATCGGTGCGTACTTCGAAGACAGCCTCATTGGATTCGTCAAACTCGTGTTCGACGAAAATCGAAGTCAGGCGGGCCTGATGCAAATTGTTTCGATGACCAGCCATCAGGACAAAGCTCCGACAAATGCACTGATTGCCCAATCTGTAAAGTCCTGCGCCGATCGCGGCATTTCATATCTGTGGTATGCCAATATGTCGTACGGGAAGAAGCAGGTCGACGGCCT
>Ga0210394_10004810_pt1 | contig 15498 bp, 22 predicted proteins | sample IncBWC12MmetaG_FD_160121 | JGI IMG/M metagenome (GOLD analysis project Ga0210394, IMG submission 160121) | Forest soil microbial communities from Barre Woods Harvard Forest LTER site, Petersham, Massachusetts, United States - Inc-BW-C-12-M | ecosystem: Environmental > Terrestrial > Soil >... | reverse complement strand
CCACTTGCGCAACCGGTTGCGCAAACTCCGGTAAAAAACGATGCGACGCAATCGAAGCGTCGTCAGGCTGAAAATAGGTCAGGTCCGTTGTTGGGCCAAAACGACTCAAGTCCTTTGCCCTCTTCGCCACTTGCGCAACCGGTTGCGCAAACTCCGGTAAAAATCCAAAGTTTCCTGGGGATATTTATTTCCTTGGCGGTCCCGATGTCGGACAGGGACCTAACCCGTTGTAAATCTTTATGGTCGGGGCTCTCGCCTAGTGCGCGAAGGGCTGCGTACGACGATGCAAGGGCCAAGATTGACGAGTGGAAAAGCCGGGCGTCGAACTATGTACCCCGGCCGTGGAATTACCTGGCGAATGCCGAATGGGAACGCCGGGCAGTGGTGGCCCCGCGGAAAACCAATGAAACCAGAACGGAACGCGCGGCGCGGGAAGAAACGGACGAATTTTTCAGGCTCAATCCAGATATCAAGTGAGCAGGCCAACTAAGGCACAGTTTGAACGCGTGGCGGCCACGATTGCGGCTATGAAGTTTTATCCGGGTAGCGCTCCCGGGGTCCGGCTCGAAGTTCTAGACCTGCTAGGCGCGCTGGTCACGACGGCAGAGGATCTTGAGTCGTTTCGACTGGTGCTCCGGGATCGCGTTCCGGAATGGCCTGGTCTTGGGGAGCTACGAGCGATCTACTGCACGCTTCGCAAGCCGCGGACCGGGCCCCAAGTCGTAAGCGGAACCCCGGGCTTTACTGGCGCCGATCTTGAGGCGGACTATCGGGAACGGGTTGCGGCGGCACAGGAACAACGGTTGCTTGAATGGAAAGCTGAAGCGCGCCGAGAACTTGGGGGCGCGCCTGATCGCGAGCTAACGGCCGCGGTCGCACAACTGGTCGAACGGATGAAACTGCAATGATGCCCGGCGAGGGGTACCTAGACGTGCGGCGCTGCCGAATATGCGGGTGCTCGGAGTCTGATGCCTGTGAGGGTGGGTGTCGGTGGACTGAGGCGGATCTGTGCGATACCTGCCGCATGCTCATCGATGAGCTGATCGGGAGCCTGACGCCTTATTTTGAAGTTGCGGGCGCGCGGTACACCCGGCTAATACGACAGCGTCTCTTCCTGGATCCAGATATGGTACCTACAGTCGCGGCCTCTCTCATTACCCAGCGACTTTTACCGGCGGTGCGTGAGGCGGTTTCGGAAATTGTGCGGGCCTCTCGGGCGGACCTATCACCATCTCAGCCCGTTCAAGCCGCCCCACCAGCTCATGAATGATCAGGCCGATGTGGGTTGCGTGATGTTCCGCCGTTGCTAGCCGGGCTTCTAGCTCTCGGATGCTTGCCCGTAGTGCCGTGGCACTCAAGTGAGTGGGCCGCTTGCGGAGCATCGACCGGTGAACAAACCCGGAGTCTACCAAGTGGCGGCGGAACCCCTTGCCGGTGACGTAGGCTGCGAATTGTTCAGCGGTTGCCGCGGCCGCTCGCTCGCCGGCGGACTTCTCGATCAGCTTGATTAGGAATTGCTTCAGCGGTCCGAACGCAGAACCGTAACGGCGGTACTCGTCTTTGCATTCTGCGGAACAAAAAATGTGATTCGGGCGGATCTTGTTAAACTTCTTGTCGCAATTCTTGCATGGGCGGCGAATGATTGGCTTAGGGTCTCGTAGGCGGCTGACGGCCGCTCTACGGTCTCTCCGTACTTCAGGGGGTAATGGCATGCCCGAAAGGTACCACGGACCCGCGCACGGGTGCAATCGACGCGGGATCAGGATCTCTATTTGGGCGGTTTAGGCGACAACGGGCACCGCAATGCCGGCCGGTGGCTTCGGTTCGGTCGGTTCTTGGAGCTCATCCCGGATCGCGCGGACTAGATCCGTGATTCTTTTTGTGAGCTGCGCTTGCTGGTCTGCGGTTACGAAAGCCTGACCACCGAAAATCTCATCGACGATATCGCGCGAGAACTCCGCACATTTAGGCGTTAGCTTCTCGTCGGGGATTCGTGAGTTGAGCGTCTGTTGGTGGATCTGCCAACGTAGCCACTCCCGGGAATACTTCATTCCTAAATCGGTCGTCGTGTACTGCATGACGATCAACAGCCCCTTAAACTCCAGGTGCTTCTGTTCGAGATACGCAAACTCTTTGGGGTGGTCTCGCTCGATGTGCTCTACCAGCGATTGCATGAACACTCCGACGCGCGAATGTTGGTGCGGGCCTAAGATCAGCGACGGGCCGGCGATAGATTTGGAACACAGGCGGCACTTGGCCGCGTGGAAAACTTCGTGCGGCATTAGTCCTTGCCTTTCGCGTCGTCTTCGGTTTCGGGCTCGGGCTCGGTAAGAAATTCGGTCAAGAAGATCACCAGCTTTTCGCGCGGCTGCAACATGGTCGCAAGATAGCTGTGGAGCTGCGCGAGCTCGACCAGGTCGTCTACGGTAACGCCTCCAGTCTCGGCGCTGCGGAACGCGGCGTAATTGTTCACGCCCTGGCGGGAAATGAACCAGTCGCGAAACTCGTATCCGGTCAGGTTCGCCCTGAAGTGGTCGACCAAAAACGGCGCGACACTCTGAATCAACGCTCCCCACTTAGCTAGAATCGCCTTGTAGTGGGCTTCTTTCTCTGGCGGCATGGTCGGCTCCTCCGGCTTCGCTTGTTCGGTCGCGGGCGCGCCCGCTGCTGTTGGATCCGCGGCAGCGGCCGCGGGTTGGTCCTTTTTCGGCTGTGCGGCTGGAAGTCTGAACCCGTTCGCGGTTCCGGTGCCGCCGTTCGCCTGGGCGCCCTGGCTGGTTCTCCACATTTCGTAGAGCATCGGTACCGCGTCTCCCAGTTTGTCGACAACCTGTACGGCAACGTCGGCTAGTCCAGTCTGTGCCGCGCGGCCTCCGCCTTTGAGTCCTAGGAGGTCTTTGAATTGAGTGACTGCCGGCATGATCTGAGTAAGCTGCTCCAGCAAGCCGGGCTGCTTCGAGTTCTGAATGAGCAGCATTCTCAGCTCCCGCATTTCCTTGTTCCCTTCCTCTAGCTTGCTCATCAGGAAGGTCACCATCGTTTTCATGCTTTCATCGGCGGCCGGTGCTGGTCTGTTGACGAGCGCGGTTACCAGATTACTCAGCCCGGTGATGGTGGCGGCGGTGGCGCTGTTCCCTTCCCCTTGGGGCTGGGCGCCGCGCAGCCGCTCGATGCCGCTCAACACCGTGTCGAAAACCTTATTCGGGTCGGTGTGTTGGTTGCCGTATCCCATCGCTTGGGCTTCTTCCAGTTTGGGCTTGGCCCATTTGTAGACTTCGTTCTCGGGCTCGTTAATCCAATCGCCGGCGGGCACGCGCGGAGGGTAGTCCATGTTCATGATCCCGAAATACACTTGCGCAATCCGCGTGTAGCGGCCGCTTTGCTTGTCGCGGCGGGTCAGATCGATCCGGTACCCTCCGGATCCCTCTTCGTGCATGATCTGGTCTAGATCGAAGTAGCTGCCGTATTTTTTGAGACTGGTCGGCCGCCCCGATGCGCGGCGGTCGATGGTCGGCGCCGTGCGGTACAAATAGGCCAGCATGTACTGCCAATCGTCGGCGGTCCACTGGCTGAGCCACTCAAAAAAATCCTGCTCACTCCCGCCTTTCCATCGGCGATCTTCGTCAACCGGGGTTCCGCCGGCTTCTCCTTCGAGTCGCTCGGCGGCGGCTGTCAGCTCGTCGGCTAGATCCTGGTCGATCGGCGGCGGCGCGATCAATTTTCCGTTTCTTGACCGGTTCCGGCCGCGGGCGGGCGGCGGGGGAGTATCGGTTTCCGGTGTTCTAACCTGTGTGGTTGCCATGAAATAGCCTCCATCGCGAAAGAGCGCGATATTCTACTGTAGCCTAACTTCGTTGCCGGTGGGCGGGTGGATCTCTGGTATTCTGTTGCCAATCAGGTGAGCACGCTACTAACAGCAGAGGCGGCTGGCAATCGCACGGACATCCGGGCCGTGCGGGTGCCGGCCGCTTCCGACTCCGATACGGCGACGGCGCAAACGGTTCGCATGATGGCGGACTACATAAATAAATGTGTGGCGGATCCGCAGGTGATCGCGGCCGCGGATTACGCCTGGAAGAGGTTCGCGCTTGGGCGGCCTGAGCCGGCCATGAAGTGCTGGGGTGTTTTCTGGTGGGTGAAACACTGCATCCGGTTTCGCCTCGATGAAGCGACCATGTTTCGCATCGGCGAGAAAGATCAACAAGATTTATTGATGGCGCCGGATGTTCTGCTGCGCATGAAGGATCCGGCGGAAGATTGCGACGGCTTCACCATGCTTGAAGCCTCCATGCTCCAGGTGTTGGGTATTCCGGTTGTGATCGCCACCGTTGCGGTATCTCCCGCGGATCCGTCGCGGTGGTCGCATGTTTTTCCGTGTGCCATCCTTCCCGGTCAGGTGCTTCCGCTCGACGCGTCCAACGGACCCGGGCCGGGGTGGATGGTTCCACGCGAGCGGATCTTTCGCTGGCAGGCATGGGATCTGTCCGGGAAGCGGGTCAAAGTGGAACCGATGAGCTATAGGGGGCTGCATGCCGTACGTTAGACCGAATCGGCGTATGCACTTTCCGCGCGGCATGGGGGACGTGCTGTGCGCGGATGGCGCAACCGCACCCGATGCTGGCAGTTGTTTCGATGTGAACACCGGCGCGGTGATCGGATCCGTTCCGTTGCCGGTCCCGGTTGTTTACACCCCAACTCCCACGCCACCCGCGTCCGGTCCTGCCTCATCGCTCGATGCTCTTTTTGCCAATCTCGCCATTGGCGGCGAAAACATTCTGGGTAAGGTCGTGGCGCCGGCGTATCAGAGTACGTGTGGGCCCGCGGGCTGCACGACCACGATTACCGGGCCGGGCGGATCGCCGGGCGGATTCTCTACTCCGATGTTTTCTGGCGCGGGCTCATCGTCAAGCCTCTTGTGGATCGGCGGTGCGGCGCTGCTTGCGGTGCTGTTCCTAGGGATGAAGAAGTGAATGTATATCGCCTCTTCTTATCCCTCGCGGCCGGGTGCTGCTCCCTGGCGGCCGCGGCCGCGGATTATCCCGGTGCCGGTGTTCCGTGGCATGGGGGACTACACGGCTCCGGATGCAACGCAGATAATGGGCGGGTTCACGGCCGGGGCGACCACGGGCGCGGCTACTGCGATCTCGACGGGTTCGAGCGTGGCTGGGGCGATCGCGGGCGGGTTGCTAGCGGCCGCCCCATTTACGGGTCCAGCGGCGCCGTTCGTAGCGGCTCTCGGATTGATCGTGGGGCCGATTGCAAAACTGTTTGCGGGCTGCGGGCAGACCTGCATTCAGGCGACTACTTACGCCAATCAAGCCGGCAACGGCTTCGATCAGATTCTGAACCTGTATTACGCGCAACCGGTGCGTACGGTCTCGATGCAACAAGCGGCGTTGCAGAATATCCAACAGATCATTTCCTGGCTTCAGCAAGCTTGTGCGAGTCCATCTCTCGGAGCTGCCGGCCAACGCTGCATCTCGGAACGTCTGACTCCCACGGGTACGCCTCCCGGGTGCGTTACCAGCTACGGGGCGCCGATGACGGCGGGCGATCCGGGTTACGCGGCCGGGCTCCCGTGCAACGTGTACACGTTCTATCTGAAGCGGATCGCCGGAGATACGGCGGTTGTTCCGGATTCCGCAGTTTCGAGCTCGCCGAGCTCGGCGGCTGGTGGGGCGATTATACCGGGGACGATCGCTGGCGTTCCGGTTCAAAACTTACTCTTGCCGGCGGCTGCACTGCTCGCGGCCTGGGCCTTTCTGAAATGAGGGCCTTATGTATCTGAGCAATGGGCTTGGCGCGGCGGTGTTGCGGCGGAATCCGGCTGGGCGAATTATACCGGTCCCGGCCATTCGCCGGCGGCGCGGATTCGGATACTTTCCAGGGGATCCCGTTTTGTACTACGATCCCGCCACCGGCAGGATTGTTTCCGCTTCGACGCCGGGCGCGTTGCCGGTTCCGGCGCAAGGGGCGACGGGCTACAATGCCGCGGCCTACGGCTCCCCGCTTGATACCGCCGAAAAGTCGACCTATGTAAACGCGTGGATAGCGGGCGCTCCGGCTGGCTCGAACCCATCCTATCCAGGGCAGGCGCCGGGACAGGGTCCTCCAACTTTGATCTACATGCCGCCGGATCAAATGGCGGTTGCGATGGCCGCCGGATACAAAGTGGGCGGGCCTGGAAATCCTCCGCCTTCGTCGTCAACTCCCGGGCCCACTGGCTATCCGGTGATGGTGACGCCTCCGGTCGTCTATACTCCTCCGCAGCCCGCTCCCCCGGCTCCGGGTTCTCCAGTCAGCCTCACGCTAAATTCTCCGCTTCCCGCTCCGGCGCCGGTCGCCTCGTATCCGTCGGCTACGGTCTCCGCGGCTCCAGCTCCGGGCCCGGTCGCGGTGAATGTGAGCAATACCGGCAATCCGGTCGGTGATTTTCTGGGCGGGTCGTTACAGCTCGGGACGTTTCAGTTTCCGCTATGGCTCGCCGGAGTGGTTGTGGTGGGCGGTGTGGTCCTGCTTATGAAAGGGGGCAAGTAATGGCAGATAGCGGCCTCGGTTCGATTGTAAAGTGGGGCTTGATCGCGGGCGTTGCCTACTATCTGTACGAGACGTTTATGGTCCCCGCGGTTGCGCAACCGGTTGCGTCGACCGTTCCCCTGGCAACCGGGTCGATCACACTGCCGAATCTTCAGAGCGCGCTAACCATAAATCCGAATCCTCCACTGAGTCCCGACACGGGTTTGACCGACTGGGCGGCGGAGCTCAACTCCGCGGCCGCTCCAGACGCGAACCTAGTGAACGGCAAGATGTCGGCCTGGCAGTGGAATTACTACCTGAACATCTTGCGGCCGGCGGGGGTTCCTGCTGCTCAGTTCGGCGCGGCCTTCCCGAACGCCGCGAATCTTATCACAGCCGCTGATTTCGTGGCTGCTCTGAAGGCGCAACCGGGCGGCCTGGCCGGACTCGGGGCGCCGGCAGTGAAGATTCCAGTACCGGTCTCGATGACGCTTAAAAACGGCAAGCGCGCGGTGGTGTGGGCCGCTCCTGGCGGGGACGGTACGGTTAAGGTTTTCGGCGCAGCTCATCCGTTCACGGTGGGCGTTCGGAGGTTACCGGCCTAATGTACGTCTCCCGCAAATCTCGCGGCATGGGTGACGCGTCAACGCCGTGTCTGGTCGGATCCGGGCCGCTCGATATCGGGCAACAGTATTGCGCCTCGGTCGATAGCGTGACGGTCACGGCTTCCCCTGGCACCGGGCCGCTGTGTTTCTCCGGTTTCCTTTTTCCTTGGGTCGGCCGTCTCGACGGTTCAAGCGGATCGCTTCAGTGCGTCGATCTGGCGACGTATAACGGTGTCGGGTTGCCGGCGCCGATCCCGGCCCTTATTACCGCGGTGGTCGGGTTCATGTTGTTTCGGGCTCTGACCGGGGGTGGCCGCTGATGCCGTTGCCTTTGGATCCGGGCGGCCGTCTCGATGTAGCGCTGGTACGCGTCGGGGAAGTCATTTGCCGGGGAGCGATTGAACCCCGCCTAGGCTTTCCGGTATGGGATCGGGGCGTCGGCGAGTTTGTGGCTGCGTTCGTTTCGGAGCGGTTGAAAGTTCCGAGTAAGGTTTTCACGGTTACCGATCTCGCGCGTGAGCTGGGCGTTCTCCCGCCGGCGCGCAAGTTGGTTGGCAAGGGGGAGCGCTAGTGTACTTGCGCGATCGCACCTGGCTAGAGAGTGGTCCGCGGCCGCGAGCTCGTTGCGGCAACCGCGGTCTTTCGTCGTTCTCTTCTTGGTGCAATTCCGGGGCGCCCACTGCGAACGCTTTTGAGACTGTTACGCTGATGCTTCCGTCTCTGCTGTGTCCTTTGACCGGTAGCGGCGTGGTGCTGGCCGGTACGAACGCTTCGATTCCTCCTCCGCCCGCTCCGCAATCGCCTAGCTTGCTTCCGGCAACGGCTGCAACGCCTGGCGCGGTGTTCGCCGGCAACGATTCGACCGGGCAACCGACTTACGTTGTTCAGCAAACGCCGGGCGAAACGCAAGCGCAGTACGCGGGCGAAGTTCAGGATTTCATGAACGCGCAACCGGTTGCGGATTCGTCGTCAAGTCCGTGGCTGCTGTTGGGCGCGGTGCTTGGCGGGTTTGTGTTGATCGGCATGTTTGCCGGCGGCCGGGGGTCTCGGTAATGGCGTACATGCGTCAACAGGGCCTCGGTGAATACGACCAGGTCGGCGATTGGGGTTGGGAGTTTTACCCTCCGCCTTACGACTTCCTGGCGGCTCGCGATGCCAAGCGGATGCCGGCTCCGGTCATTTACACGCCGCTTGCGCGGTCTGGGCCCGCTGGTCTCGGCTGTGGATCGTGTGGCGGCGCGTGCGGCGGCGGCTGCTCTCATGGACTGGGGCAAGGGTTATTCGAGTCCGGCTTGGATCTTTCCCAGTGGAGTGTGGGGGAGTGGCTGGTAGCGGGTAGTGTGGCCTTCGTTGCGTGGAAAGTTTTATTCGGCGCAGCTCGGGGCGTGTCGTCGGTCCGGAAAACTTACCGGAAAGCGAAATCGAAAACTCGCCGGAGGCGCGAGTTAGAACAGGAAATGGCGGAGCTCTGAAAAAATGCCGGCGAAAACAAAACGGAAACGCAAGGGGCCCGCTATGCGGATCCCGGTGGCGCATCTCGCCGGATTCCGTAAACTGTTCGGCGGCAAGATTCCGGCCGGCGCGATGGAGCAAATCAGGCGAGAGTATCGCAAGAATCCCGCCGGCGCTTTCGCTCGGTGCGTTGCCGCGGTCAAGAAAAGCGGTACGTCGTTTTCTCCGCGCGGCGTGTGCGCGGCCGCGGGGCGCAGGAAGTACGGGAAGGCGAAATTTCAGCAGATGGCGGCCGCCGGCAAGCGGCACGCGCGCAAGAAGCGAAAGAATCCAGTGGAAGCCGCGGCCAGTAAATATCGAGAGTTCCACGGGAAGGATCCGGACTTGATTCTAGAGTTTGAAACCGTCGTGCATGAGCATGCCAACCTGTCCGGAATCGGCAAGCTGGTCAAGCTCGAAATTCTGGCGATCGATGGCGTCTCGACCGTCGAGGTCACCGGCTTCAAGGGTGCGGTGCTAGCGCAGGATGAAAAAGGGAAACAGCTTTTTATCGCCGGCGGGAATCAAAGCGTGAACCTACGGGACTTCGGAATCAACCCGGAGCGGGCACACGAGCATGAAACGCTCGGGGCGGTCAAGTCGGTCAGTTACGACACTGAAAAGCTGCATCTCGATCCGCGCGACGGCGGCAAGGCGATCTATACCCACCAATTTGGGGGCAAGCGTACGCGGCTGCCGCTGATGATTTACGATGCGCGCAACAGGTTGCTGGAGTTCTCAGGTGGTGAATACGACATACCGGAGGCGGGAATCCGTGGCTAAGAAGCGAAAGAAAACGAAAAAGACTCCGATCCGCACGAAGGTCGGGGACTCGTTCATCGATGGTAAGTGGCGTCCGGTGTACCGGACGGTCGGGCATTCGGTGAAACGTAACTCAAGCTGGCGGAAGTCCGTGAAGCATTTGAAGAAAGTTCAGAAGCGGCTCGGCGTGGCCACGGGCCCTAGCCTCACGAAACGCGCCTGGAAGAAAAAGACGCACAAGCCGATGAAGAAAAACAGCGGGCGAAAACCGGCCGCCAAGTGCAATCCGCCCAAAATGAAAATTGCAAAGGCGGGCGGGTGGATCAAGGCGGACGCTGTACGGTTCGTGAAAAAGGGCGGCCGCATGACGGTGTTGGTCCGCCGGAGAAAGCCGCGGCGGAGTAAATGAAAATGCTTTTCAGTGTGACTCATCCGACGGCGCGCGTTCGGGCATCGGAGAGTTTTCCGTCCGGCTGGCGTGAATCCATGCTCGATTGGTTCGCTAAGTGTGATCGGCCGGACAGGGTCGAGTACGTGCTCTCGGTGCATACAAGCCGGTGGGTGGAGTTCTGGGCCGGTTCGCTTGGGCCGGTCACGTTTCCGGATTGGGGCCGCGTTACGGTGGTGCGCAATCTGGGGCCGGATACCAATGTCAGTCAAGTCAACGCGGCTGCGGCTGCGTGCTCCGGGAAAATGCAAGTCGGCAACATGGACGATCTTTTCCCGCCGGAGCATTGGGACACGTTGCTTGCTGAAGCGGTGGCGCCGGAGGGTCTTGAAGCGGCGCCGGATTCGCTCGAAGTGGTTTTACACTGCTCGACGGGCGGGCCGCGGGACTGGGAACCGCTGATAAACTCAGGCGGGATCACGCGGGCGCGGTACCTCCGCTTCGGATACGCGGTCTACCCGGGCTACGAAAGCATGTATGCGGATGATGAGCTGACTGCGGTTGCGTACCGTGACGGGGTTGTAATCCAGTGTCCTCAAATTCTTTTCAATCACCGGCACTGGTCAGTGAGAAAAGCGGTCGTCGACGAAGTGTACGCGATGCAGAATCGGAAGGAGGCTTACGACCGCGGCCGGGCTCTGTTTGAGTCGCGAAAATCCCGAGATTTTCCGGCGGATTGGGTTGATCTGCCGGGCTGGTCGAGGGACGCGGCGGTACCGGCTCCGCGGCGGGTTCCGCCGGTGGTGCCGATCCGCAAGACTGTTGTAGCGTGCTTTCCGGGTTCGGAGTTCTCCGACATTTGGAACGCGTACACCTTTAAGCTGCTGGCCATGATGATGCACGAATACTCCGTGTTCCTGCCGATGTGGGGGTACTCGTCGAACGTCTATATCATTCGCTGCTCGATGCTGGCCTCGTTGCTGGCGGCTCCGTCTAAGCCGGATCTGGTGTTGTGGATGGATTCCGACAATCTTCTGACGTACGAAGATTTTTCGATGCTCGCGGGCGATCTCGAAGAACACCCGGATGCGGATATGGTGGCGGCCTGGGCCTGGTGCCGGCCGAACGATTACCGCACAGAGCAGAAGATTTCCGCCGGCCGTGCGGATCGGTCCGGCAAATTGAAACCGTTGACGCTGACGGATCTTCAGGCTGCTCCGGGGGATCTGCTGCCAATTGAGTACACGGGTTTCCCGGCCGTCCTGATGCGCTATAGCGTGCTCGAAAAAGTAGGTGAGGGCGGATTTGCTCCTTTGGTCGGCACTTCCCACGCGTGGGGCTTTGCCGGTGAGGACGTTTCTTTTTGCCGGCGGGCGCTCGATGCCGGCTGTAAGTTATTTGTCGATCGCCGGGTGCGGGTTCCGCACCTCAAACGGTCAACGGATGATGACGAGGGTTTACCAGTGGTCTTTACTCAGAAGGTGGCCGCGGGTTGATTCACCCCCCAACTGGGGCTTTGAAATGAAAGGGAGAAACACTATGAAAAATCGCAAGGTTGTTTTCGGGTTGGCGGCGGTGGTTTCCTGCGTTGCTTTGGCTGCTGCTTTCCTTGTCCTCGGTCCTTGGCCGGTTCATCAACTGATCGCGGCTGCGGGTCTGTTGCTGGTGGGGATCACGGTCACCTATACCTATCCAGTGGCGGGCGCGACGGCTCCAACGGCGGCGCAAGCCCGCAATCGGAGCATGATCACCGGGACCATCATCATGGCGGACGGCGACACGCAAGTTGCCGTTACGCACAACTGGGGGCTTTCCGCGGCGGAGCTGACCGACCGTTTTCCTTGGTCCACTTGGAATTATGTGACGCCGGGCACGTCTCCGGCGCTGGTCTCTTGGTCTCGCACTAGCAATGTAATCACGTTCCAGAAAGCTAGCGGCACTGGGACCGGTGGGACGTACGAGTTCACGCTTGAACGTCCACATTCGATCATTCGGTAAGGGGAGGGTAGGCCGATGGCTCAAACCTTACGAAAGCAAAGGGTAGTTGGGAACCCGGGACGGCGGGCGTTCGGGTCCAGCTCGAAGAAGAAGTACAAACGCAAGCCGGCGCACGCTTATCGGTCCAATCCGGCGGAAATCCTGGGGTTCACGTTGAACCCTGGCAGAAAAAAGAAAGGTGGTTCGGCAATGGCCAAAACCAAGAAGAAAAATCGTAGTACTCACAAAAAGGCTCACGGTTATGCCGCTCACCGGCACAACACGGGCCGCACGAAACACGTCAGGCACTATCGCCGGAACGTCGGCGGGATGAGCGGACTTGCTCCGCTGGTGACGAACGCGGCTTTCGTGATTATCGGCGCGATTGGAACCAAGCTAGTAACTCAGGCGGTTCTGGGCGTAAACAATACGGGTGTGGTCGGCTATGCCGGCAACGCTGCGGCTGGTGGAATCCTCTGGTTTATCACTGAGAAAGTGATGAAAAACCGGGCGGCTTCGACCGGAGTCATTTCGGGGACCATCGTTCAAATTCTCCTGAGAATCATCAATGACTATACCCCGTTCGGTCAGTACGTGGCGCAGCTCGGCATGGGCGACTATCAGATGCAGAGCTTTGTAACCCCGCAGGTGCTGGTTGACCCGTGGAATAGCGCACAAATCGCCGTTCCTCCGGGTTGGGGCCCGGCCGCTCAACAGATGGCGCTTCCGGCGCCCGCCGGGCGTGGCGGACCGGCGGCGTCGATGCCTGCCGCGGCTGGTGGCGGAGGGCTTGCCGGTCTGTATGGGAGCGGCGGCGGATGGGGGCCTGGTCTCTACAGCGCGTAGGTTCTCGCGTTGAAACAGACGGGAAAAAGTCAAAACTCTTTGGAGAGAAAACGATGAAAAATAACCAACTGTTGAATGTCCTGGCGGTGGCCGTGGTGCTCCTCACCGGGCTACTCGTCTATGGCTCTGTGACGCACAATGCGCCCCTTATTCACCTGGCTTATCTGGTCGGGCTGTTCACGTTCGGCGCGTACACGTACGGTCCGCAGAGTCAAATCATGAGCGCGCAAGAGGCGCAAGGTAAAAATACCAACTCGATTATGTCCGGGTGGGTGGATCGCGGACCCTGGCAGTATTGGGACACGATCACCGGAAATGCCGGCGCCGCGCTCGCCTCGACGTATTCGCCGTTTTCGGTGCCGATCGGTCAACAAAATCCGTTGCCTGGACCGGCTACCAAAACGAAGTTGCAGACCAATATGGTACGCGGGAACCAGTTCCCGCCACCGCGCTGCTTGCTGCTGATTCAGATTGGGTTCTACTTCAGTTCGACCATGCTGAAGTCGGACATCGATTTGATTCTGGACAACTGCTGGATGGAATTTCGGATTGACGACAAGATTTTCCACGAAGGGCAGTTGTACCAGTTCCCCGGCGGCGCCGGCCTCGCTGGTGTGACCACTCAAACGGGCGAATCGGTTTACACGCTCGGGCTTCCGGCTCCCGTTTATACGAGACGCTACGACGCCTGGTCGAAGTACATCGCGCCGCTTCAGCAGTTCTCCATGACGCTGATTTTCCCGACTCCTCCCACGATGAACGCCAACGGGCCTGGCCTCTACATGGTCACGTTCCTGGACGGTCTGACGGATCGGTCGGTACAGTAACACCCCAACGCACACGGTTGCCGCTGGGCGCTATCCGGTTGTGGTTTACGGGGCGTCCTCGCGGGCGGGGGTCGGTTTTTTCCGGTTTTTTCCGGTTTGTCCGGCCTCCGTTGCGGGAAGGGGTTTTTAGGGGAGAAACAATGTACGTTCAACAAAGCTCAGCCTGTGACATGCCGAATAGTGAAACGCCGATCACGGCGGCTCAGATCGCGCGGCAAGATAGCTTTGTTGCGCGCATCGGGAAAAAGTTCACGGACGGCAACGCGGCCATGGCCGGTGTGGTCGGCATGCTTACTCCGCCGGTGCCGGTTGGCGCCTGCGACGATTTCACAAGTTCTCTTTCGATGTCGAACATAACGCCTTTCCCGTGGCCCATACCTGGACCCGCGGGCGCCGGGCCCGGACCTGCTGCACCTCCGACAGCGGCGGTCCTAGGGCCCGGATCGATTCCGGCGCCGGGCGCGATTGCGCCGGCGGTTGCGGCCGCGGGGCCGCTCACGCAAGTCTCGCCCGGGTGGATGTGGGCGAATCCTGGCGGTGGATCCACTTACCCGTGGGGCGCCACCCAACTGGCGGCGTCGCGTTTGATTCCGCCGTGGGCGTGCGCCGGCAAGGGCGCTCCGGGCGGCATGTTGCCCGGTGGCTTGCCGGGCACTCCTACCGAGTGGGCCTGGGGCCTGGGCGCGGTTGCGCTAGGATTGCTGCTACTGGCCGGCGGCGGCCGCGGGAAGGGGCGACATTGAGCGATTACCGCCAAATGCAGTTGAGCGACTTGCAGCTTGCCAGTTGCACGCGTTGGGTGGCGCCGGACGGCGTTGTATATCTGGAGCTGCCTTATATTCTCGCGTTCTACAAGACCATTGCGGCGGGCGCGGTGGCAGACGACAGCGAGCTGGGGACTCCCCCGGCGTACGAGCTTGCGGTCAAGGGCATTAGCTCAACGGGCATCACACCCGGCACTCTCGTACAAGTCCAATGGCCAGACGGTCGCTACCTCTCAAACCCCGGTTGCGACTTCTTCAGCTTCGTGGGGACTGGACGGCGCGCGTGGTGTATCTCGAATCCAAAGCGGTTGCGGCCTAACAGCAAGATCCGCTTTAACATCGATAATTCCGCGGTGCTGGTCTCGGCGGATCTGGAAATCTACTTCGAGGGCGCGTTGCGGATCCCTCTGGTGAAAAAATGAGTTCATCGCCTTTCCCGCCGTTCGGCAATATATACGCTCCGCCCTGGCTCGGCTTCTCGCCGGTGCTGAAAGGGATCCGCGATCAAGAGTACGATTTGCCGCTTCCGCCGGTTGCGGTGCCATCTGGCGCGCCCCCTAGTGGCGGCTTCTCTCGTGGAAATCAACTCCCGGTCGATGCGGATTCTGATTTTCTGGTGCGTGAACTTCAGTTTGTTGTCGTGGCCGCGGGGGAAGTCTCGCCGGCGCCCGGTAGCCTGCGCGTCCGAATCCGGGACGGCGACGGGCGCCTTTTCACTTCCGACTTTGTACCGATCCTCGATATCATCGGTCCGCTGGTTCCAGCCTGGCCGCTGCGCCGAGGCGCGGTCCTGATCGTCGACTATCAAAATCTGGGAAGCTCCAGCGCAACGGTGGTCATGCTACTGAAGGGCTGGAAACGCAAACTATGCCCGGGGGATCCGTTGGAGCTCGCGGCTCCCTACACGCCGATGTATCGGAGGTTCCTAGAACCGGATGCCGACAATGACCTCGAAGAGTTCGCCTATCCGTTCACGTTCACGCAACCGGGTGCGGGCGATCTGCTCAAACAACCGCTCCAGACCGACAATGACGCGGATTTTCTATGGCGCGGGCTCACGGGCGATTGGAACACTTCTAACAACGATGTGGCGACGGTTGGGAATGTCGGCCTTACTTTTTACGATGTGGACGGCGTCCCGGTAGTGCAAGCTCCGCTACAAAACTCGTGGGGCGCCAAAACTTGCGGCGGGTTTCGAGAAACGATCCTAGCCAACGGCGGCGGCCGGCCGTCTCCGCAGTGGCCTGAAATTCTGATCCCGCGCGGCGGGCTTCTTCAACTCGATCTCTCCTTTGGCGCGGCCGGCACGGTTCGCTTTTCCT
>Ga0210394_10004808_pt1 | contig 15500 bp, 10 predicted proteins | sample IncBWC12MmetaG_FD_160121 | JGI IMG/M metagenome (GOLD analysis project Ga0210394, IMG submission 160121) | Forest soil microbial communities from Barre Woods Harvard Forest LTER site, Petersham, Massachusetts, United States - Inc-BW-C-12-M | ecosystem: Environmental > Terrestrial > Soil >... | reverse complement strand
AGACGCCCATCTGCCGCAACATTTGGTCCGGAGCGCGCAGGTTGGAGATTTTCCCGCTACGGCCAAGGGTGATTACGTGGGGATGCTCGCAGAGCAGCAGAAGGTCAGGGACGGCTCCGGCCTTGCACGCGGCGACGGCGCGCCGCTGCAGCTCCCACGCCGCGCCGTACTCCATGAGCCCGAGATCAACGACGAGCAATTCCTTCATGCCGGAAGACTCTGAACTCTAAACGCTCAACGCTTAACTTTCTTCGAGGCGACAATCCGCTCCACCTGGGCGGTGTGGTTGATGTCGTGCCCGGCCATCAGGGCCACGATATGTTCGATGGTTTCGACGCCGCGCTCGGCGTGCATCCCGTGTTGCTTCCACTGCTCGGGCGTAAGAGATTTCAGTAAAGCCAGATTGGCTTCCCGCGCCGCGCGAAACGCATCGAGCGAATTTCGCGCGTCGCGCTTCTCATAGTGCCCCGCCGCCGCCCAAGCATCTTGATCAAACGCTTGGATCGGTGTTCCCGGCGCCCCCAGAATCTGGCGCATGCGCCAGCCCACCATGACTTCGCAATCCGCCAGATGCGCGACAATCTCCCCGGCAGACCATTTCCCCGGGGCCGGCTTTTGGCGCAGCTTCGCGGGCGAGGCGCGCTGAATGAGCCGGCCGAGTTTCCTGGGCGTCTCCGCTTGGATTTTCAAGGGCTTCCGTCCACCGAGATTGGCCAATATCCTCTGGGTGTATTCCTGCGGCGTTTCCTGCATTTACGTGACTCTCCTTCCAGCCTCCAGCTTCTAACTTTCGACCTCCAGATCACGCGTTTATCGACAATCCTCGCACGGCCGCGACGGCGTCGGCCATGGCCTCCCAAACCGTGGGGTGCGCGTGAACCGTGGACATCAAATCGTCCACGGTGGCCTCGAGCTGCAGCGCGGCCACCGACTCTGCGACGATTTCCGTGGCGAGGGGGCCGATGATGTGTACGCCGAGAAGTTCCGCGGTAGCCTCGTCGCTGACCACCTTGATGAAACCTTCATGGTGGCCCAGGATGGTGGCCTTGCTGTTGCCGATGAACGGGAATTTCCCGGTTTTCACCGCGTAGCCGGCCTCGCGCGCGGCGCGCTCGGTGAGGCCGATGGACGCCACCTGCGGCTCGCAGTAAGTGCAGTTGGGAATGCGCGTCTTCTCGAGCGGCGGCATGATCTGCTTCCCGGTAATTTTGGCGACGCAGGTGATCCCTTCCATCGAGGCGGCGTGCGCCAGCTGCGGCATCCCGGCGACGATGTCGCCGATGGCGTAGAGCCGCGGCTCGGCCGTCTCCATGTAGGGACCCGTGTGAACGAACCCGCGCTCCAGTTTCACTTGCGACTTTTCCAGGCCCAGATTGTCGGTCAGAGGCCTGCGCCCAACGGCCATCAGCACCTTCTCGGCGGAAACACTCTGCGACTTTCCCGTCTTGTCGGTGAAGGAAACCGTGGCGCCCTGCGCGTCCTTCTTCACGCTGTCCACTTTGGCTTCGGTGAAAATCTGGATGCCCTTTTTCTTCAGCGCCTTTTCGAGCTCCCCCGAAATCTCCTCGTCCTCGATAGGCGTGATGCGCGGGAGCATTTCGAGCACGGTGACCTGCGTCCCGAACGAATTGAACACCGAGGCAAACTCGACGCCTACGGCGCCGGCGCCGACGATCACCAGCGTTTTGGGCACCGCCGGAAGCTGCAAGATTTCGATGTTGCTGAGGATCGTTTTCCCGTCGATTTCGACACCGGGCAGCGAGCGCGCTGCCGACCCCGTCCCAAACATGATGTGGGTGGCTTCTATTTCAGTGACCTGCCCATCCTTTTCGACGGTCACGCGCCCCGGGCCCGCCCACTTGCCCCAACCCTGCATCTTGTCCACTTTGTTCTTGCGGAAGAGAAACTCGATGCCCTTGGCGTGCTTGTTGACCACTGCTTCCTTGCGCGCCAGCGTCGCCGGCCAGTTCAGCGAGAACTCCTTCACGTCGATGCCGAATTCCTTGGCGCGCTTGAACGTGTCGTAAATCTCCGCATGGTGCAGCAGCACCTTAGTGGGGATGCAGCCGACGTGCAGGCAGGTGCCGCCCAGGTAGCCGTCCTTCTCGATGCACAGGGTCTTCAGGCCCCACTGCGAGGCGCGAATGGCGGTGTTATAGCCCCCCGGACCGCTGCCGATGATTGCCAGATCGTATTTGGCCAAGTGTCCTCCGCGGCGCCGGGTGCGGGCTCTACTGGGAGCCCGCCGTAACATCGAAATGCCGCTCGAGGTGCAAGCGTTGGCGCGCGGCCGCTGGCGCGCGCACGGGGATTAGATGAAGTGGAAGCACAGCCGGCTTCGGCCGCGCGCGACTGGAACCGGCTCGGCCGGCGTGCGCAGGTTCACAAAGCCCGCGCCAAAATTCCGCGCCTCGATTCTAGCAGCCGCTCCGATGGGTCGCAACTTGGCGGGGTATAAAGGGGATCTACTTCGCTTCGACCTTCGCTTCAGAAGCCAGCGTTTCCCGCACTTTGCGTAATAGCGCATCCCGCGTGAACGGCTTGGCTAACCAGGGGGTTTCGGCGTCGGCCGGACCGGAATGGGTGAAGCCGGTATAGCCCGACATGAACACCACCCTGGTATTCGGCCGGGTCGCCACCAGACGGGCGGCCAGGTCCCGGCCGCTCATCCCGGGCATCACCATGTCGGTGAGCATCAGGTGAATCGCTCCGCGGTGCTCGCGCGCGATCTCCAGGGCCGCCTCGGGAAGCTCTGCTTCCAGAACGGCGTAGCCGCTGGCCTCCAGCAGGTCGCGCGTCAAAGTTCGCAGGGCCTCCTCGTCCTCCACCAGCAAAATCGTCTCCGAGCCGCGCAACGACTCGGAGTGGCCGGCGGCCGGCTGTTGCAGGCGGTCCGTTGGTCCGACGAGGGGCAGATAGATCTTGAACGTGGCCCCCTGCCCCGGCTCGCTGTGCACCCAGATGTGGCCGCCGCTCTGCCGGACCACGCCGTAGACGGTCGAGAGACCCAGCCCGGTGCCCTTGCCCAGCTCTTTGGTGGTGAAAAACGGCTCAAAGATGCGCGCTTGTGTTTCCGCATCCATGCCGATCCCCGTATCGGACACTGACAACATGACGTAGGCCCCGGGCGGCTGGGGCGCGTGACTGCGGGCGTACTCCTCATCCAGAAAAACATTCGAGGTCTCGACCACCAGTTTGCCACCTTGCGGCATGGCGTCCCGCGCGTTCACCGCCAAGTTGATGATCACCTGCTCGATTTGGCCCTGATCGGCCTTCACGCTGCCCAGCGCCGGGTCCAGCTGCGTGCGCAAGTCGATGTTTTCGCCAATCAGGCGTCGCAGCATTTTTCCAACGCTGAGGACAATGGCGTTCAGATCGAGGATTCGCGGCTCCAGGACCTGCTGGCGGCTGAAGGCCAGCAGTTGCCGGGTCAGCGAAGCGGCGCTTTGCCCGGCTTTCTTGATTTGCAGGCACTCCTTGTGCGAAGGGTCGTTCGGCGGCAGGCGATGTTCCAGGACTTCGCTGTAACCGATGATCACACCCAGCAAATTGTTGAAGTCGTGGGCGATCCCTCCGGTGAGCTGCCCCACGGCTTCCATCTTCTGCGTCTGGCGCATCTGCCGTTCGAGCTTCTTCTGCTCCGTGACGTCGCGGAAAATGGCGATTACGCATTCCTCGCCGGCGACGTCGATCAACTCCGCCGAATCCATGCCCATGCGCAGCTCCCCGGACTTGGTCCGGAAGGTGATCTCCATTTCCCGCACCGAACCCTTCTCCTTCAACATGCCGATGAAGCGGGTGCGTTCCTCGGGATGCTCCCAGAATTGCAGATCGCGGGAGGTGTTGCCGATTACCTCCTCGCGCGAATAGCCGGTTACACGGAGAAAACTCTCGTTCACGTCGATGTAGCGGCCTTCGGCAATGGTGGCGATGGAGATGGGCTCGGGGTTGGCGTCGAAGGCCTTGCGAAACATCTCCTCGGCCTTGCGGCGCTCGGTGATGTCCACAAAGGTCTCCTCGATCACTGCCGGCTCGCCGGGCGCGCCGGCGACCCAATTGGCGCTCCCCAGCAGCCATACCTTGCTGCCGTCCTTGCGCCGCAGGCATTGCTCGTAGTTGACGAGGCTTTTCACTCTATCGAGGATGCCGAGAAACGTCTTGCGATCTTCCGGTTGCAGGTACCGGTCCGTGAAGGAATCGGCCGCCAGCTCTTCCGAGGCACCGTAGCCGAAGATGCGGGCGCAGGCCAGGTTGCATTCCAGAACGCGCCCTTCCGGAGTGGTCCGCAAAGCGCCCGCAAGGCTTCGTTCGAACAACTGCCGGTAGCGCTGTTCGGCGGATTCCAGTTCGCGGGTCTGCGCGGAGAGCCGGCGGTCGAACACCGCGGTCAACACGGCGAGCGCCAGAATCATCAGCGTGACGACGGCGATGCCCGCGGTTCCGAAGACGGTGCCGCCGGTGGAGTGCGAGGTGTCCGGGACCAGGCCGTCCGCAGTGAAGTGGGCGGCAGCCATTCCGGTGTAGTGCATCACCGGGATGGCCAAGCCCATGACCGCAGCGCTGGCCAGCTTGCGCGAGGTGACGCCCTTTTCGTCCCGCGCCAGGAAGGCCAGGCGCAGAGCCACGAAGGAAATGGCGATGGCCAGAACGACCGACAGGGCCACCAGCCGTGGGTTGTAATGGCACATGGCGCTCGAGCGCATCGCCGCCATGCCGATGTAGTGCATGCCCGCGATCCCCGCGCCCATTACCACGCTGCCCGCTATGGCGCGCCGCAGGCTCATGTCCTTGCCGCTCACAACGTACAGCGCCACGCCCGAAGCCGCGATAGCCACCCGGAGCGATGCCATGACCGTGGGCCAGTCGTAGCTCACCGGCACCGGCAAATGAAACGCCAGCATGCCGATGTAGTGCATGGACCAGATGCCCAGGCCCATGGCTCCTGCGCCACCCAACAGCCAGAGGATGAGAGCCCGTCCCCTGGCGGCGGTGACGCGGCCCGCGAGGTCCAGCGCGGCGTAAGACGCGCAGATGGCGATCAGCACCGAGAGCGCGACCAGGCGAAGGTCGTAGGTGCCCGCCAGAAATGGAGTTGCGGTAGGCAAGGGTGATCCGTCGGGCGCTTTCTGGATGGCTACGCCCCGGGGCCGTTTTCTTTTGCTTCCTTCGAATGGCCGTCGCGGCCCGGCCCGCGGAGCGGCCTGTTCCGGCTGCAACAGGGTCAAACTATTGATTTGAAAGGGAGAAAATGGCCTTTAGTTACTGCCCATAATCTTCCACAATTGGATATGCTAGAGGGCGCTGCATACAATCGTCAATCGGGGCGATTCCCTTTGATTACAAACCAGATGTTGCCGAGTTAGACACCTAGCGATTCCAGATCGCTGCCAAGTGCCTGATTCCATGCGCTCCTTGACCGTCCTTTGAGGCGTTTGTTAGCGTAAGGTGTCCCGCTGGGCCGCTTGCAGCATCGCGCTCCGCGGTTGATCATCAACTTAAGGACACATGGATACAATTCACATCACCATGCCGGACGGCGCTGTTCGCGAGGTGCCGCTGGGCACTACGGCGGCGGAGATTGCACAGCAGATTTCGCCGCGCCTCGCCAAGGAAGCCCTGGTGGCGCGTGTCGCGCCCATCCATTCCCTCGGCGGCGGGACTGCAGCTGCGGCGGCAGCGGTGGCCGCCGGGACATCTCCTGACGCGGCGCCCGAAGCACGCTTGTCCTCGGCGTCGAATGGCGAAGGTTTCCTCGTCGATCTGCGCGCGCCGATCGATCAGGACGTGAAGCTCTCCATCCTCACGCCGAAAGATCCGGAAGCAATTCAGGTGCTGCGGCATTCCGCGGCGCACTTGCTCGCCGCGGCGGTGCTGGAGCTTTTCCCCAACGTCAAGCTGGGCATTGGCCCGCCCATCGACACCGGGTTTTTCTACGATTTCGTGCGCGACGAGCCGTTTACGCCCGATGATCTCGCGCGCATCGAAAAGAAAATGCGCGAGCTGGCCGCGCAGGACATTCCCAACGAACGCAAAATGCTGCCGAAGCCCGAGGCGCTGGAGCTGTATCGCAAATGGGGCCAGGGCTTCAAATGCGAGCTGGTCGAGGAGCGCGCCATCGAGCCAATGGTTTCTTTTTACACCACCGGGAAATTTATCGACTTCTGCCGCGGGCCGCACATTCCGTCCACCGGGCGCATTCGCGCCTTCAAGCTGATGAGCGTCGCGGGCGCTTACTGGAAAGGCCAGGAAGGCAACCCGCAGATGCAGCGCATCTACGGCGCATGCTTCTACACCCAGCAGGAGTTGGACGAATACCTGCATCGGCTCGAGGAAGCCAAACGCCGCGATCATCGGCGGCTGGGTCCGGAGCTGGATCTTTTTTCGGTGCAGGAAGAGGCCGGACCGGGGCTGATTTTCTGGCATCCCAAGGGCGGCCTGGTCCGCAAGATCATGGAAGACTGGCTGCGCGAGGAGTTGCTGAAGCGCGGCTACGATCTGGTGTACACGCCGCACATCATGCGCCTCGAATTGTGGAAGACCAGCGGGCACGCCGGCTTTTATCGCGAGAACATGTTCGGCCCGATCGAAGTCGAGAAGGACGACTACCAGCTGAAGCCAATGAACTGTCCGGGCCACATTCTGATTTACAAGTCGCGCCTGCGCAGTTACCGCGAGCTGCCGGTGCGCCTCGCCGAGCTGGGCACGGTGTACCGTTACGAGCGCTCCGGCGTGCTGCACGGCCTGTTGCGCGTGCGCGGCTTCACCCAAGATGACGCGCACATCTTCTGCATGCCCGAGCAAATTGAATCCGAAATCGAGGCGTGCATCGATTTTGCGTTCGCGGTGATGAAGACTTTCGGCTTCAGCGATTATGTCGTCGAGCTTTCCGACTGGGACGCGAATCATCCTGAGAATTATGCGGGATCGGCCGCGGACTGGGCTCGGTCGACCGCGGCGCTCCAGACTACCCTCACCAGGCTGAAGATTCCCTTCAAGCGCATGGAGGGCGAAGCCGCGTTTTACGGGCCCAAGATCGACGTGAAACTGATCGACGCCATCGGCCGGCCGTGGCAGCTCACCACCGTGCAATTCGATTTCAACCTGCCGGCGCGCTTCGGCTTGGAATACGTGGGCGAAGACGGCGCGCGCCACCAGCCGCTGATGGTGCATCGCGCGCTATGGGGCTCGGTGGAGCGCTTCTTCGGCATCCTGATCGAGCACTATGCCGGGGCGTTTCCGGTGTGGCTCGCGCCGGTGCAGGCGGAAGTCCTGCCGCTCAGCGAAAAATTCTTGGAGTATGGGAAGAAGGTTACCGCCGCTTTGAAAGAGGCCGGATTCCGCGCGCACCTCGACGACCGCAACGAAAAGTTGCAGGCCAAAATCCGCGACGCGCAAATGCTGAAGATTCCCTACATGCTGGTGGTCGGCGGCAAGGAAGCCGAAGCCGGCACCGTCTCCGTGCGCGAGCACAGCAAGGGCGACCTCGGCCCGCGTCCGCTCGCGCAATTTCTCTCCGACTTGCGACAGCAGGTCGATTCCCGCGCGATTTGAGTGGCACAGCCACTCTTGGCTGTGTGCCTTTGTAGGTTGCCCCGCGCCCCAAAACAAACTTCTACGCCCTTAATCTGCGATTGCAAAACCTGCACAGCCAAGAATGGCTGTGCTACTTTGACTCCGGAAATTTCGACATGAGTGCAAACTCACCGAACTCCGAATCTAAACTGGATCCTCGTGGCCGCATCCGCATCCTGAGGATTCTCGAAAGCAACTGGCAGGCCGAGATGCTGGGATTTCATACCTACGATGCGCTTGCCAACCACGAAAGCGACCCGTCGCGCCGTGCTGCGTTCCGCACCCTCGCCTCCGCGGAAGAGCATCACGCGAACCTTTGGGCGGAGCGCATCCAGGCCCTCGGAGGCCCGCCGGGGGTATACCGAGGCCCGGAGGCCGGCGAAGCTGGATCCCTCGCCAGCCGCGCCGGCGGACTAGGTGTGGCCCTGCGGCGGCTGGAGTTGGACGAAAGCCGCGACATCGCCAAGTACGCCCGCCAAATCAAGGAACTCGGCGATGAGCCCAGCATCCGTATCCTGCAACAGGCCATCGAAGACGAGCGCGGGCACTACCAGACGCTCAGCGGGCTGATCCGCAATCGACGGCCGCTACCGCAACCCACGCCCGAACAGGCGCAGAAGGCACTCAACGAGCTGCTGGCGGCCAGAGATAAGCAGCATCCCAAGGCGGCGGCATGGGTCGGCGACGCCATCTACGGAATCAACGACGGGTTGGGAGCGATTTTCGGAATCGTCTCCGGCGTTTCCGGGGCGACGCTGGGCAACAGCAAATTTGTCGTCATCGCGGGGATGGTGGGGATGCTGGCGAGCGCGCTGTCGATGGGCTCGGGCGCGTACCTCGCGGCCAAAAGCGAGCGTGAAATCTACGAAGCGGAGTTTGCGCGCGAGCGCGAAGCGGTAGAGAACAATGAAGCCGAGGCGCAGGAAGTTCTCTCCCTCAGCTACCAGATCCGCGGCCTGCCGCCCGATGAAGCCGACCGCTTCGTCGAGCATCTGGCGCGCGACAGAGAACAGTTCATTCGCATTCTGGCGCAGGAGCGCCTGAACACCACGGAAGACGGGCTCCGCAAACCGTTGACCTCGGCCATCTCCGGCGCGCTCTCAACGGCCATCGGTGCAACGATCCCGGTGATCCCCTTTTTCTTTTTAAGTGGCTACACCGGCGTGATCGTGGCTGCCATCGTTTCGCTGGCCGCGCACTTCGCCGTGGGCGCGGCCAAGTCGCTGGTCACCATCCGCTCGTGGTGGGCCAGCGGCCTGGAGATGACCCTTGTCGGAGCTGTCGAAGGCATCGTGACCTACCTGATTGGACTCGCCATCGGCAGAATCACGGGCGCCGGAATCTAGGTCCCGCAAAGATTCTTCTCGCGCCCGATTTTCAACCTTATAAAAACTTGACTATTTTCCGGCAAAGGGATATGTGGGGAGTATACAGGGCTGCATTCTTACCTTACGTCCCGGGTCAGCCCCGAACGATACAAATTGATAATGAGCGAGTGTTCTTGATCTATTTTTCTGCCTCCTCATAGGAAACGAGGCCCTATGAACCGTCCTTTTGCCCGGCAAGGAGCTTCCACTCCTCCGCCGCCTTCGGTCCCGTTCCCGCTTCGTCCCGCCACACCGGCCCAGACCCAGCCGGAATTCGGAAACTGGTGGGATCATCTTATGGTGCGGCTGGTCTTTGCCCTCGCCTGCGTCGCGGCTGGATTTCATTTTCATCCCTTCGGATTGCCCGCCCTGGCAGGGGCCGGAGTCGGGCTGGCGTTCGCCATCGCCGTCTTCCTGTTTGAAATTCGCCTGCAGCGCGCCAGCATGCGCCGCCTCATCGGCGCGGCCATCGGCTCGATCCTCGGGATTCTCGGCGCGTATCTGATGGGGCTGGTGCTGGGTCGCACGTCAATTCCCGAGGGCTCGCGGTCGTTCATGGACGTCGGCCTGCTGCTGGTGATGACGTACATCGGCCTGGTGGTGGGCGCGAACAAGGGCGACATGCTCAATCTTTCAGCGCTCGGCGGCCTGTTCGGCAGCGAGCGCAGCACCCGGCGCATGCCCAAGGTGCTGGATACCAGCGTGATCATCGACGGGCGCATCGCGGACATCTGCGAGGCCCATTTCATGGACGGTGTCTTGCTGATCCCGCAATTCGTGCTGCGCGAATTGCAGTTCGTGGCCGATTCCGCCGACGGGCTGAAACGCCAGCGCGGACGGCGCGGCCTCGAAGTGTTACAACGCATCCAGAAAATGCCGCACGTCGAGGTGGAAATCGCCGACGACGATTTTCCGGCCATCGCCGACGTGGACCTGAAGCTCATCGAGCTGGCCAAGCGCTACGACGGAAAGATCGTTACCAACGACTACAACCTGAACAAAGTCGCCTCGTTGCAGGGCATCGAAATCCTCAACGTCAACCAGCTGGCCAACTCGCTGAAGCCGGTCGTGCTTCCAGGCGAAACCATGCGCGTGTTCATCCTGCGCGAGGGCAAGGAATACAACCAGGGCGTCGCCTATCTCGATGACGGAACGATGGTGGTGGTGGACGGCGCGCGGCGCATGATCAACAAGACCATCGATATTACTGTGACCTCCGTGCACCAGACCACCGCCGGCAAGATGATTTTCGGGCGGCTCGACGACCGCTCCGAATCGTCGAGCCCGCGTGTTTCGCAGCCACATGCCGTTAATGATGTGCCGCGGCCTGTCGAGAACGGCGGGCGGCACAGCGAAACTTTGACCGCCACCGAGCGCGTCCCGCGCCCCGTGGTTCCCGACACGGCCCGCGAGCCGGAGTGACGGCTGACTCGCTCCGCGCATCGGATGCTCCATGGGCGTTCCCCCGCAACTCCCGGTCAGCCCGCCGCGTCCGGCGCGAAAACGCTGGGGTTGGCGCTGGCTGCTGCTCGCGCTCCTCTTTCCGATCGTAGTGGGCTCTTGGTGGCAGACCGTCATTTGGGTGGTGCTGTTTTGCCTGCTGATATACCTGATCCGCCCAAGAGATCCCGCGCCGCCCAAGTGATGGCCGACCGGTTCCACCCGCTGAGTAGCGTGCAAGTTGCCTGATGTCCCGCCTCTGCTTTGAGGCCAATTTGGCCGTGCCTTGTGCGGCAGGCGACACTTATACTTCGCGAGGATCGTGGAGCAAGTTCAAGTGTCCATCTTCGCGTCCGTGAAAACCGCGCAAGGAACGGCCGGTTTGAGAGACCTCACGCAGGGCGATATCCCCGCGATTGTCGACTACTGGCTCTTTAGTCCGGGCGAGTTTCTCGATTTCATGGGTGTCGACCGGGAACGTCTCGGCTCCGGTGGTGAGATTCGGGCCAGGTTTGAGAAGGCGATCCGAACCAGCGCGCAGGACCAATCGACGATTGCCTTTGCGATTACCCTGGATGATCGTCTTGTGGGCTACACTCTCCTGAGGCGCTACTCCGTGGATGTAAACTATTCCCATTGGCATATTATCGTGCCGACCTTGCGCGCCCAGGGTCTTTCGACGGCGCTGTACCCGCATCGAATCAAGGCGTACTTTGACGTCGCGCCCATCTCCCAGTTGACCCACCAAACTCGCACGCGCAATCTCGGCGTGAACCGGATGCTGGATAAATTCGTCCCGATGTCGGAAACCAAATTCATCGACCGGCCGGACGGCGTGGCCAGTCCCGGAGAGTTCCATCTCCGCTTTGTGAAGCGCGAGGATATTCCCAGAATCTTTGCCCGCGCGGCGGAACTCGGGATCGTCGCGCCCACTTGAACGATAGGGGGCGCCGAGCCTCCCTTGCTTGCCTTGCGAATGAGGCTGCGCTAACCTCGCGCTAGAAAAATTCACAACGATTTCGGAGCGCGAAAGGATTTACCAATCGTGATTTCCCCTAAGCAGCTGTCTGATCGCCGCGCCTTTTTGAGTTTTTTGGCGGCCAGCCCGGTCCTGGCGTACGCCGGATTGAATACGCGGTGGATCGATGAGGTCCTCGCGGCGCCTCAGCAAGAGCAAGGCCCCTACGTCATCAAATCGGTGAAGGAAGCGCTGAACGTTTTTGATTTTGACGCCGCGGCCCGCGTGAAACTGACACCCGCGCACTATGAATTCATCACCGACGGCTCCTTCAATAACGAAACGCTGCACGCCAACCGTGACGGCTTCCTGAAGTACGAGGTGCGCCTACGGCGGCTAACCGGCATTACCAAAGTCGATCAATCGGTGAAAATCTTCGGCAAGGAATGGGAATCGCCCATCTTCTTTTGTCCGGTCGGAAGAATGAATGCGTATTACCCGGACGGCGCCGTGGTGGTGGCGCAGGCGGCGAAGGCCACGCGCACGCTGCAAATTCTGGCGGGGTCCGCGGCCATCGTCCTCGATCCGAGGGGAATCGAGAACGTGGTCGCGGCTCGCGGCGAGCCGGTATGGTACGCGGGCCTGGGCAGCAGCCTGGACGAGAAGTCGCTGCGCCGCATCGAGTCCACCGGCTGCCCCGTGCTGGTGTGGACCGTGGACGACGGCGGCGCCAATACCATCGGCGCGAAATCGATCCAGAAAGTCGGCGTGCGCGACCTCGACCGTGAGGCCGACGACCGCTGCGTGGGCTGTCACTCCAATCTTCCGCAGGTTACGCGCATCACCAAGGACACGCCGATGGACATCCTCGGCGCGGTCGGTTCGCTGCAGGGCGAAACCAGCGTGAAGCTCAACTGGGACGACGTGAAGCGCGTGCGCAACATGACCAAGATGAAGATCGTGCTCAAGGGCGTCGTGGCCGGGGAGGACGCCTCGCTAGCGGTGAAGAACGGCGTGGACGGCATCATCATCTCCAATCACGGAGGGCATGAAGACGCCAGCGGCCGTGGCACCATCGAATGCCTGCCCGAAGTGTTGCAGGGCGCCGGAGGAAAAGTTCCCGTGCTGATCGATAGCGGCTTCCGCGGCGGCGCGGACGTCTTCAAGGCGCTGGCGCTGGGCGCGACGGCCGTGGGCGTCGGCCGGCCGCACATCTGGGGGCTGTCATCGTTCGGCCAGGAGGGCGTGGAGACCGTGGTGGCCATTTTGCGGCGCGAGCTGCAAGTCATCATGGCGCAGACCGGCGCGGCCTCCGTGGCCCAAATTCGCCGCGATTCGCTCGTCCCACGCGGCTAGCCAGTGTTGGCGCGGGGCACGAATCGCGTGTCGCGACGGCGTGTCACTCGAGGGGGCGCTATCGCGATCACCGTGGGGCTTGTCTCGATTAGGGATCGAAGGGTGCCCGCGTCTCTCGCGCTGAAAGCGCCAAGGTGACAAGCCCGGGGCAACGCCCCGGGGAGGTGCTCGCAAAAACATTCGTCCGCCCTGAAAGGGGGGAGCCCCGCGCCCCTTCAGGGCGCGCAACGCTCGTGGCATTTCGCAACCCAGGGCGTTGCCTTGGGCTTGCTTCCCACGGCGCTTTCAGCGCCTAACATCGTGGACCGATCCTTTGCCGGAAGGAGCACCAAAGCATGAGCACTACGGACCCGAAGAATGCTGGCGTTGCGCGCCGGAAATTCATCCAGAGTACCGCCGCCGGTCTTGGCGCCGCCGCCCTCGGGAGCATCGGCGCACGAGAAACTGCCGCCGCGAAACCCGAGCGGCACTGGGACCTGGCCGCCGACGTGGTCGTTGTCGGCGCCGGAGCGGCGGGGCTTCCCGCGGCGATCACCGCGACTGAAGCGGGCGCGTCGGTCATCGTGGTCGAGCAAAACCACGACATTGGCGGGCATGGGATCGAGAGCGGCGGCAACATCGCCCTGGGCGGCGGCACCAGCCTCCAGAAAAAATACGGCATCGAAGATTCGCAGGACAAAATGTTCGAGGACCTGGTGAACTGGCACGATTACCGCTTCAGCGATCGCGAAATCGTGCGCGCCTTCTGCGACGAAAGCGTTGCCACTTTTGATTTTCTGCTGGCGCACGGCGTCGTGTTCCCCGACCGGTCTCCCGGCGGTGCCGACGGCGGCCCGCAAAATGTGAAGCGCGCGCAGACCGCGACCTGGACGGGCGAAGTGAGCACGTACGCCCCGAACGGAGGAAACGGCACGGCGCTGATGCGCCCGCTTGAGGCCAGCGCGCGCAAGCTCGGCGCGAAAATTCTGCTCGAGCACAGCATGACCGGCGTGATCCGCGACGAGCAATTCTCCGGCCGGGTGCTGGGAATCACCGCCACGCGCGAGGGCAAGACGCTGAACTTCCAGGCCCGACGCGGGGTGGTGCTCAGCACCGGTGGGCACACCAGCAACGTCAACTTCCGGCGCATGTTCGATCCGCGCCTCACCGAGGAATACCAGGTCGTGGGCGAGCCCTGGACGAAGCAAACCGGCGACGGCGAAATTGCCGCCATGCAAGTGGGCGCAGCCCTCTGGGGCGCGGCGTGCCAAACCGTGGAGACGCAGGCGCGCTCGCACATTTTTGAAAAGCCCTACGTGATTGGCAACCAGTTCGGCTACCCGCAGGGCGGCGGAAAGCGCAACGAAAATATTCGCAACAGTCCCATCAAGGGCATCGCGCGCGGCATCGGCCTGCAGGTGGCAGACTATCAGAATCTCATTCAGGTGAACCAATTCGGACGGCGATTTGTGAACGAATTGGCCACGGGATTCGACTGGTGGAATCCCTGCCTCGAACAGGGCAGCGTGAAAACCGAAGGCGGTGGGCCGATCTGGGCCATCTTCGACGCCGACGCGGTGCAGCGCGAGAAATGGACCGTCGAGCCGCCGTTTGTCGATCCCGACGGCTGGTTTTTCAGCGCCGCCACGCTACGCGAACTGGCCGCGAAAATCGTGAGCAAATATCAGAAGGAGCCCATGCCCGGCGCGGCGCTCGAGGAAACTGTGGCGCGCTACAATTCTTTCGTGGACAAAGGAAGGGACGAAGATTTCGGCAAGCCGGTGCCGATGCACAAGATTCAGGCGCCGCCGTTTTATGCCGCGTGGTCCACGCCGTGCATTCACGATTGCCTATCCGGCTTGCGCATCACCGCCAAGGCGGAAGTGGTCGATTTGTGGGGGAAGGTGATTCCCGGCCTCTACTGCGCCGGGGAAACGTCAGGCGGATTCAACCAGCACGGCCTGGCAAAGTCCCTCACGTTCGGCCGAATCGCGGGCCGCGAAGCGGCGAAGCGCGCAAGCGCTTAAGTAGGACAGGCTTCCAGCCTGTCGGGTTCCGTCAGAACTTGGCAAATACCCACGCCCCGGCTCAGACATTTCGCGTTTTCTTGGGAGTGACGGAACCCTACAGACTGAAGTCTGTTCTACTGTTGCCAGTTGACCGTTAGTTCGGGGATAGCCGCGCCGTCCTTGCGCGGGTCGGACGCACCGTAGTTCACGCCGGAAGCATAATCGCGCATCACCGCCTGCCCGCCGCCAAACGCATCGGAAAAACCGTTGTGCAGGATGAGCTTGTGGCCCTTGGCTTCGAGCTCGGCTCTGGCGTTGCCCGGCAAGCGATTCTCGATCAGCACGTCGCAGCCGTCGAAGCTGGGCTTGGTAAACCGCGCCGTTTCCAGCGCCGCCTGGATGTTCTGGTTGAAATCGACGACGTGCGAGACGAACTGCGCGTGCGCCTGCGCCTGGTTCCATCCCGACATGATGCCGAAAGCGATGCGCGTCTGATCCTTCTCCAGGAACGCCGGAATGATGGTGTGCAGCGGGCGCTTGTGCCCGGCGATCGCGTTGGGCGAAGCGGGATCGAGGTTGAAGAGCGCCCCGCGATTGTGCAAAACGAATCCTGTGCCATCGGCCACGAGCCCCGAGCCGAATTCCGAGTAATTGGACTCAATGAAGGAAACCATGTTTCCTTCGCGGTCTACGACGCTCAGATACACCGTATCGCCCGCCGACGGCAGGGGCTGGCCCGGCTCGGCGTCGCAATTGGCGTGGTCCATGTTGACCAGCTTGGCGCGCTCGGCCGCATAGGATTTCGAGAGCAAGCCGCTG
>Ga0210394_10004807_pt1 | contig 15505 bp, 12 predicted proteins | sample IncBWC12MmetaG_FD_160121 | JGI IMG/M metagenome (GOLD analysis project Ga0210394, IMG submission 160121) | Forest soil microbial communities from Barre Woods Harvard Forest LTER site, Petersham, Massachusetts, United States - Inc-BW-C-12-M | ecosystem: Environmental > Terrestrial > Soil >... | reverse complement strand
ACCAGATAGATGAGCATGCCGACGCCGAGCATGCCCACGACCAGGCCCAGCATGATACGAACTCCCAGTTTGTCTTTCTTGCGTAACCAGTTCCACACGCGCTTGTACCTTTCGTGTGAGTTTGCCGAAGCCTAGGTTAGAAAATCTTGCGGTGTGCCTGAGCGAGGCTCTGCGCAAGCACCCCAAAGTATAAAGCACGCCAAGCTGGCGCTCAATGGGAATCTCGGGCCCGCCGGGGGCTAAGCCACAGCGTGGCGGCAAGCCTATTGCGCGCAGCAACAACAAGGAACGCGCGGTTCCTTGCGACGGTACAGGGGCTGTGCTAGATTGCAAAACAGCGCAAAAATTTGCAGTTTTCGTCCATGCTTGAAACACGACAAGCCGGTCCAGTGCGGCACGAGAAGACCCCGCGGGTGGAAGTCTATTGGCACGCGGTGACTTACCGAGCGGTGTTGATTTATGTGATGTTGGGGTTCGCGGTGGTGGCGGCGACTCTGTATCTGATCCGGCCCGACTGGTACAGTGCGGTTGGGCGGCGGCTGGCGAGCGCGGCTCCGAGCACGGCCTCGCTGGCGACGACGGCCGCGCAGAACCAGGCGCGCTTTGTGAATCTGGACGGCAAGGTGGAAGTGAAGAAAGTGAGCTCCCTGAACTGGCAGGTGGCCGATTACCGCACGACTTTGGATAAAGGCGACTTGGTGCGGACTTCGGGCGACGGGGCGGCGCGCATCACGTTCGTGGACGGGACGACGTACACAATCAAGAACGATTCGTTCGTGACGGTGGAAGAGAACCGGATCGGGTTGGACCGAACGACGAACGTGCGCGTAAACATTTCTTCCGGCGCGGTCGATCTGACCACCGGGACGTGGGATTCGCCGCGGTCAACGGCAGAAGTTTCCTTTGCCAACGCGCGGGCATCGCTGCGCGAGAACAGCCATGCCGCCGTTACCAGTGATCCCACGACGGATCACAGTGAGATTACGATGTCTGCCGGCGCGGCTACGATGAGCGTTGGCGGCCAGCAAATCGAGATCGGGAAGTGGGAGCGAGCGGCGGTGAGTTCGAGCGGCGCAGTCACCAAGACGATGGTTCTGGCGCCTCCGGAACTGGCGCAGCCGCTCAATCTCGAGCCTCTGATCGAACCCGATCCGAAGCGCGCCACGATTCACTTCGGCTGGGCAACAGTACTCGAGGCGACCAGCTACAGGCTGCGCGTAAGCACGAACACGATGTTCACGCGCGTGGTGAAGGAAACGACGACAACAGCGACGAATGCCGATTTCAACGGGCTCGATGCAGGCGATTATTTCTGGTCCGTGACGGCGATCGATGCCGGCAAACATGAGAGCGCGCCCAGCGATCCATTTAAGTTCACGCTGGCGGCCCAGGGCAAGACGCAGGAGATGCTTTTGGAAGTTGACTCCACAACACTGCACGGCAATGTCGTGGAGTTGAGCGGCCGCACCGAGCCGGGGGCGGCGCTCATCGTAAATGGGGAAGCGGTGGCGGACATTCGTCCGGACGGGCATTTCCGCCATTTCACACAACCGCTGTCGAGGGGCAGTCATGATTTGGCCGTCACAGGACAAAACCGCCGCGGGGGCACTGCCACCTGGCGGGGCACGATTCTCATTCCGTAGGCAAGAAGGGGGGCTGGCCGCGGGAAACTCGGAGCGCACGGCCCGGCGGACAGTAGACGAGAGCTGATGTTCAACAAAAACGGGTATAACTTTCGATCGGTTTTCAGCCTGCTTTCGTCGGATCTGGCGATTGATCTCGGCACGGCCAACACGCTGGTATTCGCGCGGACGAAGGGCGTCGTGGTGAATGAGCCTTCGATCGTGGCCATCAACAAGACCACCGGAGAAGTCGTCGCCGTCGGGCGCGAGGCCAAGGAGATGCTGGGCCGCACGCCGGGCAATGTGGTGGCTATCAAGCCGATGAAGGACGGCGTGATCGCCGACTTCAAGGTGACAGAAAAAATGCTCACCTATTTTATCCAGAAGGCTCACAACCGCCGCATGCTGGTGCATCCACGCATCGTCATTGGAGTGCCCAGCGAGATCACGCCGGTGGAAAAGCGCGCCGTGCAGGATTCGGCGTACCGCGCACGGGCCAGCGAGGTGTACCTGGTCGAGCAGGCCATGGCTGCAGCAATCGGCGCCGGTCTGCCCATCGAAGAGCCGTCGGGCAACATGGTGGTGGATATCGGCGGGGGCACCACGGACATCGCCGTAATTTCCATGAGCGGCATCGTCTACTCGAGGTCCGTGCGCGTGGCTGGAAACGAGATGGACGAGGCGGTCATGCATTATTTGAAGCGCAAGTATAATCTCCTGGTCGGTGAGCGAACGGCCGAGCAAATCAAGATGGAGATTGGTTCGGCATACCCGCTGGAAAAGCCACTGACGCTGGAGGTCAAGGGCCGGAACCTGATCGAAGGAGGTCCGCGAACGGTGACCGTGGACGACAGCGAGATCCGTGAAGCGCTCTCGGAATGCGTGGCCACCATCCTGAACGCCATTCGCGTGGCGCTCGAGCGCACACCGCCTGAGCTTTCCGCTGACATCAGTGATCGCGGCATCGTGCTGACCGGCGGCGGGGCGTTGCTAAAGAATCTGGACAAGCGCATCCGCGAAGAGACCGGATTGCCGGTTTCAATCGCGGACGATCCGCTGGCTTCGGTGGTGCTGGGCACCGGTAAGATGCTCAGTGATTTCCGCCTGCTGCGGTTGGTTTCGATTGACTGACGAAGATTAGAAGAGTCCGCACCGGCAGCGCCGTGCCGTGCAAGCAGCCAACTAATGACGTCTGGGCGTTCACAACACCGTTCCCTATTTCTGCTGGCCGCGTCGCTGGGCGTCCAGATTTTGCTCCTCGCGGCGCAGGTTAAGCGCGATCAGGACGTGCGCCTGATTCGCGTGTGGGCCGTGGAAGCCGTAGCGCCGCTGGGGCGCTCAGCCACCTGGATTACGGACGGGATCCGCGGCGGGTGGACCAACTATGTGGCGCTACACAGTCTGGGCAAGGAGAACGCACAGCTTCGCGCGGAGCTTGATCAGCTGAAGATGCGCAACGCCGAACTGGAAGGCCGCGCGGCCGAGGCCGACCGGCTGGCGGGCTTGGTGAATTTCCGCCAGAACAATGCACAGACGCCGATGCTGGCTGCGAGGGTGATCGGAGCCAGCCCGAGTTCGAGCGGTCGCGTGGCGTTCATCGACCGGGGCTCCCGGGATGGCGTGGCCTTGAATATGGGCGTCATTACCCCGGATGGCGTCGTGGGCAAGGTCCTGGCGGTTTATCCCGAGACTTCGCAGGTGCTGTTGGTGAACGACAAGGATAGCGGCGTAGGCGCGCTTCTGGCGGGATCGCGCACCCAAGGTCCTGTGCGCGGCACTGGCGATCCTACGCTGGGCATGGAATACATCAGCAAAGAAGTCAAGGTCAGTCCAGGGGAAGCTATACTGACTTCCGGCCAGGATCGAATCTTTCCCAAAGATCTTCCGGTCGGCACGGTCGAAGAAGTGGCACCCGACCCGCACAGTCCATTTCACAAAATTGTGGTGGCGCCGGCAGCTCACTTGGACCGTCTCGAAGAGGTGCTGATCCTGTTGACCCGGCAGGAACTCCCCACCAGCGCGAAGGCACTAGAGCCCCTGCCGTCGTTACCGGCTGCTGTTAAGGCGCCTGCGCCGGCGGTGGCGCGGCCCGCAGCCGCGGTTCCCGCTTCGGCACCGGCGAAGCCAGTGGTGCCGGTGCCCGCAACCCAGCCGGTGCCAACCACAGCGGCTCCAGCCTCGCCGATTACTGCACCCACGGACCCTATGCCGGCGGCGGGTAACCCGCCGGGGCCGGACGCGGCGAAGGAAGAGCAGTGAGCGAGCGCTACCTTACCTCTCGGGAGAGAAGACGCTAATGGAAGTTCGCCTCGCAAGCGAGCAACACATTGAGGTACACAAGTTCCACGCCGGAGTTGTGACGGTCAGCGTCCTTCTGGCGCTGATGTTCGAGGCTTTCCTGCCCGTGCATCTTCCCTGGGCCGAGTTGGTGGATTTACCGCTGCTCGTGACGATCTATTTCGCACTGAGCCGAAGAAATCCATCGGCGGGCCTGATGCTGGGAATGATTATCGGGGTAGCGCAGGACAGTCTCAGCCACACGCCCATCGGCCTCTACGGCATCTGCAAGACCATCGTGGGTTTTACGGCCTCGTCGATCGGTGCGCGACTGGATGTGGAGCATCCGATTGCGCGGTGCTTCTTGACGTTTGTGTTCTTCCAGTTGCACAACGCAGTATTCGTTTTCATCAGCCGCTTGTTGCTGGCGCGGCCGGAACCCTACCTGCAAACGCGCGTCGTCGTCGGCTCGATCGTCAGCGCGATGCTGAGCATCGCTTTATTCCCGCTGCTCGACCGCTTGCGCAAATCCTGACCTGGAATGGCCTTGCCAAAGGAAATGGGCCGTGCCTTTTGAGGCTCAGTTCGGATCAGCCAATCGACTGACTGGTGGTGTGGGCGTGATGGCGGACATCGACGCCTTCCGTCATGAAGAGGACGCTTTCGGCGATATTGGTGGCGTGATCGGCGATTCGTTCCAGGCTGCGCGCGGCAAACATAAGATCGACGCAGTACTCGACGGCCTGAGAATTCTTCTTCATGTAGTCGATGAGTTGTGCGAAGACAGAATCGCGCAGGGCGTCGACTCCGTCATCGGAAAACAGGACCCTGCGCGCCTGCTGCGAGTCTTTTCTCACAAATGAATCCAGCGCCATTTGGACCATGGACTCGACGAGATCAGCAAGCTGAGAGATATCGACGCGGACGTCAAATCCAGGCTCGCTGATCAGAGCCTGTGCCCGCTCGGCGATGTTCTGAGCCAAATCCCCGATGCGCTCCAGGTTGTTGTTGATCTTCGCGGCGGCGGTGATGAACCGCAGGTCTGCTGCGACCGGCTGTTCGAGCGCCAAGAGGCTAGTCGCGAGCGCGTCGATATCGAGTTCCAGCTGATTGATCCGACATTCGCCCTTGATAACACTCTCAGCCAGGGACAAGTCCCTCTCCCGCAGCGCGCGCGCGCTCTTATGGATAGCGGACTGGACGAGCCCACTCATTTCAAGCAATTTCGCACGAAGCTGTTCAAGCAATTCGTCGATGTGGCGCACAGCGGCTCTCCAGGTAATTCATAGACGCGACTAGCCGAAACGGCCGGTGATGTAGTCCTCGGTTTCTTTCTTGGTCGGCGTCGTGTACATCTTCTTCGTGTCGTCGAACTCAACCAGTTTCCCCATCAAAAAGAAGCCCGTGTAATCGGCCACGCGCGCCGCCTGCTGCATGTTGTGCGTGACGATAACAATGGTCGACGTGTCCTTGAGGACGAATAGCAACTCCTCGATTTTGGCTGTGCCGATGGGGTCCAATGCGGAACAGGGTTCATCCAGCAGGAGCACCTCGGGATTCACCGCCAGCGCTCTGGCAATGCAGAGCCGCTGCTGCTGGCCTCCGGATAAACCGTAGGCGGACTGATGAAGCTTGTCTTTGACTTCTTCCCAAAGAGCAGCGCGGACCAGGCTTTGCTCCACCAATTCCGCGGTGTGTTTGTGATTACCGCTGAAGCCATTGACCATAGGGCCATAGGCAACATTGTCAAAAATGGATTTGGGAAACGGATTGGGCCTCTGGAAGACCATGCCCACGCGCCGGCGGAGGGAACTGACGTTCATCGCGAGGATATCTTCGTTGTCCAGTACGATCTTGCCTTCCAGGCGGGCGCCACGGACGGTTTCGTGCAGCCGATTCAGCGACCGCAAGAACGTGGATTTGCCGCAACCGGATGGACCGATCAGCGCCGTGATCTTGTTGGCACTAAAGTCGAGATTTATCTCGTGAAGGGCCTGATACTTTCCGTAATAGAAGTTTACGTCCGACGCTTTGAGCTTCGTCGTCTGGGCCTTCATCTGGTCTGATCCGGCCCTTCCTGGTGTGTCTGTGCGATTGCTGGTTCCCTGGAAGGGCGTCTTCGCATCGCCAGCCTTCGCCAAATCACCCGAGAGTGGATCCATTGCTCGTATAGGTTGCGATCCCATGTGTTATACCATTCCCCGCGGCGCGTAAGATGCCCGGGAGAGGATAAACCGCGCGGTTATGTTGATTGCCAGAATGAACATCAGTAGAACAAAACCGGCAGCCCAGGCTTGCCGGTGCCAGTCATCGTACGGCGCAACGGCGTATGTGAAAATCATGACCGGCAAAGTGGACGAGGGGTGGTTCCATCCGGGACTCCAAAATTGATTGCCGAGAGCCGTGAACAATAGAGGAGCTGTCTCTCCGGCTACTCGGGCAAGGTCCAACATCGTTCCGGTCACGATCCCTGTGATGGCGGCAGGGACCACTACCGAGGCGATCGTCTTCCATTTGGAAGCTCCCAGGGCGATGGCGGCCTCGCGAAGAGAATTTGGCACCGCATGCAGAAATTCTTCCGTGCTGCGCACGGATATGGGAATCATCATGATTCCCAGCGCAACCCCGCCGGCGACCGTGGAGAAGTGCCCCATCGGCCGAACGACAAGCGCATAGACGACGATTCCTATCACGATGGAAGGCACGCCATTCAGCAGGTCTGTTGCGTAGCGAATGACAAAGGCCGTAGCCGCTTCCGCATACTCATTCAGGTAGACGCCTCCCAGAAAACCAATCGGAACTCCGATCAGGGTGGCCAGCACCAGCACTTTTGCACTGCCCACAATCGCATTGGCCATCCCCCCGCCAATCTCGCCGACGGGCACAGGAAGCTTGCTGAAAAAATCCCAATTCAGCGCGCTGGCACCATGGGTGACCAGGTACCCCAAAATAAAGAGGAGGGACCCGATGGTGAACAGCGTGCACAGGCCCGTCAGGCTGAACATCAGCACGTTCATGAAGGATTTCCAGGCGCCAGAGCTGTTCAAGTGTTCGCTCCCCCTCCGGACGCAGCGATGATCATGAGCCTGGCCAGGCCATTGATGATGAATGTCACCACGAACAGCACCAGCCCCAGCTCAATCAAGGAACTGATGTACAGGCCACCCACGGCTTCCGTAAATTCGTTGGCAATAACGGCGGCGATTGAATAGCCCGGGGCCAGCAGTGAGGCTTTGATCTGCGGCGTATTGCCGATGACCATGGTGACGGCCATGGTCTCTCCCAGCGCCCGCGCCAGGGCTAGAAAGACCGAACCCATGATGCCCTTCATTGCGTACGGAACGACGACGTGCCACGTGGTCTGCCATCGGCTGGCGCCCAGTCCCAGAGAGGCCTCGCGCTGGTCTCGCGGAACGGCAATCAGGACTTCGCGAGACACCGAAACAATAAAGGGCATAATCATGACGGACAGCACCACACCGGCTGAAAAATAGCTGACGCCGTAAAAGGCGCCCTGGAATATCGGGAGGAAACCGAAGACGTCCTTCAGCACGGGAACCACATCGGCTTGCAGGAACGGAACCAGAATAAAGATGCCCAGAAGGCCGTAGATTACGCTGGGGACGGCGGCCAGAAGCTCGATGAGAAAGGTCAGAGAGTCCGAAACCTTTCGCGGGGCCAGTTCTGCCAGGAAGATTGCGGAGCCCAGCCCCTGGGGAATCGCGATGAGCAATGCAAGGGCCGCGGTAACGACGGTCCCATAGATAAAAGGCAAAGCACCGAAATTGCCCGCAACGGGGTCCCAGGTCGATGTGAACAGGAAATGGAAGCCAAACTTCTGACGCGAGATCACAGACTGCACGTACAGCTCGTAGAAGATCAGCGAGGTAATCAGGAAAATGGTTGCCGCCGCGGCCAGTGTGATGAGGTAGGCGATATCTTCGCCCACTTGTCCGCGTCGCAAGAAAGAACGAGCCCTGCCCCCAGGGGGCAGGGCTCGTGTTTCGGCGGTGGTATAGGTGGCCATGCGTTACTGAATCTTCGCGATCGCCTTCATCTCCATCTGTTGAACTTCCTTCGGCAAACGCGCGTATGCCAGAGCTTCCGTCATACCCTGGCCATCATTCAGCATCCAGCTAAGGAAGTCGGTGAGTACCTTCTTCTTCGCGGGATCCGCAATCTTCTGCGGGATCAGCAGCCAGGTGAAGCTTGCAATGGGATAAGCCCCTTTTCCGGGAGCGTTGGTTATTGACACCCGGAAATCGGCCGGCATGTTTTGCGACGCAGCAGCTGCCGCCGCGGTGGTGCTTGCTAGGCTTGCCTTTACAAATTCACCCGCGGCGTTTTGGACCACACCAAAGCTCAGATTGTTCTGCATGGCATAGATGAGTTCGACGTAGCCGATGGAATTGGGGGTCTGCTTCACCAAGCCGGTAACCCCTTCGCTGCCCTTTCCTCCCAGTCCCACGGGCCAGTTCACGGCAGTTCCTACACCGACTTTCGACTTCCAGTCCGGGCTAGCCTTAGAGAGGAAATCCACCCAAATGTACGTGGTTCCGCTGCCGTCGGAGCGATGCACAACGACAATGTCGTTATTCGGAAGCTTCACGCCTGGATTCGCTTTCGCGATTGCCGGGTCGTTCCACTTCGTTATCGTCCCTAGGTAGACGCCGGCGAGAGCGGCCTGAGTGAACTTTAAGTCGCCTGTAACGCCCTCTATGTTGTAAATAGGCACAGCAGCTCCAAGGACCGTCGGAAAATGCAGAACCGCCGACCCGCGCTTACTCTGGAAATCGGCGAGTTGCATATCGTTCATTGGTCCGTCGCTGGCCCCGAAGTCTACCGTTCCCTCGGTCACCTGCGCAATGCCGGCGCCAGAACCGATGGATTGGTAGTTAATTTCGACGCTGGGATGGAGCTTCTTGTACTCGTTAAACCACTTCGAATACATCGGATTCGGGAACGTAGCGCCCGCTCCTGTCAGGGATTGCGCCCACGTGACCGTGCTGGCCAGCAACATCAAAACTGCTACTCCTAAGATCTTACGTGTGCTCGACATCTTCTGTCCTCCTATCTCTCCGTATTCGTCTGTCGTGAAAACCGTACTACTCTTCCTCGATTAGGCCGGTTCCTATAGTCCAGTATTGGCCCTCTCCCTTATTTCAACTGGCCCATAGCGGGAGCGGCGCCGGGCAAGGTATAGCGCAGGTTGAAGAACACGAGGTTCAGCGCGGCGTGAGTTGAATCGTTGACCGGCACCGACCACGGGTTCCGAATCAGATAGGAGTACTGCCCCATCAAGTTGACGGCGCCGTACTTGGTATCGCGCCATATCGTCTGGTTAAAGCCGATGGTGCCTTCCTGGATGGCGCGGTTTTGGGAGATTGCGGGCCCGAAGTTGGCAGCAGTGGCATGGACGCCGTAGCCGTACTCGGCGCCGTTGGCGACGCGGAGGTTTCGGTAGACGTAAATGCCGCCGTAATATCCGTAAAACACGGTGTTCTTGTGGGTATATTCGAATCCGGTCACAGTCGAAGCGGACTTAATGGGCACCATAGTGCCATCGGGGTTGAGGAGCACGTCCGGCACCTGACCGTAGATGTAGCGGCCGCCGCCTTGATTCCAATAGTTGTTGGTCAGAAGGCGCAGGCCGTTGATCACCTGGCCGTTCAAATTTAGAAACGCGCCGCCCCCCGTCACTCCGTTCTTAACGGCCGGAGAGGTAGTCGCCGTCGTGCTGTTCACCGCGACGCGGAATTGGCGTTCTATTCCGCCGATCTCACCATGAAACTTGGGCGACGGATCGACGGCGATCTTGACGATAACATCGGGAAACACTTGAGGGGCGTTTATGGATGTGGTCCCGTTGTTCAATTGAGTGCCTGGCAATGTCAACACGCCGCCAAGTACCGAGGCGCCGCTCGGAAGCAAGGGCGTTGGACCACCAGCAGAGCCGCCCCAGTATTGCTCCTGTTGGTCTAGGGCGACGGCGATGGCTACCTTGCCGTTCGGGCGGTAAACGAAACGCAACTCCGGTATCCGTCCCCAAAAGAGGCCTGCCTGGTAGTTAACGTCAATGTCGTTCGTAAAGAAGATATTGCCGGGCAAGGGCGAGATACCCGTACGGCCTGGAGTAATCAGGCTCCAAGTTTGCCCGCCCAGTATCTCCCACTTGTCCTTGGCCACATCAACCCAGTACAAGCGCGAGCGCAGATAGTTGCCGTTGCTGCTCACCGCAACGTTTGCATTGGCCGTGGCGTTGGCAGAGCCCAGGAAGTCTGACTCCATGTAACCGATTACGTGGGCTCCCGCTACCAGGGCGTCCACTCGAAACCCGATGCGCGAGTTCTGCATGCTCAGGCGGGTCTCACTGTTGTGATTCACAAGATTTACGGCCCCTGCAGCGCTGGTGAGGTCGTAGGGGATGCTCCCGAAGCTCGAACCAATTCCGCCGCCCGCGTTGTGATTGCGGTATATCGTGGTGAAGTCCATAAATCCGATCGGCGTAATAAACGCGTTTCCGATCTGCAGTTGCAACGGCGACTGTGGCACCGCGTTGCCTTGTGGAACGGCCGCAGCCGGGTACGCCGCCGGCATCGAAAGCGGAATTGTTGCCGCGGATGCGCTCGTCGTTGGCGCCGTCGTCGGGGCCGGAGCGGCGGAAACGCTCAAACTAGTCGCGCTTGTCGACTTGAGCTGCTGTTCCAGCGCCTCCATCTTCTGCTGCTGTAGCTTCAAGGCCTCGCGCTGAGCTTCGATCTGAGCGGCTTGCGAATCCATGACGCTGCGCAATTCGTCGAGTTGCTCTTCCAAGTCTGCATTGTCGGTCTTGGAGCCAGCCGCCGGCTCGGACTTCGCCTCAGTGGAGGTCGAGGCCGGCTTCGGGTCGGTCGCCCGGGCCATCAGGTAACTCTGTTGCTTTGTGCCTGGTTGTGTCTGGCTCTGAGCTCGCAGCGTGCCCACGCTTGCGCTCAGGCATATCACCAGCACCCACACCCACGAAATAACGGCTTTCAAGGTCCCCTCGGCTTTGCCCTTCTCGATCGATATCACTGGCTAGTCCTCCGTCCTTAATAGTTTCAATTTGGCGTTGAATATAGACACTGACCCCAATCAAATGTCGGCGAGACCGTACGCGAGGCGGCTTAACGGCGGGTGATAGCAATGTTAATTCTGTGTTACAAACCAATGACCCTATGGGTGGACTATCTGCGCTCAGACAGGCTGAGCGAGAGGGCAGCAAGGTGATGATTGCGATATCTGTCCCACGGGACAGCTTGCGTGCCCTTGCTCCAAGTGGTAATTTGAGCGGGATTTGGCGTCGCGGCCAACTCTGCTCCATCGCTGCTCAACCTTGTCGTCTGGTTCCGGCTTTTCGGTGCCGGCGCCCCCTGTGCGGAGAGCTGGCATGATGGAGCCGGGCGCGATGCGGAGCCTGCGTTGGCCCCTTGGTTTCAGAGAGAAAGCCGCCTGCCCCAGACGCGACTAGCCTTCGCTTCTTATTTCGTCGTCGGTGCAATGAGTCTGCTGCTGCTCGGGTTCTGGAAGCTGCAGATCGTGGAATCCGATCGCTACGACCAGCTCGCAGAACAGAACCGCGTCCGCACGGTGCCGGTCATCGCGCCTCGCGGGACTATGCTCGACCGCGAGGGGCGTGTGCTGGTGGACAACTACCCGTCCTTCAGCGTTCTGCTCCTGCGCGATGACTCCGACGAAGTGGATCGTCTGCTTCCGCAGATCGCCGACGGCATGAACCTGTCACTCGACGATTTGCGCCAGCAAGTCCAAGACGCCGGTGGTTTGCCGCATTTTCAGCCGATCGTAATCAAGCCCGAAGCCAGTCCTTCGGATAGAGATTTCATCGAATCGCACCGCGTTGACGTCCCGGTCCTGGAAATGCTGATGGTTTATCGCCGCCGCTATCCGCGCGGCGGATTCATGGCCCACGCCAGCGGATACGTCGGCGAAGTAAGCTCACAACAAGTGGAAGATTCTGGCGGCAAGTACAAGCCGGGCGACATCGTCGGCAAGATGGGGCTGGAAAGACAATACAACGAGCAGTTGATGGGCACCGACGGAATGCGGCGCGTTATCGTCAATAGCGTCGGCCGCGAAGTGGGCCGGCTCGATCAGACCGACGCGATTCCCGGCAAGCCGATTCAACTCACCATTGATTACGATTTACAGGCGATTGCGGAAAAAGACCTGGCCGGCAAAAGAGGCGCCGTGGTGGCGCTGAATCCTGCCAACGGCGAAATCCTGGCGATGGCCAGCCAGCCGTCGTATGACCCGAATGATTTCGCCGTGAGCATCTCCAAAGACGAATGGCAACAGCTCAATACGGACCCCGAGCATCCCCTGATTGATCGCGCCATTCAGGCGCAGCTTGCTCCGGGTTCGATGTTCAAGATTTTCGAGACCGCGGCGATGCTCGAGTCCAAAGCCATTCCTGAAGACTACAAGGTTTTTTGCCCGGGCTACGCTGAGTTTTACGGGCGCGTCTTTCATGATGCCGAGAAGGACCACGGCGAGGTGGACTTGCACAAAGCCATCGTGAAATCTTGCGACGTCTATTTCTACAATGTGGGCAAGCAACTCGGCATCGATCGCATCTCCTATTACGCAACCAAGCTCGGCCTCGGGCGAAAAACCGGTATCGATCTTCCGGGCGAAGAGCCCGGCTTGGTGCCGTCGGAAGAGTGGAAAGAGCGCGTCTTCCACCAGAAGTGGTATCCGGGCGAGACGATTTCGGTTTCGATTGGGCAGGGCGCCACAGTGGTCACTCCGACGCAGATCGCCTATACCATCGGCGGCCTGGTTTCGGGCGGCGTCTTTCACCAGCCCCACATGCTGATATCCGGCACGCCATCGCCCGAAGTGGATTTCCCTCTTTCGGAGCATACGGTCGACTTTATTACCCAGGCCATGTGGGGTGTCGTCAACGAAGACGGTACGGCCGCAGCTTCCAGACTTCCCGGCATCGAATTCTGCGGCAAGACCGGCACCGCGCAGGTGATCAGCGCGGAAGGGAAGGAGCGCGCCGGCAAGCCTGGCGACTTGAAGAACAACGCCTGGTTTGTGGGTTTCGCTCCGCGCCGCAATCCGGAAATCGTGGTCGCGGTGCTGGTTCAGGGCGGCGGTTTCGGCGCGGTATCCGCCGCGCCCATCGCCAGAGATATCGTAAAAGCCTATTACGACAAGAAGACCGGCGGGAAGCAGCCGCCCGAGTTGATCACCAAGGCGCCGGCGATGAGGCCGGCACCGGAAGCGGCGATGGCGCAGCAGTCGCAACTGGCGACTACGGTTCCCGCTGATGAAAAAGTCCCGGCGGCCACCAGCCGCTGAGAACAGGCGACACCGGCCAGCCGAACGCAGACACGATGAGACAAAGCGGAGGCATTCGCGATTACGACTGGTGGCTGCTGGCCATCGTGTTCTCTATCTGCGGAATTGGTCTGCTGGAAATATGGTCGGCGACGCACGCCAGCCGCTTGGCCGGCATGGAGTGGCGACAACTCTCCTGGATCCTGCTGGGCCTTGTATTCATGCTGGCCATTTCCAGGCTCGATTACCACGTCGTTTTGAATCGCGCGCCCATCCTGTATGGGCTTGGCGTCATCGGACTGATCACCGTGCTGGCGGTCGGACACACGCGCTTCGGCGCGCGGCGCTGGCTGCCGGTGTTGGGACAGTTTTTGCAGGTGTCAGAACTGGTTAAGTTGGTTATAATCCTTTTGTTGGCGCGCTTTTACGCGGAGGTAAGGACCGACCGCTTGTCGTTCGGTGACTTACTGAAGGTGGGTGCGCTTACCGCGGTGCCCCTGGGGCTTATTCTTTTGCAGCCGGATCTGGGCACAGCCCTGGTGCTTGTTCCCGCCGTGGTGGTGGGCGCCTACCTGGCGGGGATTCAATGGAAGCACGCTGCGTTGATTGTGCTGGCCGGGGCCATGATGATACCCATCGGCTGGCACGTTTTGAAGCCGTACCAGAAGGAGCGTGTCACATCGTTTCTCCACCCGGAAGAAGATGCACGAGGGTCCGGGTATCAGACCCTGCAGTCGAAAATCGCCGTAGGCTCGGGTGGATTTTGGGGCAAAGGAATCGGCCGGGGAAGTCAGAATCAACTGGGCTTCGTCCCGGTCCGCTATTCGGACTTTATTCTTGCAGCGCTGGCGGAGGAATTAGGATTCGCCGGCGTTTTTGTGACTCTGTTGTTGTACACGGCTTTACTGCTGCGAATGATCCAGAACGCCCAACGCGCTAAAGATCGCGCCGGGATGTTTTTGGTCATGGGCGTGGCGGCGATGGTGGGTTTCCATGTGCTGGTCAACGTGGCCATGGTCATCGGGTACATGCCGGTGACCGGTATTCCGTTGCCGCTGATGAGTTACGGCGGTTCGGCCACGATGTTCATGTTTCTGGCGCTGGGTCTGGTGATGAACGTCCGCCTTCGGAGATTCGTCAACTGACCTGCCGCCGCAAGTTATATCCCGCCGGAGAGTTGAGCGCGCCGGCGGACCAAGATGACGACAATTGAGGCTGCATCGCATGTTGGATAGACCTTACAGAGTCGCGGGCTCCCGGCGGCCGTTGCCTCCGGGTGTTTCTCCCCGCCTGTCACGACTGGTGCCTGTGCGCTGGAGCGCGCCCCTTCCGGTCTTGGCGATGCCCTCCGAGGAGTTTTCATGTCTAGAGAGCTTGTCATTTCCGCGGCTCCGCATGAGACGCGGGTTTCGATTATTGAAGACGGTCAACTCTGCGAAATTTACATCGAGCGAGAAAAAGAATTTGCCCTGGTAGGCAGCATCTACAAAGGTCGGGTTACGCGCGTGCTTCCCGGCATGCAATCCGCCTTTGTGGACATCGGCCTCGATAGCGACGCCTTTCTCTACGTCGGCGATTTCCTCGAAAACCTCGAAGACTACGACCACGTATCCGCCGCCGTCGAAGGCAAGGTCGAAAAGATGGAAGAGCAGGGCGGCTCCGTCTTTACGCCTCCGGCGAGCGAATCCGCAAACGCGCCAGGCGGTGAGGCGCAAGCGGCCGCACGGGAACCTTCCGAAGGCGGCGCGGAGCCAGTCTCCGCCGAGCCCGGGTCTGAGCCTCAGCCGGGAAATTGGCAGCCGCGCCCTCCCGCTCCGAACCCGTATCCATCCGCGCGGCCCTACGAGCAGCGTGATCGCGGCCAGGGAGGTGGTGGTTACGGCCGGGGCCGAGGTGGTGACCGTGGCGGCCGCAAGGGACGCGGTGGTCGCTGGCAGAGAGGGCGGGGAGGCGATCGCCCCCGCGGCGGTCGAGACCTTCCGCCATCAAAGTACGCGTCTCCGCGGCCGTATGTGCCGCGCCCGCACGAGCCATCCGGAGGCGAGAGCGAACCGCCAGCCGATTACGCGCCGATAATTCTCCCGGGCGAATCCCTCGCGAAGTACAAAGATCGCGTTCCGGCCGCGCAGCGGCCGGCCGAGTCGACACTGGAACCTTCGACGATCGAGCACGGGGTTGGGGTAGAACCTCCCGAGACGCGCGCATCGAACGTGGCTGTGTCGCTTCCTTCTTCCCTGTATGCCGAGCCCGAGCAGGCTTCTGCCGTTGAAACGCCTGCCACG
>Ga0210394_10004806_pt1 | contig 15505 bp, 13 predicted proteins | sample IncBWC12MmetaG_FD_160121 | JGI IMG/M metagenome (GOLD analysis project Ga0210394, IMG submission 160121) | Forest soil microbial communities from Barre Woods Harvard Forest LTER site, Petersham, Massachusetts, United States - Inc-BW-C-12-M | ecosystem: Environmental > Terrestrial > Soil >... | reverse complement strand
ATGCCGACCGACTGAAAGCCCGCGAATGCGAGCAGGTTGACGCTCGGGTAGAACCCGGCCTTGCGCTGATCGATGCGATGAGCGGCGGCTTCAGTGCGCAGGCGCGCGGCGACGATGTCGGGACGACGCCCGAGAAGTTCGAGGGACAGGTTCGTAGGCAATGCTTGAGAAGCCGCCCAGGCGACTTTCGGACGAGTGATCTGAAGGCCCCGATCAGGGCCAGCACCGAGGAGCGCCGCGATAGCGTTTTTCTGCAGACCGATGCGCTCCTCGATCGCAAGGAGATCGCCCTTGGCGGCCGCCTGCCGCGCCTCGACCTGTCGCACGCTCGCGAGCGTCTCGAGGCCGAACTGATGGCGCTGGCGAAACAGCGCGACCGTCTGCGTACGCAGCGCAAGCGTGTCGGCCGCATTGTCATGCAGCGTATAGAGATGCAGGAGACCGGCGTAGGCGGAGGCGACCGAGGTTGAGAGGATGAGGCGCGTTTGCGCGATTTCGACCTCGGCAGCGTGCTGCTCCGAGACGGCGGCCGCCAGTGCGGCGCGGTTCTTGCCCCAGAAGTCGAGTTCATAGGACATGTTGAGGGTGGCGGCGCCATAACCGTTCCAGCCATTTGGCAGGGCCTGTCGCGGAACCAAGAAGTCGTAGCTCTGCTTGGCCTCGGCGATAACGGCGGACGCCGAGACCTCGGGACGGCGCGTGGCACCGGCACCCTGAACCTGCGCGGCTGCGGCCTTGAGGCGTGCCCGGGCAAGGTCGAGGTTGGGCGCGTTGTTGAGCGCCTGCTCGATGAGCGCATCGAGCTGCGGGTCGCCATAGGCGCGCCACCACTGATCGCCCGGCCAGGCCCCGGCGGGAGCGACAAACGAGTTCGAGCTGCCAAGCTCATCGACTCTCTTCATGGCAGGGGGCGGATCGAGCCGCGGGATCTGCGCGCAGCCACTGGCGAGCGCAAGGCTGGCGGCGAGCAACAGGGTGAGGCGGCGAGGCCGCGCTGCGAGAGGTTGAGACTTGATTGTTTGCATCGCGGTAAAGCTCCTTAACTAAACTGTACCGTACAGTACCTTGACTTTGACCTTGATGTCAACAAAAATGTACCGGACGGTTCATTTTTAGAAGGAAGCGACTCGAGTGATGAGCAAGAACGACAGCAAACGACAGGCAATTCTCGAAAACGCCTATCGACTATTCCGCGCGCAGGGGTTCGATGGGACTTCGATGGCGGACATCACTTCTCGGGTCGGCGGCTCCAAGGCGACCCTCTACAGTCACTTCCCCTCCAAGGAAGAACTCTTCGTTGAATGCATGATGGCGGCCCTGCAAAACTACATGTCGGACACGTTGAAGCACCTCGACGCATCCCGGAAGGATCCGCAGGCCGCACTTCGCGACTTTGGCACGAGCGTCCTCAATTTCATTTGCTCATCCGAACAGGTGGAGGTGCGTCGCTTGATGATCGCGGAGGCGGCGCGCTCCGGCACCGGGAAGCTCTTCTTTGACAAGATCACCGCGTTGCGCTCGCAAATCTCTTCATTCCTGGCGGCATGTATGGCATCGGGACTGCTCCGCCGGGACGATCCCGACCTCGCCGCCGATCATCTCGGTGCACTGCTTGAAGCCGAAGTCCTTGAACCGTTGCTTCTGCACGTGCGAGAAGCAGCCCCGGATGGGGAGGAGACTGCGCTCGCGGCCCGACGTGCGGTCGCCGCTTTTCTCAGGGCCTATGCGCCAACCGCCGCACCGATAAAGATCGCTGCAGGGCCCAACGCCGACTTGCAAAGGCTCCCCCCGAATGAGTTCTGACCGAGGCCCGCGCGATCAAGTCTCGAACGAGCGCTGCTCCGAGTTAGCGGTCGCGCTAAACTGGACCTATCGGTTCTGTTAATACACCATCATAAAAAACCATGAAGACCAAAACTGAATCAAAACGTCAGGCCATCATTCGAGCCGCTGCCGAAGTTTTTCGCGAGGTCGGTTTCGATCGCGCGTCCATGTCGGACATCCGTGAGCGGATCGGCGGCTCCAAAGCGACGCTGTACAACTATTTCCCCTCAAAGGAGAAGCTTTTCTTCGAGGTCATGCACCATGCCAAGGAGGGTGAGCTAGAAGCGATCACGAGTGAACTCGACGCGGATGCAGATGACTTGAAACGCGAGTTGGTTCGTTTCGGGCAGAAATTTATGACCGTTCTGTATTCAGCTGACGCGATTGCCGTGAGACGCTTGGCGATTGCCGAATCGCGGCACTCGAACATCGGGAAACTGTCGTTCGAACAAGCGACCGTTCCCATAGAGAAGCAGGTCGCTGAATTCTTGAGAAAGGTAATGAAGCGCGGGGCCCTTCGAACTGCCGACCCGAAGATCGCCGCAATTCACCTGCTGAGCTTGCTGGAATCAGAACTTCTGCAACGTGTCCTTTTGGGCGTGATTGATATCGTGAAGCCCGAGAGCCTCACCGGCGCCGTACGGCGCGCGGTGGATGTATTCCTCTCTGGCTACGAACGACACTAGCTCTTCTGCTTCGCCGGCCTCTCGCGAGCTTCCGCACGTTCTTTTCGTCGGCTTTGCCTATTCGGGGCACCAAAATCGCGCCCCTGCTGCACGCAGGCCAGGATGAAGAAGACACTAAGAGACGAGGAGGGCTAGCCAGTTATCCTGCGTTGACTCGGAGATGGATCTTGCAGGTCCTGCTGCAATCCAGCGTCTAGCAGCATGAACATGGCGGCTCGAATCCAGTGGAGTCAGCGGGAGCGCACACCGACTAACGCGGGCAAAGTTCCAGCGCCTCGAGCCGCCAAGCAAAGGCCTCTTCCGAAATTCTGAATTCGGCCGCTCAGCCGATCGCAAACCAAGGAATCGCCTCGCAACGCACAACGGACGCCGGCGATAGGCCAGCCGAACCAATTTCAGGATGCGGGAGATCTGCATGATCCGCGGAGCTCGTTAAAGTGAGAATGGCTTGAGCGACTCCGCTTGCTCGAAGGCAAACTGAAGTAACAGCAATTCATCAGCCTCGCGGTTGTCCCGACAACCCGATTGCAACTCCCGCGCCACCGCGGCAATCGCGTTTACATCGCGGGCGGGTTCCTCGACTCCAAGAATTGGTGCGAGGCGATGCAAGGATTCTCGCAACATATTGGCCGTCGTCGAAGCGCCAACGGCATTCAGGCCATCTAATACTTTGAACAGCTCCGACAAGGATAAATTGAATAGCAGATCCGCCAGTGTATTGTTTTCAACTGCGAGCAAAAAGCGGCCGACGGATAATAGATGCCATTCGGGCAGTTTCAGCGCGGGCGCGCCCTCGCGCTTGAGCTTGCTTTCTAATGCGCGACAAATATGCTTCGCAGGCAGCGCCACGGACCCTCCAGGTGGACCCCTGCGTCCCGACGCTCACCACTGTCGCGCCTCAGTGAAGCCCACGGACATAATGTTTTGTTTCAGCCAACCATCAGCCTAGCCGAACGAGGCACGAAGAAATGATAATTGGCTCAAGTAATCCCATCCCAGGAATGACGCGGACCGACGGCGAGGCGCCCGGCGGGCATCTGCTTCCGCGCGGGCTTCACGCATACCGGATTATGAAAAATGCGCAAGCGATCGAGCGCAAAAATATCAAAATAATTATTTAATAAAATCAATATGTTATAGTTGATATCTAAAGTAACAAAAAGCACGGCTTTCAGGTGTTTCGTTTGGCGGTCGGCTCACCTTGTCCGATCCGCGGCAATTCGAAGGCAACTGCTGCGCGAAGCCCACTATCTCGACCGGTAGCGGCAAGATTCTTTGGATCACGCCTACAAACGTCAGATTGAGCCTGGTTCGACAACGAGTTATGGTGCCCGCCATGCTTCTCATGAAACCGAATTGCGAGTGCTGTAATCGGGACCTGCCGGCCAATTCACGAGAGGCGATGATTTGTTCGTTCGAATGCACCTTTTGTTCCGAATGCGCCGTCACGCGGGTGCACGGCAAGTGCCCGAATTGCGGCGGGGAATTCGAGCGCCGGCCGGTGCGCCCGATCGAAGCGTTGCGCCAGTATCCCGCAACAAAACAACGAACGTTTAAGCCGCAAGGCTGTGTTTAGTATCAAGTCAATCACGGCATACCAGCTGTCCGTGCGGATCCGTCACGCCGCTGGTTTGCGCGCGCGTGAGGAGAGCAACTATGCGCGTGTCTGAAAAGAGGCCGGGCTGGCTTGCTCTGGGATCTGGCCGGCAGCTCTCCCACAACACTCTGTTCTGGTCTTTACAAATGGGGGGCTGGGTTGGTTTCGGGCTGATGATGTTGGGGTACCAACTGCGCTGGCTGAGCCCAAAAAACGCGGTGATTGGCGACGTTGCCCTCGTTGCAACGGGTATTGGGCTCACCACCGGCTATCGCTATCTCCATCATTGGGGCCGACGGCACGCGCTATCGCCGATCGCCGTGATTGCCGTGGGTATTGCATTCGCCATAGCCGGATCTCCCATCTGGTATCTATTGCAACGGCTGATCTCTGGACCATTGACGGGTAAAGCACTGCCGGGATGGCATCCTTATCTGCTGTTGTCGGGCATTAACGCCGAAGTGATCTTGTTCTACATCTTTATTCTGCTGACGTGGCTGCTTCTATACATCGGTATCAATGGCTGGATAAGCTTCGAGTTGGAACGCCGCAGAGCCGATCGTGCCGTTGCGACCGCTCAGTTAGCTCGGCTGCAAGCGCTCCAGTCGCAGTTGGAGCCGCACTTCTTATTCAACACTCTGAACGCGATCTCCTCATTGGTAGCTGAAGGGCGCAATGACGCGGCGTCGGCGATGATAGCCCGATTGAGCGATTTCCTGAGATTGACGATGCAGACCAGCGAAACCCCGGAGATTACGCTAGGACAGGAGTTGGCATTCGTCAGGCAATATCTCGACATCCAGCAATTGCGTTTCGGCGAGCGACTGGGATTTGAATTCTCCATAACCTCAGAGGCGATGGAGGCAGTGGTGCCGACGTTGATTCTACAGCCACTCGTCGAAAACGCGGTGCGCCACGGCATCCTACCCCGCGCCAACGGAGGGCGAGTCACGGTCTCCGCGCGGACGGAAAATGGGTCATTGCTGCTCAATGTGGATGACGACGGACTGGGCATGCGCAGTTCGACGTCCCAAGCGGCCGGTCTCGGCCTCTCGAATACGGCGACGCGCCTGGCCGAGCACTATGGGGGACGTGCAGATTTGACGATTGGGCGGAGCAACGCGGGCGGTGTCGGCATTGCCATTAGCATCCCGCTTCGCGTGGAACCGAAAAACGGCCAATCGCTCCGAATCGCGGAGGCGGGGGAGTGAGGCTTCGAGCGATAATCGTTGATGACGAGGAACTTTCCAGGCGGGGGCTGCGCGTTCGTCTCGAGCGCGCCGATGTTTCGGTCGTCGGCGAGTGCGCCAACGGCCCCGATGCGCTGGAGATGATCCCCAAACTTGCACCGAACCTTGTGCTACTCGACATTCAAATGCCCGAAATGTCGGGGCTCAAGGTTGCCGCAGCGCTCGATCCCGAAACGGGTCCGCACGTGATTTTTATTACTGCATTCGACGAGTACGCAATACGCGCATTTGAAGTGCACGCGCTCGACTACGTTCTGAAGCCAATCGACGACGCGCGCCTGGCCGCGGCGCTTGAGTACGCGCGCGATGCGGTCCGTGCTGCTCAGGATAGCGACTTTGGTCGGCGCGTGACGCGCGCGATAGTCAGCATGAATCCGGGCGAAGCTGGAGCTGCAGACAGTCTGATGTCCGACCGAATTGCTGTGCGATTGAACAGCCGAATTGTTCTTATACGGGTGGCAGATATCGACTGGATTGAGGCCTCCGGTGATTACGTGACTGTCCACGTGGAAAAGAAGAGCTGGCTGGTTCGCGAGCCGATTACAATGATCGCGCAGCGCTATCGTGCCCTGGGGATAGCACGGATTCATCGTTCGACGCTGGTCAATCTTGATCGCATCACCGAGCTGCGTCCGCTGTCAAACGGAGAGTTTACCGTGGTGCTGCGTGATGGCACCGAGCTCAAGATGAGCCGAAATTTCCGTGAGCCGCTCGGAACGCTACTCGGAAGCGGAACGCACAGCTAATTTCAACTTGTATATCGTTCTCGTCGACGCTTCCGGATACCGCTCCGGCATGCGCATCGATGGTAATCCAAGAACACAATGTGTGAGGCGCCGCGCTGCGTAATACGATCGCGGACTGCCTGACTCGCCGCGACGAAAGCGCGATGTGGCACTGCTGTAGCGCTCGCGAGACCGATCACTGGCTGCGGCCGCAGTTGGGGTACGCGTTCGGTTGCGCAGTCTCTTCGCGCCGATCACCCAAATTTCAACTTGTTTATTACTCGTGTCGTCGCAAATAAATACCGCTCCGGCGCAATCATCCACGCATGGTAGCGGCTCACCCTAGAATGCCTGCGCAACCGCGGGACTGCTTGATTTTGCACATGTGAGCAAGGGCGAATGGGGGGAGCCTGGATGTCCGAATTTCTGCGTGGGGAGAGTGCCGGCACGGCCCAGCGCCCTGGCCTGCGGGGCAAATTACCGAGTCGCTTAAAACGCAATGATGCTGCGCCTGCTGGCGGCGGTAAAACGAATTTCTTGCACGCCCACCCCGCTCATCTCATGAGCAGGAAACTTACGGTTGTCACGAGTTTGCGCCTGAAGGTAAAGACGGAAGGCTATGCCTGGCTCGCCGCGGCGGCGGCCGAGGTCAACCAGGTTTGGAACTGGGCCAATACCACGTGCCACAAGGCGGCGTATCCGTTCGTTGGGTCGGGAAAGTGGCTCAGCGCATATGACTTGGACGGCCTGTGCGTCGGCGCCTCGGAATGCTTCGAGCACATTGGCTCGGACACGATCCAGCGCGTGAACGCGGAGTTTGCGACCCGTCGCAAGCAGTTTAAGAAATCAAGGCTCCGCTGGCGGGTGAGTAGAGGTGCGAAGCGCTCGCTGGGATGGGTGCCTTTTAAACCGGCACAACTGAAGCGCAAGGGGAAATCTTTGCGCTTCTCCGGCAAGGCCTTTCGTGTATTCGAACAGGATTTACTCGAAGAAGTAACGTGGAAGTCGGGCTGCTTTGCGCAGGATGCGGTGGGTGACTGGTGGCTGTGCTTGCCCGTCGAGAAGACGCGCGAGCAAACCGCGGCGGCGCGCGAGTCGGTGGGACTCGATCTGGGGTTGCAGGAAGCGGTGGCCACCAGCGATGGCGATAAGCTCGAGGCGGGTCATTTTTACCGACACATTGAGCAGACGATTGCCTTGGCCCAACGTCGGGGCCACAAACATCGAGCGAAGCGACTGCGCCGAACGGCGGCGCGGCGCAGAAACGACGCCTTGCACAAGTATTCTAGGAAAATTGTCGATCGCTATCAGACCATCCTCATCGGCGATGTGACCAGTCTTCAACTCTCCAAGACGCGCATGACAAAGTTTGCGCTCAATGCGGGTTGGGGGATGCTCAAAACGCAATTGCAATATAAGGGCCAGCAGGCCGGCAGAAGCGTACGCATCGTCAAAGAAAGCAACACAACGCGAGCATGCAGCAGCTGCAAAGCCCTGACGGGCCCGACAGGGCTGGACATGCTCGCTGTAAGGATTTGGGTGTGCAGCGAGTGTGGCGACACTCATGACCCAGATATTAATGCTGCAAGAAACATCCTATCCGCGGGGAGGTGTCCCCCGTCCATTCGCGGGAACGAGTCTTCACCCAGAGCGGTGCCGCCCAGCCAAACGTCCATCGACGCGAGGCTTAGGGTCGGCGCGCTGACGGTGGCGGCGTGAGCACCGGATGCCGATTCGCTTCTACGGCTGCCTCGCTGGAACAAATTTAAGGGATACGACATGTAACCGTTTTGAATTTTAAGGGAGCAACAAATGGGGAATAATTACAAATTGCAATATGCAATCCGTGCCGCAATCGCAATGGCGGGCGCCACTGCGGCGGCACCGGCGGCATTTTCGCAAACCGTAGCGGCCGCCAACGAGCCCGCGGAATTACAAGAAGTGGTGGTCACCGGGTCGCGCATTCAGCAGAACCCGAACGATGTATCGATCAGCCCGATCATCAGCGTCACAGCGCTTGAAATCGCGCAGACCGGCTTGGTACGCACCGAGGACCTGCTGAACAACCTACCGCAGGTGGTCGCGGAGAACAGCTCCGGTCAATCGATCAGCTCGAACGGTACCGCAACGGTCAGTTTGCGCGGCTTAGGCTCGCAGCGCACCATGGTGCTTATCGACGGCAAGCGTATGGCGCCGGGCGGCGGCAGCGGCATCGGCGGCCAGGGCCTCGTCGCGAGTCCCGACATCAACCAGATTCCGGCGGCCATGATTCAGCGCGTCGACGTGCTGACGGGCGGTGCGTCCGCGGTGTACGGCGCCGATGCCGTCGCCGGCGTCGTCAACTTCATCATGGACACGCGCTTCCAGGGCGTGCGGCTTGACGCGGACTACGGCTATGGCAGTTACAAAAACGACAATCAGCAATATATCAATTTACTCGCGGCGGCACATGACCAGACACCGCCGGGGACAACCAACGCCGGTTACAACCGGAACGCGTCGTTCCTTGCCGGCTCGAACTTCGCCGACGGCAAGGGCAACGCTACGGTTTACTTCACCTACTTGAACAGCTCTCCGGCCGTCGGCTACCAGTACGACTACGCCGGCTGCACGCTGAATACTCCGAGCAAGCTGCCCGGCCCTGGAGGCCTCAAGTGCGGCGGCTCGAGCTCGAGCGCCACCGGCCGCTTCATCGAGTTTGGCGTCAAGGGCACCAGCGCTTTTTCGACGTATGCTGATAAGACGGTGGATAAAACCACCGGCGCGTTTCGCAATTACACCGCCGCGGATTCCTATAACTACGGCGCCCTCAGCTACTTGCAGCGCCAGGCGGAGCGCTACACGGCCGGCGCATTCCTGGACTATGACATCAACGAGCATGCGAACGTCTATTCGGAATTCATGTTCGCGCGCAACAGCTCTACGGCTCAGTACGGCCCCAGCGGGCTGTTTGCGTTCGGCAAGCAAGTCATCAGCTGTTCCAATCCGCTGCTGACACCGGGAGAACTGGCGGCCCTGTGTACTCCCGCCAATATCGCGGCGAACCAGCAGACATTCGGACCCGCGAATGGGATTCCACCATTGATGCCGCCGGGGGCGAGCCCAGCGGGTAACCCCAACGTGACCGGCAACAACATCCTGTTGTACATAGCCCGCCGCAGCGTCGAGAGCGGTCCGCGCCTGGATAACTACTTCTCAAACTCGTTCCGCGAAGTCCTGGGCGTCAAGGGCAAGTGGGGCGAGGCTTGGTCGTATGATGCCTACGGCCAGGTCAGCATCTCGCAAGTGGGAGACATTCAAGGCAATTACCTTGGCACTCAGCAAATCAACAACGCGCTCAATGTGGTCACCAATCCGGCAACCGGCCAGCCGGCCTGCGCGGCGGCCTTGAATGGCGATGACCCGCGATGCATACCGTGGAACATCTGGTCTCCGGGCGGCGTGACTCAAGCACAGCTCAATTACCTCCGCGTTCAGTCGAGTTACAATGTTCAGGCGACGGAATACATTGTTGACTCAGACGTCACGGGCGATCTGGGCAAGTACGGCATCCAGATCCCAACCGCCTCCGCCGGCTTGGTCGTCAACGCCGGCGCCGAGTATCGCGAGGAGAAGTACGATTTCGAGCCGGACTACATTTTTGCCAATGGCTTCGCGTCCGGCGGCAGCGGTGCCGTAGGCGCGATCAACGCCGGGTTCCACGTCGCTGAAGTGTTCACCGAAATGCGGCTGCCCATCATGGACGACAAGCCGGGCGCTTATGCACTCTCGGCGGATGCCGGTTACCGCTACTCGAACTACACCGACGGCTTCAATACCAACACTTACAAATTCGGCCTCGAGTGGGCACCGATCCAGGACATACGCATCCGTGGCGGCTACAATCGCGCGGTGCGCGCACCCACCCTGGGCGAGCTCTATGCTCCGAACACGGTCGGTGCCGGCGGAACGGCCGATCCCTGCTGGGGAGGGGCTGTGGGCGCAACCCCCGGTGTGCCTGGTACGGGCACGGTGAACGGTCACACATTTGCGTTTTGTCAGAACACGGGCGTGACGCTGAACGAATTCGGCCACATCCTCGCGAACCCGGCGGCTCAGATCAATACGCAGATAGGCGGCGCGACATCAGTCGGCGGCACTCTCACGCCCGAAAAGGCCGACACCTATACGGCGGGCTTTGTGCTGCAGCCGCATAGCCTGCCGAATTTTGTCGCGTCCATCGACTACTACGACATCAAGATCTCGAACACGATCACAAGTTTGAGTTCGAACACCGTCGTGAACAATTGCGGCCTTAAGGGCACCGCTAGCCTTTGCGGCTTGATTCATCGCGGAACGGGGACGGGCTCATTGTGGTTCAACAACTCCGATTTCGTCGTCGTCAACGACGTCAACATCGGCACCGTCACCACGAAGGGTGTGGACGTTGCGTCCCACTACTTGTACGACATCGGGTCGATGGGCAAGTTGACCTTCAATTTGGCGGGGACCTACGTCAACAGCTTCGATACGCAGCCTCTGCCCACCGGCGGATCGTATGATTGTGTGGGGTATTTCGGATCCACCTGTGGTGCGCCGCTTCCCAAGTGGCGTCATGTGTTCGGAACCACATGGGCAACTCCGTGGTGGGGAGCGGATCTGACCTTACGCTGGCGCTACATCGGTCCTACCAATACCGACCGCAGTAGTTCGGATCCACAGCTCTCGCAGACCTACTTCGGGCCGACCTCGCACATCGGCGGCTACACCTACCTCGACTTCTCCGCGTCGATCCCGATAGGCAGCGTGGTCAACTTCCGGGTGGGCATGAACAACATTGCCGACAAGCCGCCACCGGTGGTTGCGAACGGCAACTACTCGGACTGCCCGAACACGTCCTGCAACGACAACACTTGGGTTGGAACCTACGACACACTCGGCCGTTACCTGTACGCGCACATCAGTGCGAAGTTCTGAGATGGCTGCTCCATTCCCAGTGCAGATCACCGCAGTGCTTGGAACTCCGCATGGCTTGGCGAGCGAGAGGAGGGGGCCACGAGGGCCCCCGAGTTGTTCGAGCGGTGGGGTTTTATGGCAATCCAAAGATAACACCGAGATTGAGTCCTAAGGACTGCTGGCCGTTCTTCGGAGTGACGCTCCATCCCGGTTCCAAGTACCAACCGATATTTTTGCGGCGCCAAAACATGAAGTCCAAGACAAATTCAGCGCTCCACGTCCCGTGGTCGGATCGAGTCAACGTTTTGGAGAACGAAGGTCCGGCACCGAACATGAACTCCGTCGTGGCAGAGAGTCGATACGGTTTTTTAAACAAAAAGTCTCCGGACAGTTCCGTATAACCTGCCGTTGCGAGCGCCGTTACACCCATCTCCAGCTCCAACCAATTCTCGATTGGCGTTACCTCGGCGGCAACTGTTCCCCCATAATTCGCTCCGCCGCCACCACGGACCGGCCATTCCCCGGCACCGCCAATCTCCAGCACCACGGCGTGATCCTCCTCGGAATCCTCTGCCTGCGCGAATATCGCGCCGAATACAAGCGATAGGGCAATCGGCGCAATTAATGTTCGGCGCGCTGTGGGATTCTTTAAAACCAAGTTCCTTGCGGTTGGCATTGCGCAGCTTAGGGAATTTTAGTAACGCGGGGGTACTGCGATGTAAGCAGCGATTGCCGCAGCGAAATTTGAATTGTACAAGTCGGACTTGATATCCAACCCCGTCCTGCGACAGCCAACACTCGAGGGCATAGCGGAGGCAATTGCAGAATGTTGCAGTCAACCGTTGGCAAGTATTTATTTAATAAAATCAATATATTATAGCAAATTCCAATAATCTACATTGGGCGCACTAAACCGCACGGACTGGGACTGGGATTGTCGTTGAGCCGCTCGATAGTGCTCGCCCACAGGGGACATCTGTGGGCGGAGAACACAGCCACGGAAGGCGCAATTTTTCGCTTCACGATCCCCGCATGGAAAGGCGATCTGCGATGAATGCAGCGCTCGCAGCGGAGCTCCCGCGGTGCGACTAATTGAATTTCACGCCGACGGCAAAGCGCCGCGAATTATACGGTGCGCAATAGACCACTTCGGCCGCGGCCTGAAAGTTCACCAGTGAATCTCTGACGATGACCCGTTTGCCCGCGGGCCATCTGCGGCGGGTGATGAGGCGGGCTCCGTGTTCGCTGATGTTCACGAAAACCACGGTCTCAGCGATAGCAGGCTCCTCGGCTGCCTCGAGACTGGCAACCGTATTGGTGGCCATGCGGGGCTCAGCTCGCCCGATTTGCATGTCGTAACTCCCCGGGGGTGGTTGCTTGAAGTACAGGTGCGTGCGTCATCATTGGCGGAACATCAGCACCGTCGGATGCCCACCGGTCCCTGGATTTATGTCGATACAGCGCAGTATCAGCCTGCTTCATCAGCTGTTGCAGCGTCACGGGCTTGTCGGGATCGAAGTGCGCCACGCCCACACTCACGGACAACTTGTAGCGGCTTCCAGCGCCGGAGCAGTCAGCCAGCTTCGATTGCAAACGCCTGCAGATCGCTTCTGCGCTGCGTCCGGGTACCTCCACGATCAGGGCCACGAATTCATCGCCGCTCAAACGAGCGGTCACGTCAAATTTGCGGAAGGTCTCCTTGATGCACGCCGCGGCGCGCGATATCGCCCGATCTCCCTCGCCATGGCCAAAGCGGTCGTTTATCGATTTGAGCCCATCCACATCAGCGAAGAACATCACCATATGCTGGCCCGTGTCGCGGGCCCGTCGCAGATGCCAAGTCGCAAGCGCGATAAATCCGCGGCGGTTATGCAGGCCGGTCAGATCGTCCCTCAATGCCATATGCAACAGTGTGCGCTGCAAGCCTAGCTGCCCATGGGTGTAGCGTATGGTTCGCGCAATTGTGTCCGACGCAATCAGGGCACTGTCCATGACATTGTCGGTCCGGGAGCCCAAACGGTCCAGGTTTCCGCCTGCCAGAGGCAAATCCTGCGCCTGTTCCAGCGCACAATGAATGTCGGGCAGCAAAACAACCGGCAGGTTCGGAATCTTGTTGCGCACTTGACTGACCATGTTGAACGCAAAGTTCCGCGCCAGTGTTGCATCCAGCATCAGCACATCGGGTTCGTGCTCGGCGATCATGAGAAGGGTGCCGTGAGAATCCTCTATATTCACCCGCAAGCCTTTGACGTCTATCAGGTGACAGTCGATTGACTCATGAAAACCCCCGTTGAAAAACCAGGAGTTTTCCCGGCTGTCCAAAATGACGAGCGCCTTAAGCAGTTTTTGTTTCATTCCCGTTTTACCTCAATTGCCGACTAACCGCCTGTACAGCATAGACGGCGCATCAAGAGTCACAATCGGGTAAATTATTGATGGATTACGTGGAAAAGACCGGATGCCCCGGGTGACAGGCAAGGCGCATCGAGCCGATTACGGCTCTAGCAAGCCATTACGGATCGCATAACGGACAAGCCCGGCGGTTTGGTGAATATCGAGTTTTTCCATGACCTTGGTGCGGTGCGTGTCCACTGTTTTGACGCTGATACCCAGCAGCGACGCGATCTTCTTGGTCGAATGCCCTTCGCCCACCAGCTGCAAAACTTGCCGTTCACGCACGCTCAACTGCCCATGGGGTCCTTCGACATTGCTCAGATATGCCTGGACCACGGCCTTGGAGATCTTGGGACTCAAGTACACCTCGCCGCGATCCACATGCCGGATTGCGGCCACCAAATCGGTGCTCGCCTGCGTTTTGAGCACGTAACCGCGCGCGCCGATGCGCAATGCCTCGACCGCGTAGGGTTCTTCCATATGACGAGTGAGGATGATCGTGCGTGTTTGTGGGCTGAGCCGTGCCGCTTCGCGCAAGACGCCCAGACCGTCGAGGCCCGGCATATCCAGATCAACCACGGCAATCTCCGGAAGCAGCTCCTGTATCAAGCGGATCGCCTCGAGTCCATCGGAGGCTTCGCCCAATACTTCGATGTGCTCCTTCTCCAGCACCAATCGCAAGCCCTGGCGCACAATGTGATGATCGTCCGCAAGAATCACTCGGATCGGCATTCATTTCTCCGCTGGAATGGATATCACCAATTCAGTGCCGCGGCCGTTGGCCGAATTAATCTGTAGGTGCCCGCCGACAACACTCAGGCGCTCGCGAATGCCGATCAAGCCGAAGCCTGGTTCGGCTTGCCGCAAGGCGATCGACGCAGGGTCAAAGCCCCTGCCATCGTCGCGTATGCAACAACGGATCGAATCAGCCGTGCGGTGGAATCGAATCGAGACCGCAGTTGCCTGGGCGTGCTTGACCACGTTGTGCAGCGCTTCTTTGGCGATGTGGTACAGAGTTGTTTCGACACGCTTGGGCAATCGCTGCTCCGGCACGGCGTCGATGTTTATTTGCAGCTGGGAGCGCTGCGCGAGCCCCTCGAATAAGTAGCGCAGGGCCGGAACCAACCCCAAGTCGTTCAATAATGCGGGCACCAGTTCGTGCGACAGCCGGCGCAGCTGCAATTCGATCTGATCGAGCAGCTGCGTCACCTTGAGCACATGCGGCTGAACCGCCGGCACCTCTTCCGATAGGTTCTGCAGCGCGATGTACACGGCCACCAGTAATTGGCCGGCCTCATCGTGAAGCACCTTGGCAATTCGCTTGGCCTCCTGTTCCAGCACCTCGTTAAAGTGGCGCAGCGCCGTGTTGGCTTCGCGAAATCCGCCGTACGTCATTTCGTAAGGCGAGATGCATTCGGCAAAAAATTGCGCCGCACCGCTCAATATTCGAGCGTATTCGTCGGGCGCCAAATCTTGCGCCAGCAGCTTGCACAGACAGCTATGGTGAATATCCGCAATTGCGACCAGGCTCGTGCCAGCCTCCAGGGCCCGGCGCCCGATTTGATACGCCTCCTGCAGCGCCGATTCCCCTGCGCCCCCCAGGTAGTTGTGCAACGACGACGGATAGGCGGTTGCAGCTTCTGTCACGGCTCGGTACCTCGATATCGCGCCACCAGGACCAGGGCATCATCGGTGCCCTTGCAGCCGCTTGCCAGTATTTCGTCCGCCACCGTCTCTATGCGACCGTCCATGGCCACGCGAATCGGATCCTCCGGGGTCACACCGTCGGTGATCATCGTCAGTAAATCGCCCGGTCGGATGCGCAGCTCTTGGGCGCGAAGCGTGGGCAGGTGACTACCGACCACGCCATTGCGGAGCAGTAATTTGTCGCACGGCAGCTTGGGATCCCGGTGCAGTAAAGCGCCCTCGACATTGCCGACACCGATCCACCTGAGCATGCCGTCCTCGGCATTGACCTCCACAAGACTCATGGCCACACCGCGTGTTCCGCGCAACGACTCGTGGCAACGCTGCAGTAATTGTATGAGCGGATCGCCGGCGTACTGCTGCAGCATTGCGACCGCGATTTGGGAT
>Ga0210394_10004803_pt1 | contig 15509 bp, 10 predicted proteins | sample IncBWC12MmetaG_FD_160121 | JGI IMG/M metagenome (GOLD analysis project Ga0210394, IMG submission 160121) | Forest soil microbial communities from Barre Woods Harvard Forest LTER site, Petersham, Massachusetts, United States - Inc-BW-C-12-M | ecosystem: Environmental > Terrestrial > Soil >... | reverse complement strand
GAGCCTCGAGAGCAAAATTGCCGAGCTTTCAAATTCCTTGGATGAACGGGAACGCTTAACAAGTGAACAACAGGATCTGCTTGCTAAAGACCGCGACATCCGGGAGCTGATCGGGGCGCGCGACCTGTACATTACCGAAATCTTCGACGTGGGGCGCAACGGGGACACCCGTAAGGCTGCCGGACGAGTGTTCTATACTAAAGGAAAATCGCTAATCTTCTACGCTTACGATTTGCACGAGAGCCCGGGCGTAAAGGACGCCAGCACCTTCGAAGCCTGGGGGCAGCGGGGATCCGACTGGAAACAGGCCTCGAAGCTCGGCATTTTCTATGAAGACAATGCTTCGAAAAAACGTTGGGTCGTGAAGTCGAACGACAGGAGAACACTCGACCAGATTGACGCCGTGTTCATCACTGTCGAGCCGAACGGCGGAAGCGAGCGCCCGACAGGGAAACCACTTCTTTTTGCCTACCTCAAAGTAGCTCCGAACCACCCGTAACCAGAAAAGAAGCGCTGCTTCATTTGCCTTTTTTTTCGTTGTGGTGTCCGCAATTGCGGACACTTTCGAACCAGTGCCGAAAATCCAAGCTGGCTCAAAGATAATGTCGCACAAGGATGACGAATATCTATATTTCTATTCCGGTACATCCTGGAGGCTTGCGGGGTTAACTGTGCATAGTTCGGCGGCAAAAGGAGTTTTTGTGCGTGTAATCCTCGCGAGTGTGTTTGCAATTGTTATTGGCACTTCGATCTTTGCCCAATCTCCTACCGGAACGATCAGTGGCATCGTCTTCGATGCCGATGCCAAGACGATTCGGGGCGCAGAAATCATCGTGGTCAATGATCTGACGCGCGTGCAGTATGAAACAAAAACTAACGATATCGGCCTTTACGTCGTGCCGAATCTCCCGCCAGGTCCGTATCGCGTCCAAGCCTCGAAAGCGGGCTTCAAGACGCTGATCAAGCCGGACATCATTGTGAACGTGCAGGACGCCGTTACCATCAATTTTATTCTGCCGGTAGGAGCGACGTCCATCGCGATCACGGTGGAAGGTGGTGCGCCGCTGGTGAATACTGAGTCCGCCTCAGTGAGTACGGTGATTGGTCGAGAGTTCGTAGAGAATCTGCCGCTTAATGGCCGTAGCTTCAATACGCTCCTTCAACTGACTCCGGGAGTGATTATCGCTCCATCTTCATACAACTCACCTGGGCAGTTCTCTGTAGCCGGGCAGAGAACGGATGCCAACAACTTCACTGTAGATGGAATTTCCGCGAATTTTGGAATTACCGCAGGACAGGGAGCATCAGCGTCGGGCACGGGCGGCATACAGGCCTTCAGCGCGCTAGGGGGAACGAGCAGTTTGGTTTCGGTCGAAGCTCTGCAAGAATTTCGGATCGAGACTTCGTCCTTCGCACCTGAATTCGGAAAAACGCCAGGTGGACAGATAAGTCTTACGACTCGGTCCGGAACAGCAGAGTTTCACGGAGGCGTTTACGACTATTTCCGCAATTCCGTAATGGATGCTAACGATTGGTTCGCCAATCAAGCTGGGAATCCTCGAGCGCGCGAAGAGCATAACGATTTCGGCGGATACCTCGGCGGACCGATCTGGAAGCGGAAGACTTTTTTCTTCTTTTCTTACGAAGGGGCCCGTTTGCGCCTGCCTCAGACTTCGGTGATTCAGGTCCCATCGGATGCTGTTCGTGCGAGTGCATCGAGCACGCTGGCACCGTTCCTGAATGCTTATCCCCAACCCAGAGGACCTGTATCGAGTGCCGGCGACACGGCCCAGTTTACCGGCACATATTCCAATACTGGCATCCTCGACGCGACCAGCATCCGCATCGATCACAAGTTCAACGACAAGTTCTCACTTTTTGGGCGTTACAACTACGCTCCTTCGCAAACAACCGATCGGGTATTCAGTCTGAGTAACGTTGAAACAGCTGAGGCAAATACGCAGACGCTTACTGTCGGACTCAACGTTCTGTTGTCTGGCCTTGCCAACACGCTCCGTGGAAATTATTCGAGCCAGAATGCCCTGCTGACCGATAGTCTGGATAACTTTGGCGGCTCTGTGCCAATTAGTCCGAGTTTGTTTGTCGGTTCATTTCCAGCGCAAGGAACCCACGTCGCTTTTCTTGCGCTCAACGCGACGGACTATTTCGTAGGACCAAACAGCAAGAACGAAACGAAGCAAATGAACTTTGCCGACGACGCAACTCTTCTACGCGGAGCCCACCAACTAAAATTTGGCGGAGACTATCGCGATATCTTCGCGGACTTCAAAAGTGCGACGCATGACGTGTACTTGATCGCGCCAAGCGTGCAAAGCTTTGTGACGACTGGCCAGGCCAATCTATCGACGGTGACATTCGCTCCATCTCGCGTTCTTTCCCAGTCCCTGTCTCTCTATGCGCAGGATAATTGGAAAATTACGCCAAGGCTGAATCTCGTTTACGGTGTTCGGTGGGAGCTGAGCCCCGCGCCCGAAGGTCTCGGCTCGACCCATCTAGTTGCCTGGAATAACGTGAGCACTCCTGCGGAACTCGCTATGGCTCCAAGAGGAACGCCAGTTTGGGGAACTGGCTATGGTAATTTCGCTCCGCGTCTCGGTATAGCTTACCGACCCACCCGCGGGGGAGACTTCGTCCTTCGAGTCGGAGCAGGGATTTTTTACGATCTCGGTGTCGCCTCCGTAGGCGTGCTCGCGAACGCTTTTCCAAATAGCGGCTCCCAATTTACTCCGAACGTGTCGGTGCCAGTAAACGACGTGACTCCTTTTCTGCCATCTCTATCCGCGAACCCCCCATACCCAAACGGCGTCTATGCTTTCGATCCAAATCTCAAGCTTCCCCGTTCCTATCAGTGGAATGTCGCGCTTGACAAGTCATTCTGGGGAAGCCACGCCATTTCGGTAACTTATGCCGGTCAAGCGGGGAGAGATCTACTTAGGCAGGAAGCAATTTTTCGGCCCAACGCCGATTTTCTCGGCGACTTGAAGCTGACAGGAAACACGGCGCGATCCAACTACAATTCGTTGCAGGTGCAGTACCGAAAACCACTGTCGTCGCACGTCCAGGCTTTATTTAACTACACATGGTCCCATTCTCTCGATAATGCTTCCAGCGACGTCGTTTCGGCTCTGGGAAGCGTCCTTTCTGGAAAGAATGACTATGCATCTTCGGATTTCGATGTACGTCAGAGTTTTTCCGGCGCCTTCACGGTTGGGTTTCCTACCGCGGCCAAATCTGGCTTTGTTTCTCTTCTGACCAAGGATTGGTTTGCGGATAGTGTCATCGTCGCCCGCACTGGATTCCCGTTTAACGCCGTGGTCTTGTTCGCTTCCCCCGATCCGGGAGGAAGCGCGGAGTCGCGCCCCGACCGGGTTGTTGGCCAGCCTCTCTGGCTGCCGAGTGCGACAGCAGCGGGTGGGAGGATTCTAAATTCTGCAGCTTTTTCTATCCCTTCGCCGACGCGGCAAGGAAGCGAGGGACGGAACGACATCGCTGGTTTCGGTTTGACACAGCTAGATTTTTCAGTACGGCGGAAATTCCCCATCACCGAACGGATAAACTTGCAGTTTCGTGCGGATGCTTTCAACCTTTTGAATCATCCGAATTTCGCTAATCCGCAAGCGTTTGTGGAGTTCGGTCCTTTCTATCTGCAGTCGGAGCACATGCTCAATCAAACCCTGGGAGGACTCAATCCGTTATTTCAGCAGGGTGGCCCTCGGTCCCTCCAGATCTCCCTGAAGCTAACCTTCTAGCGGTTCTGCACACACGTGTCATGAATCCATCTTTTGAAGGAGGGCAGTTTGTCGAGTCTTGTTCGTCATTTCGGAGCGTTGCTGGGTATCACCTGCGTTTCGTGTTTCGCGTTCTTCACGGAAGCTCAGCAATCCAAGAGACCCATAACTGTTGCGGACTGCGTGCAAACACGGCGGATTTTTGAGGGGCAGGTGGAACTCTCTCCGGACGGAGAATCCGTCGCCTACGTCGTCGAGGCCCCCGATGTGGCCACCAACAAGAATCATTATCGGCTTTATCTTCGAGATCTGAAGCATCCGGAAGTGCGAGATAACGGCAAACTTCTTCTCGACACGGAGCGAGTCTTGCGTGGAGTGAACTGGCCCGCACACAGCAATAAACTGTTCCTGATGGAAGAGCTGGAACATGGTCCGGTGGTTATAGAGGTTGACACCGAGACGGCCGACACGCGGGTTGCAGTGACATCGACAGATGCGATCGCTTCTTTCTCAGTCGACGCGAGCGGCGACATGATTGTCTTTAGTGCTTGGTCAGGTCCTTCAAATGATCAAAACGTACGACCTTATTTGGAGTATGGCTATGCCGTCGTTTTTGGAAAAGGCTTGAAACCTCCCGTTGAGTCCAATGCTCCTCACGACCTGCGATTTAGTGTCTTTCTCGCCAAGCGAGCGAAGGGTGGACGATTTGAAGTAAGCAAGATCAATTCTCCCCTGACTGAGTTACGGGGCGTCACGGCGTTGACGTTGTCGCCCAGCGGTCGATTCTTAATCTTGAGTTACAAACAAAAGGATTTTCCGAAAAGTTGGCAGCGGAATCCTTATGTTCGCTGGTGTCTGCGGGCGGGTATCATCCCCGAGAGCTTGGGTTTGTATGATTTTGAGTCGGGTAAGTTTCAGTTGGCCTTTGACTCGCCCAGCGCGGGTTGGGCGCATCCGGCCGTATGGGCGGATGACAGCCAAGCGTTCAGCGTGAACGCATTGTCCCCGGCGGACAGCGCTTGGGAAAAAACAGAGCTAAGAGCAGCCCCTCGCAGCGGTGACGTGAATTGGCCATATACACACACTCATACCTTCGCCGTCGATTTGAGGACTATGCGGGTTACCGAGGTGGCGAAGAATCCGGCCATTTGGTTTATGAATCAGATCGTTTCTTGGAAAACGGCTGACGCCGCTGTGCTGCTGCGAAAAGATGATCACACCTTCACGTGGCTGAAGCCGGGCGAATCTGAGTGGGAGGCGACGGGCGATTCCAGGTTGAGCGTTGGCAACGTAAACATCTATTCTGCAATGTATATCAAGGTCGCGAGGCTGAATGCTGCAAGCGATGGAAAGAGAATTGTGGGGGCCTTCGAAACTCGGGAGAACGCCCCTGAAATATTTGTTCACGATCTGTCTACCGGCCGAACTTCGGTTCTGACGGACCTTAATCCAGAACTCCGTGGCGTGGTTCTGGTCCCTGTCGAAGCGGTTGCGTGGCGCGACCGGCATGGATTCCATTGCACGGGTTCTCTCATTAAGCCGTGGGGATACGAACCCGGGAAACGGTATCCGCTAGTGATCATGACCAAGACTTGGTGGGACCACTACTTTCTGGCGGACACCGAATACCACACGGCTTTTCCTCCACAACCGCTGGCGAGTTCCGGATTTCTGGTTCTCCTAGCCGAGGAAAGGCCGCGAGAGTTAGAGGAGAGTCGTTCTGGAAAATACCCAGGGCATTATCCTGGGCATATGGGCGAAGCCGCTGAACTGAAAGACATCATAGACGGCGCAATTGATTTGCTAGTGCGAAAGGGATTAGCGGACAAGCGGAATGTGGGGATTATGGGTTTCAGCACCACCAGTTGGAAAACGGATGTGGTCCTGACCCGTTACGGCTCACGATTCCGCGCAGCCTCGTCGGCCGATAGCGGACTATGGAATTACGGGCTCTACTGGTCCTCTAACGACGCGGGCATGATGCGCAGTTCCGAAGAATATCTTGGCGGTCCGCCATACGGAAAGACATCGAAACATTGGCGAACGTTTTCTCCCGCGTTTAACGCATTCCGAGTCGAGACTCCACTTCTAATGGAGTACACCGCGAGGGGAAGGACTGCGATCGACGGGTTGGAATTCTTTGTGGCGCTGACCAGACAAGGAAGACCCGCGGATCTATTCTATTACCCACGCGGCGACCACGTCTTAGATACTCCTTCAGAACGAATGGCCTCCCTACAGAGGAATGTCGATTGGTTTCGGTTCTGGATGCAAGGCTATGAAGGCCGGTCACCCACTTACGATCCTGAACAGTACACCCGATGGAACGCCCTAAAACATAACTCATGCATCCGCAGCAAGACTTCAGTTTTCAATTAAGAAAAACTAGGGCGTCGGATCTCTCCAGACGCCCTGTGATCCTGCTATTCGTCTGCTTGGTAGGCAGGGACGGTGAACAGGAATTCACTGTCGGTCTGCGCCATGTTATCCTTCCCACCCTGAATAGCGACCAGCGCGGGTTGGATAGCGGTTAGTCGAGGCCCTTCGTAACTCATGGAAATCACCTCCTCTCTATCTTTGTTTCTTCCTTGGCAGAGGTATCGCAAATCTTCCGCGAAGTCTCAAGAATGACAAGTCGAGAAAAACATGTTTCTCATGCCGTGATTTTGCAAAGAGACCAAAACGCCGGTTCTTGTTAACCTGAGACAGACCAAGGGCGCTTGAAGCAATCCACGCGCCCTTGGGCGGGCCTACTCGTCGGCTTGATACGCAGGGATGGTTCTTTCGTGTTGCGCGTCCGTAGTGTCAAGAGTGTCCTTTCCACCTTGAATCGCGACCACAGCCGATGTGAGGACATTCAGTTGGGGTTTCTCGTATGTCATCATGTTCACCTCCTTCCTTTCTGGATTTCTCAGCTGAGATTGGTTTTTGAACTTGCAAAGAGAGAACCTGCTCGCAAAGCGGAATAGGATTGGTCTGGCTTCCTTTCGGCAGTTCGGAAGTCGACGAAGCCATGTTTGGAAATATGTCTCATCCAGGCTTCAAGTGTGATGGTCCGCAGCAGACTTACGATCCGAACCTGTTGGCCGCTTCGCGCCTCTTGCAAGGCACTCAAGAACCTGCGCGCGTCGACGATTCCGACCGAACCCATGAACATGTGGCGGCACATTTCGTCCAGAATCGTCCACTCTTTCGAAATGGCGGTAAGCGGGGCCCGGGAGACGAAGGCTTTTCTCTTTCGAAGGAGGATCTCATCTGGAACAATTCCTGTGAGGGAGCGACGCATGAGCGAGCGCCGCTGTCCTGGCCGAACAAGCTGTTCGGGTGGAATGGCGAATAGAAATTCGAGCAAACTTCGATCGAGGAATGGGTACCGGATCTCAACTAGAGGGTTCTGCGAAAGTGGAAGGGAGGAGAGCAGCCTTTGTAGACCTTCCAGGGTATTCAGAGCAATTTGAAAACTGGGCAATGGACCGAACGGATTCACCCATTTCTCGTAGCCGGTTAGGGCTCGCCGGTGTCGCCTCTTCAAGGAAGAAGTGAGCCAAGGCGAGGGCCGTCGCCGTACTGATACTCGAAGCATGCTCGGCGAAAAGAACAGTGTGAGAGTCTCAAAAAGTAGGTGGAACCAGGGCCTTCGCAACTGCAGAGCCGAAATTTTCAGATGGTGAGCAAGACTCCATATTCTGAGCTGGGCAAAAAGGTTCGCGAGCATTGGTACCTGTGTCGGGATCCCACCGGTGACTTCATCTCCACCGGTGCCCGAGAGCACGACCCGGTCGCCTTGGGAGGCCATGCAGGCTACGAGTTGATGCCTGGTCTCGGATGGGTGATCGCAACCAGAAGCAGGAGTTGCTGCGAAACGGTCGACCCCAAATCGAGTCAGGAAGGGTTCTTGCTTGGCAACGTCGATGTGGCAGCCAGTGCGACCGCGTCTTTCTTCGACCGTAGTGAAATAGGGGCGCTCATTCCAGTTGGGTTCGGAGTCGTTGTAGTAGGACATGGTGTCGAGGCGCGGGATTTCGGCGCCGCCGTCGGTCATGATGGTGTCGGCCATGCAGACGATGGACGAGGAGTCCATGCCGCCGCTAAGCTCGGCGAGGACGGGACTGTTGGAGCGGAGCCTGCGGCGGACGGCCTCGGCGAACACGGCGCGGAAGTGTTCTTCGTATTCGGCGTCGGTGTTGTAACGGATAGGCTTGCTTGGATCGAAATCCCAGTACTTGGTCACGGTTCGCTTTCCATTTCGTATGACCACGGAAGACGATGGTGGAACGGAATGGATGCCGACGTATGGGGTTAAATGGGTGGCCGGAAAAAATGAGAGCCAGCCGGCGAGGTACTCCTCGCAGAGAGCGAAAGACTTGCCGGCGAAGAGAACGAGTGGGTCGAGAATGGTGCTCCACGTGACTTCGTCGCGGTCGATGGAATAGTAGAGATGACGCGTGCCGATGGCATCTTTTGCGAGGTGTAGTGAGCGCGATTTAGCGTCCCAGATGGTGAGAGCCCAGTCACCGACGAGCTTGGCGAAGCAATCGGTGCCCCACTCTTCGTAGGCTGCCGCGACGATGGAAACGTCAGTGGAGCTGATCGCTAGAACATTCGGTAATTGGCGGATGAGGTCCGCGCGATTGTCCAAGCGGCCGTCCCAGGTGATGACCGCACCGGATTCCGTGAGGTGAGGCTGTGCTTCGCGGCAGGATTCCGTCGTGGTGCGAAAGGCGCGGTAGAGGATGCTGATGCCACCCTTACTGTAGGAGCCGCCATCATCCGGACCATAGGGAGCGATGACCGGTTTCACCCTTTCGATATAGTCCCGGTCCACCGGTTTGCCATCGGTGTTCCATCTCCCAAACTGGATGCTCATGATGGTTCTCCTTCGCCTTCGATCTGCAGTCGAGCCCGGCTAACACCGGTCTAAAACTGCATAGATTTCCGGGGTGTACGGTTTATCGTTGACGACGTTGCCGTGCACTTCGACCCATGCGTGGGCCTTGAACGGCATCTGTTGTGCACCGATGACCATCTGTGCCTGTACGCCGCACTTTTTAAGTAGGCAGGCCGTGGCTGCGGAGCGCTGGAGGCAGAGCGCTTCCTTCCAATACCAGATACAGGCCATGTCGATGGCAGAGTTGATGCGTTCGATCGCATCTGGCTCTGGCGTGCGTGCACCTACTGGATAGTTGCGAACTTTACCGTAAAGCGCCGCGAAATTGCCTCGCGCCAAGAACAGGTCAAAGTAAATGAGTTTCAAATACGCTTTCAGCACCAGAAACGACATAAGAAAGCCGTCACTTTCAAACCGGTAATTGCAATTGGTCGCACAGAAAAGCCATTCGATCCGTCAGTGCTTCAATCCGTTCACTCAATGGGAGCACCGGTGAATGCCCGCGAAACTTGTTGTAGTCGAGAAAAATCGGATGGTCGGAAACATTTGCCGCTTGGAGACGGGCCGTCATCTTGCGGGCGTGGAGGGCATTGCAGTTCCGGTCCGCATCGCCGGAGACGAACATCGTGGCGGGGTAGGCAGTGTTCTGCCGAACTTGGTGATAGGGAGAATATTTTACAAGAGCAGTGAAATCGTCCGGGTCATCCGCCGTGCCGAACTCATCGTTCCAAACGTGCGCGTTGTCAAAAAGATGGTAACGCAGCATATCCAGCATCGGAACCATACAGACCACTGCGCGAAACAAATCAGGCCGCTGTGTGAGGGCTGCGCCGACGAGCAGGCCCGAATTCGAACCGCCGAAAATAGCGAGCTTCGCAGGAGAGGTTCGACCTGTATCGATGAGCCACTCGGCTGCGGAAAGGAAGTCGTCGTAAGCGGCCTGACGGTTGAGGCGCTTGGCGGCGTTATGCCACTGGAGCCCAAATTCCGATCCGCCACGAATGTTCGGAAGCGCAAAGAGGCAGCCATGTTCCATGAGAAAAGCGACGAAGATGCTGAACTGCGGCGTCATAGAAACGCCGTAGCCGCCGTAAGAGGTCATGATGGTTGGATTTCTGTTTCCGGCGAGAGTCTCGGGGCGGCCCACCAGGTACATAGGAACTCTGGTGCCATCTTTGGACGTGTACCAAATCTGGGAGTGGGCATAGTTTTCGGGGGCAAAGGGGACACTACGTCCAGTCCAGAGTGTCCGGTTGCCGTTCTTTGTCGAATAGCGAAAGATCGCAACGGGTTCCGTGAATGATTCGGTTTCGAGTAGAAGTTCGCCGCTCTCTGGCGAACCGCCAATCATGCGAACAGTCTCGTCACTTCGAATTGGCAACTTGCCCAACGCTTTGCCGGACAAATTGAAGATGTGGACTTGATGAGTCATCTCCTTCAAGTAGGAGACAAAAATGCGGTCACCAGCAATGAGCCAGTTCTGAATGGGCGTAGCGGTTTCTGGAACGATATCGATCCACTCCTGTTGTCCGTTGTCTCGAAGAGAGATTTCAACGATGCGACGATTCGGTGCACCGCGGTCCGTCATGGCGAAAATCCGGTCGTCGAGCGATCGCAGGCCAAGGCTATAGTCGATTCCACGAACAATCGGTTCGGGCATGCCTTGTCGTTCGAAAGGCTTGAGGTAAATATCAGTGAACGTTTTCTCAAGAAATCGATATACGAAATAGACGAGACGTTTGCGGTCGGAAAATAGTGCAAGGCGGATCTTCTGGCCCTCGCCGGCGAAGAAAACCTCCTGATCTTCACTGGCTGACGTTCCTACAACGTGCTCGTAGGCGGCGCGGTAGAAAGGACGTTTGGCATCCACTGCTTGGTGAACGTAGTAAAAACGTGTTCCATCCGGCGCGAAAGCGAAGCCGCGCAAATATCCGCGCGGGAGGAAATCGGGAAGGCGCTTGCGAGTTTCAATCTCGAGCAGCTCAAAGGTTCCCGTTCGCTCTCCCCCTTCTTTCACTTCATATAGAAGCAATCGACCGTCAGGAGAGACCCGCAGAGGTTTCACGGCGGTATATTCGCCGGTGCCTCTTTCGAGCGGGTCAATCAAAAGCTGGTCCGGACCATCTGCACCGTTGCGCATATAGATGCAGGACTGTTCCTGGTCGGGAAGGCGCTTTCGGAAGAAGTAGCGCCTGCCTGCCCTCTGCAGTGAGTCATAGGTTTCAACGGCGAGGAGGTCCCGGATTCGCCGACGGATTAATTCGCGGCCCGGAATCGCATCCAAGTAATTCCGCGCGTAACGCGTTTGTTCCGCAACCCAAGCGCGAGTCCGGACAGAGTCCTGGTCTTCGAGCCAGCGGTAGGGGTCCACCACAGGAACGCTGTGCAGGATGTCGGTCACAGGCTCGACTGCGGAAAAGGGAGGGCGCTCCATTAAGCGAGACATGACACACCTCTCCTAGTCTCCTGGCCGACCAAGCTGTCCGCATCGCGCTTCATGCGCCGCGTCAAACTGCGAAAGTAACCAGCGACTTCGGGACGGGTTCTATGCTCAGGGTCGCGCCACGCCGCCCGGCTAGTGGCATATGCAAAGACGGCTAGAAGCGGAGAGACTCTTAACGCCTCCGTGATCGCCAGAGGAGAAACCAGGGAGCGCCAGGTGTTGAGGTACATGCAGGTGATAGCGAATTCCCAGGAGTTATCTGGTTGGCGGCAACTACGGAGATGCTGCAGTAGGTATTGGAATGTGAGGAATGGAGGTCCGGCGCAGGCCTCGGCCCAATCCAAGAATACGCACCCGTTGTGATTCGCCACGATGTTGCCGGGATTGAAATCGAGGTGACCGATTGCGTTTGGAATTTCGGAGTTGGCAGTTTCCGAGAGAGTATCTTGCAATTGCGTTTGGAGGGTTAAAAGTTCGCTTCGGGAGAGCGCTGGTGGCGATTCCTTGGTCTGCCTTTCCATGAGTTCGGCCATGACTTCGAGGAAAGGCTCGACGAGTTCGAGGAGGGTACCCACACGCGTGTCGCGGCAACCCGCATTCACCAGGTGCAGTGTTTGACCGAATGAGGCGATCTGCATTTCCGCGAGTGTCGCTGCGACTCTCGTCCATAATTCCATGTCTGAAGTTTCGTTGGGGTGCGTTCCTTCTGCCTCGATGGCAAGCCAGCCATTCCAGTAGTTCCGCATTGCAATGACACGCGGAACAAAGGCGGGGAACCGTTTCGCCAGCTCAAGTGTGATCGAATATTCCCTAAGATTTGGCTCGCCCACCGCCTTAAACCAGATCGCCGACGCGTTGGTCTCAAAGCGAACCAGGCTGAATGCCGGCGTCGCATTGAACTGCTGAAAATTCCCGGTCAGATGCAGTCCAACTAGCGTAGCCTGCGACTCGACCCATTCGGTAACTTCTCGAAGCCACCCAAATTTTCCGAACGGCTCGGCCGCTCCGGCGTTCCCATATTGATCGAGGAGCTTGGTTGCGGTGCCAATGGCATGAAAGTCTTGCGCTTCAGGAAAGTCTCTCTGGGCAAGCGAGTCGAGCGGAAACCAGTTCATATTTGCGGGGGGCGTGGAGACCGCGCCGCACAGTTCTACGGCGTAGGCGTAAGAATGTGGATCTCCAATCGGTAACAAACAACAAGGTTGCAGCTTCCAATCGTTCCGGATGACTTCAGAAATTTGTTGCACGATTCTGGTGTATGGGGGAATCAGGATTCGGGGAAGCGCGAATCCTTTGTCATCATGCTCCAGCAGCAGTTCTTTATGATTTGCTCGATAAAGTAGGATACGAAAAAGATCGTGGTCGAATTGAGAAGGAGAGCTCATTCTGTTTGGCCGTCATAGACAAGATTCGTTCGTCGTTCGCCTAATTTCCAGAAGATGATTCCGTTCCAGGTGATTCAGAAATTCTGTGAGATCGGTCGCCACGATTTCCCGCGGCGCGCCGCTATCGCGGCTGATCGCCTCGGCAATCTGCGCCTCGGTCATTCCCTGGTTCAGAAGCTCCAGCATCCGCGAGCCAACTACGTTCAGTCGGAACATCTGCCCGTGAAGAATATCGAGCACGATGGCGCCGTCCTGGCTGTGCGTCGCGCGCACGTGTTCCGAGAGTTTCATCAGGAAAACTCCGTTTGCGAACCGTTTTCGATTGATCAGACGATGCGAGCCTCGCAGAACGCCAAAACGAAAGCCACATCTTTCGGAAAATGTTCGCGAACGTGCTCTACAACCCGGAAATTCACCTTGTTTTCAAGCGGATGGAGGTGCGCAAAGGGCAAAAGCCGGTAACACGGTGCGTTCGCTTTTCTGCTCTAGTGCTTTCGCGAGAGAGAACCGGACCGATTCTCCTGAGGCGAATGGTTCAGGTTGGGGAGAGGAGGGACCGCGCGACACCCACGATCTCACCCACGACTTCAGCGTCAGTGTGCCGGCGAATGGGTTGCCGCTCGGTAAATCCCCGCGGATAGGCAAGCACTGCCAACCGGCCGCCTTCGATCACACAACTGGCCGCAAGATAAGAGCCATCGCGATTTTGCAGGAGATAGAGTGGTTGATTCCAAAGAGGCATCCGGGAGAAGGTGCGTGGCTTCTTGCTTCGACGGTTGACGAGAACGAAGAGAGCGCCTTGAAGCGAGGGATGCAACGGATGGGTTTGCCCGCCCACCCAGAAAACGTCGCGCAAGGAGATATGCAAGAGGCCGGACAGAGACGGCAGTGCGCCCCCGAGAAACAACGGCAAATCGCCAAACTGCTTCTGCATGCTTTCGAAAAAGTCGTGGGACTGTTGCTTGCTCCTTCGAGGCACGCTCCTTGCGGACGCGCGAGGTCCCGGAGAAACGTTTGTTTCGCTGGTGATTGCACTCCTCCCGCCGTCGTCAAGGTCGATTCCAAAGGAACGGAGCAACGTTCGGAAGGCGAGGGAATAGACGATCGAAAGAGTGAACAGTTTATGGATGTGCCGCGGCAGCTTGTCGCCGGCCTCGTAATCGGAAAGCGTGCCGTACGATGCGAAGTAGCCATCGTCACCAAGAGTTTTGGCGATTTCGCGGCTCAACTTCGAGGCCGAGCGGAAGGAGAGTCCGGCGCGAAGGCGAGCCTCCTTCAGCAAAGCGCCTGGCCGCTCCCGACCGATGAGCATCTCGATCCCCGTCCGTTTCGGGGGCTCGCTGAAGTCGCGAGGAATATCAATATCTGTCTTCGCGGGAGAGGCTCGCTTGCTGGTAGCCGGCCGGAAACGCAGTTCGAGATCCACCACTCCAAGAATTCGCACTTCGGTCCCGAGGTTAAATTCGAGGCTCGCTGACTGCCCGTCGGAGGTGACGAGCACGAGGCGATTTGATCTCACCACGCGAAGGCGTCCGCAGCTGAGTCCGCGGCTGTGTTCGATGAGGAAAAGATGCCGCGAGATCTCGCCGGTCGCTGTGGGCAACAGGGAAGCGACGGGGCGTGAGTCGGCACGAACGATGCTTCCAGAAACGAGTTCCGGAAACGCGATTGTGTCTTCGGCGCCGATCTTCGCGTAGAGAAAATCATGCCGTGTTCTTTCGATGAGAGAAGCGGCGGGACGTGAGCCGAATCCTTCGAGCAACTGGCTCAAAGGCGCAATTGCGGGCAATGTTGCCCCGGGCCGGCGATAGCGGAAGAAGGGAAGTAGGCCTTGCGGGTCAACGAGGTCTTTGTCAATTAGACCTGTCCGTGGGCGAGGGAGGACGGCGTGGAGCCGTGGGATGTCGTCCGACGAAAATCCAAAAACCGTAAGCCAATCCCACAGGCGATAGCCGGTCAGTTCCGAGAGCGCAAGCAGTTGACGGAGGGTGGGACTCAGGCCGGAACGCACTTGGGAATAGAAGTTGCGGCGAATGTGGGAGGCCGGTTCATGAGGATACCGTGCTCGGGTGAGCGCAGCGACTCGATAGAGCGTGAATCCTTTCGCCCGGAGAATATTACGGACAGCCTTGGCAATCGCTTCGCGCCGCTCAGGCGGGACACAAAAACGAAAAGGAGCAGCATTGTACTGATCGCGAATCATGGAGTGAGAACCGATGTCCCCGCGGGGCGACCGGTTTGCGAAAAACGGAAGCAAGATTGGGGCTGCTGAATTTCGAAGTGGTGGAATTTCTAAAAGCGTCCGCAGTTGAGGACACCTGTTCTCTCTGCTGAGGCTTTCCCGCGACCGGAAATAAATCATATTTATGCTACCTTTATCGACAATTATCGCGTAAGGCAGTACGATGCGAGTGCTATGACTCGGTCCGAGGCGATTGTGCGTGCGGGCGCGAAAGTACGAGGAATACGAGTGCGTCTAGGCCTCAGCGTGCGCGACGTAGAGCGGCTCAGCATTGAGCTGGCCAAGAACCGGCACAATCCGTACCTGTCGTTTTCGAGGACCTGGATCACGGATATCGAAAATGGGCGGTTCGTTCCCGGTAGTTTCAAGATGGCCAGTCTTGCCGAGATTTACGGGATGGACTTGGTCGAGATTCATAAGCTGTACGGAGTGCCTCCCGGCGGTGACATCACCAAGGAGCGTCCAGTATTCCGGCCACCGAAGACGCCTTTGCTTGTGCCGAGCGAGCAGCCTTCGGAAGGGGAAACTGCTCCGAAAGACCTTCCAGGGGAGATGCGGATGGAGGACACCAATCTTCTTGTCGGCATTGTGGATATCTGGGGCAGCGTGCCGGTGCCGCTGCTTCGCCGGTTCGGTCTCCGGCAGTCCTTATATGGATACATCGGCACCGAGGATCTGAGCATGGCGCCTTTGCTGCCGCCGGGCTCGTTTGTGCAAATCGACGCGAAGCAGAATCGCATCCGCAAAGGCCCGTTCAGGAAGAGTTCAAGCGAATCTCATTTTGCAAGGCCAATCTACTTTT
>Ga0210394_10004802_pt1 | contig 15513 bp, 9 predicted proteins | sample IncBWC12MmetaG_FD_160121 | JGI IMG/M metagenome (GOLD analysis project Ga0210394, IMG submission 160121) | Forest soil microbial communities from Barre Woods Harvard Forest LTER site, Petersham, Massachusetts, United States - Inc-BW-C-12-M | ecosystem: Environmental > Terrestrial > Soil >... | reverse complement strand
AGCTACCTCGACATCGGCAAAGTGATCGAGCTTGCCAAGCGGGTGGGGGCGGACGCAATTCATCCCGGCTACGGGTTCTTGTCCGAAAATGCAGCTTTCGCCGCGGCCTGCGTCGATGCAGATTTGATCTTCGTCGGTCCTCCGTCCGCTGCGATACTTGCGATGGGCTCCAAAAGCGCATCGAAAGCGGCCATGGCGGCTGTCGGGGTGCCGGTGGCGCCCGGCTATCACGGCGATGAGCAGTCGTCGCAACGCCTGGTTGAAGAAGCCGCGCGGGTGGGGTTTCCGCTCATCATCAAGGCGAGCGCCGGCGGCGGCGGCAAGGGCATGCAGGTGGTGCATTCCACCGCTGAAGTAACGGCCGCCATCGAATCGGCACAGCGCCTGGCACGCACCGCCTTCGGCGACGATAAGCTGCTGCTGGAGCGGTATTTCGCCACGGCTCGCCACATCGAGGTGCAGATCTTTGCCGATCAGCACGGCGAGATCGTGACTCTTCTCGATCGCGATTGTTCGGTGCAGCGCCGGCATCAAAAAATCATCGAAGAAGCGCCGGCGCCGGGCCTGCGCAACGAGGTCCGCGCGGCAATGGCGGCGGCCGCCATCACGGCGGCGCGCGCCGTCGGCTATGTCGGCGCGGGAACCATCGAATTTCTGGTGGACGAGCGCCAGAACTTCTACTTCATGGAGATGAATACCCGCTTGCAGGTGGAGCATCCGGTGACGGAGTGCATTACCGGCATCGATCTGGTGGAGTGGCAGCTGCGCATCGCGCAGGGTGCGCGCTTGCCGCAGCGGCAATCGGAAATCGCGCAACGTGGCTTTGCCATCGAGGCGCGGCTGTATGCTGAGGATCCGGCACGAGGGTACCTGCCAAGCGTCGGTGCGATCTCGCATCTGCGCTGGCCCGATGCTGCTTCCGGTCTGCGCCTTGACACCGGGGTCGATGCCGGCGACGAAGTGTCGACGTACTACGATCCCATGCTCGGCAAAATCATCGCCCACGGCGAATCGCGCGCTGCCGCAATTGATCTGTTGCGCAGCGCCCTCGAGCAAATTGAAATCGTGGGCGTGGCGACCAACCGCGCGCTGCTGACCAGTGTGCTCGCCGACGATGAGTTCAGGCGCGGATCGGTGGGCACCGATTACTTGAGCGTTCGCCACTCGCGATTGCGGTTCGCCGAACCCGAGGCTGCCGCGCTGGATATCGCGCTGGCCGCCGTGTGGTGCGCGACCCGCCAAACCGGCGTCAACGCGCTGTGGGAGGATAGCCGCGGCTGGCGGCTGGCGGGACCCGCGAGCACCGCCTGGGTATTTGGGCAGCGCAGCGTGGTAATCGAGCTCTGCGCGCCGAATACTTATGCTGCGCGCGTGGGCCGCGAAGAGTTTTCCGTGCGCGTGCTCGAACGCGGCGCGCACGGCCTGCATGTGGAATGCAACGGACAGATGCAGCGAATTCGGCTGATCGACGCCGATGGGGAATTGCATTTGTTTCGGCCAGGATTGCACGCGGCGCTGCGGGCGGCGCGGACCGAAGATGCGCTGCAGGTGGCCGCCGGTGCGGAGCAGGGGTCCTTGCTCACGCCGCTGCCGGGCACCATCGTGGCGGTGCATGTGGCAGCCGGCCAGAAAGTCGCTCGCGGCGCACCCCTGGTCACCGTTGAAGCGATGAAAATGGAACACACCCTGACCGCGCCCGAGGCTGGCGTGGTGGCGCGGCTCGCCTTTGGTTTAGGCGACAGAGTGCAGGCGGGCGCGGTGCTGGTCGAGCTGACGGCGCTCTAGGCCTCAAGGTCAGGCGACCTGCTCGTCGGCAGAGGTGGGGGCGGCTGCCCCGGGCGCTGCAGCTTCCAACGCCGGCAGCGTGACCTTGAAGCGAGTCTCCTGTCCGATTTGGCTGGCCAGGGCAATCTTGCCCCCGGCTTCGTGCACATAGCGCCGCACCAACGACATACCGCTGCCATGCTTGGGCTCACCTGCCGTATCGCTCATGGTGGTGAAACCCGACTTGAAGATCAGCTTGATGGCCTGTCGATCGCGCATGCGCTCGGCTTCGTCCTGGGTTACCAGGCCTTTGGCGATCGCAGTGCTGCGGACTTTATTCGGATCGAGCCCGCGTCCATCGTCGCGAAACAACAATTCAAAGCCGCTTCCGGGTGCAATCCTGAATTCCAGGTGCAACGCTCCGATCGGTGGCTTGTCGGCGCTGACGCGCTCGGCCGAGGGCTCTATGCCGTGCACAACGGCGTTGCGAATCAGCTGGATGGCCACATTCTTGATGGTCGCCTGATAGCGCGCAGGCACCAGCTGCAAGCCGCTGCACTCGAGCGCCACGGTTTTGTGATGCTCCTGCGCAACCAAGTCGGTCAAGGTCGCGAGCGTGCTCTCCAGGCTGCCTGCCTGGGCAATACGTTGTGCCTGTGGCGCGCGCTGCGCCGCTTGCGCGATCTCGGCGAAGAACTTCGGAGATTCGATGATCTGCGTGCCGTTCTCGGTGACGCGCGCCTCGGGCGCCACGGGCTCTGAGTCTCGGGCCGGTGCGGCCTGCGATGCGAGAGAGCGCAGCGATGCGAACTGACCGAACAAGGCGTCGAGCTTGACGGCCAGCGGTAGAAAATCGCTGCCGCTCAAGGACTCGCGGCTGCGCAATTCCTGCAAAGCGTCCTCGAATTCGCGCGCGGCCGACTGCAATCCGGTGAGCTTGAGCGCCGCCGCGTCGCGCCGTATGCGGTCGACCTCCTCCAAGGTTTCCTCAAGCTTGCTGCGGAACGCGCCGGCTTCGCGTGCGGGTTTCTTCAGCACGTTGTTGATGGTTTTCATCGCCGCGTCGGTTCTTTGCAGGAACGCGCCGAAGCGCGTGCCTCCTGCCTGCAGCACGCTGCGCAGGATCTCGCCCTGGGTGCGCACCTGTACCCGCAAATCCACGAGTTCGCGCTGTTGCTGTTCGCGCGCGGTGACATCGGTGACGCGAACTATCCACAGGCGCGGCTCGTTTGGGGTTTCCGCCGCGGTGAATTCGAAGCAGTAGTGCGCGGACTCGTGAGTGCCGTCAGGCTTGGGCAAGCGCAGCTCTACATCCCCGAGCGGATTCGCTTCCGCGCTCTGGCCGCTGGGCAGTTCCAGCAGGTGCGCCACGTAATTTCGAACCACGCTCAAGGTCTTGGCGGAAACCAGCGGCCCGATCAGTTTTTCGAAATTCAGGTTCGCGAAATCCTGGCGGCGAAACAACGCGCCAAGATGATTGGAAACCTGCGGCAGAATTTTGCCATTGGTGTCCAGCAGGAACAGACCGAGGGAATCGGTCTTCAGAATTGCACTCGTCAGCCGATTGCTTGCGCGGATCAGTTCCTGTTTTTCCCGCTCATGACGCTTCTGAGTGATGAACATGGCCTTGACAGCCTGCCAAACGTCGGGCAGGCCGGTGATGATGGGAGTCACAGCCTAGAGGGGCGATTTACTTATCCTGCGCCAATCACCCGCGCCTGTGACACGCGTCACAATTCAGGCCACGGCGGCTACCATGGGACCCAGGTCGGCCAGCAGTTCGTCGGCGGACCCATAGCGGGCGCTTTGCTGCTTCGCCATGAGACGATCGAGCAGCGGCTGCTGCATGGCGGTGGGTTCGGGCAGCGACGGCACTGGCGAACTCGTGTGTTGCGACATGATGGCTACCGCGCTGCGGCCGCCATAAGGTCTCTGGCCGGTCAGCATTTCGTAAAACATGACCCCCAAACTATACAAATCCGTGCGCGCATCGACGCGCTGACCTTGCGCCTGTTCCGGGCTGATGTAATAAGGCGAACCGAGCACCTGGCCGACACCGGTGTTGCCCACCTCATCCATGGAACGGCGCGCCAGCCCGAAATCAATGAGCACCGGAGAATTGTCTTCGCGCAGCATCACGTTGGCGGGTTTGAGATCGCGATGCAATATTCCGAACACATGGATGACGCGCAGCGCCTCGGCAATGGCGCGCAGGTAGTACAGGCTTTCATCGACGCTCAAGGGATTGCGCAGACGATCGCGCAGGTCGCCGCAGGGAAAGTACTCCATGGCCAGGTACAAGTGCCCCGGCAGCGATCCGAAATCATAAATCTCGGCGATCGCGCGATGCGTAATGCTGGAAATGATCTCGTACTCGCGCTGAAATCGCTCGGCATCGCCCAATTCCCGCTCCGATTCGCCGCGGTTCATCACCTTCAACACCACGTTGCGGCGCAGGCGCTCGCTGCGCGCCAGAAACACCGATGAAAAATTGCTGGTGGCAATCTCTTTGACGATGGAATAGCCGGGCACCTCGATGATGGTCGAGTTTTCGCTCTCCGCCAACATGGCGGCCGCTTGCGCGGCGACCCGCCGCTTGGCGCAAGCCTCCCCGACTGTCGCGAGCAGTTGGTCGCGGGAGATTGTGGATAGCGGCAGGTAGTCCTTTGCACCATTTTTGAGCGCACGGACCGCGGACATTTCATTGCCGTTCTCGGCCAGCAATATGCAATATAGCGCCGGCTGGATGCGCAGCAGCTGGGTCATATTGTTGATCACGGCGGCTGCCGACGGCTCATTGCCGAAGTCGGCCTGAAAAATGACGGCATCGGGGGTGCGTTCCGCGATCAGCCGGCTCAAGGGCCCTGATTCCCCTGCCCGCAGGGTGGTGACTTGGGCGTTGGGCCACTGGCTCGTGACGTGATGGGTAAGCCATTGCAGGCGCTTGGTTTCGCCCCCCACCACCACCAGGATTGGACCCGCATCTACCATAGAGGTATATCTGGAACCTTAAGTGCCTTTAGGGTAGCCGCTGCAGTACCTCGATTGCCCGTGGTGAATTCACATTTCGGGGCCCCCAACGCGGTTATGCCTTGATAATTAGCGGCTTAAACCTGGAAAATTGAAACCAACACCCCAACTTCGGGGTCATTCAATTGATTTCGGCAAATTTTTCGCTAGAGAGGGCATATTTCAATGGGAAGCTTCAGAACTTGGTCGCTGGCGGTGGTTGCGGGCATCTTCGTGATGGTTGTGGCTCATCAGCGATCGAATGCCGACGGCGCCGGTCAAGTTGCCCCAGCGGCTGCGGTTACACAGGCTGCGCCAGCGAGCGCCGCACCGGGACGGGTCACCGGGCTGCCGGATTTTTCCGCCTTGGTCGCTGAAAACGGCGCGGCGGTGGTCAATATCAGCGTGACGGAAAAGGCACAAAAGAGCGTCATTCCCGGCGCCCCGGGGGATGGCGATGATCCGTTGTCGCAGTTTTTCCATCGTTATCAAATGCCGAGCCCCGAACGCATGCCGCCGAGCAAGGGAATCGGATCGGGATTCATCATCAGCAGCGATGGCTACGTGCTCACCAATGCGCACGTGGTCGCCGATGCATCGGAAGTAACGGTCAAGCTCACGGATCGCCGCGAATTTGCCGCCAAGGTCATTGGCGTCGACAAGCGCAGCGACGTGGCGCTGATCAAAATTCCCGCCAGCAATTTGCCCAGCGTTCACTTCGGCGACTCCGCGCGCTTGCGGCCCGGTCAATGGGCGATCGCGATAGGTTCGCCATTTGGATTCGAGAACAGCGTGACCGCCGGCGTGATCAGCGCCACGGGTCGGCCGCTGCCCGACGACAACGGACAGTCGTATGTGCCCTACATTCAAACCGACGCGGCGGTGAATCCGGGTAATTCCGGCGGGCCGCTGTTCAATATCGACGGACAAGTCGTGGGCATCAATGCGCAGATCTACAGCCGCACCGGCGGCTACATGGGCATGTCATTCGCCGTGCCCATCAACCTCGCCCTGGCCGTCAAGGACCAGCTGCTGAAGAACGGCAAGGTTGCCCGCAGCCGTATCGGCGTTTCGGTGCAGGACATCAATCAGCAATTGGCTCAATCCTTCGGTCTGTCGGTCCCCCACGGTGCGCTGGTCAGCACGGTTGAGCCGCAAAGTCCCGGCGACAAGGCGGGCTTGAAGCCGGGCGACGTGATCACCAGCGTCAACGGCGTCGATATCGACCATTCCTATGATTTGCCGGCGGTGATCTCCGCACTGCCGCCGGGCACGCAGGCGCATTTGGGCATCTGGCACGACAAAAAAGCCACCGAAGTCACGGTCAAGACCGTCATGCTGGAGGATTCGACCGCGCAGGTCGCGCGCGCTGCCGGCGAGGACGGCGGCGGTAAGTTGGGTTTGGCGGTGCGACCGCTCGAGCCCAGCGAGCAGAAAGAGCTGCATACCAAGGGCCGGCTGGTCGTCGAGGAGGTTACCGGACCGGCGCTGGCAGCCGGATTGCAGGCCGGCGATGTCGTATTGGGTGTGAATGGCGCGGGGGTCGCCACCCTGGCCGACCTGAAACGGGAAGTTGCCCGGGCCGGACGCAACGTCGCCCTGTTGATTCAGCGCGAGGACAATCAAATCTATATTCCCATCGACTTAGGGTGAACGGATTTGTTGTACTAAAGCCGCGCAATCGGATCTAATCCCGGGCGTGCAAAGCGCCACCCCTTTGTTTTCAACCACTAATTCGCGTGCCGCCGGTTCATCGCCGGCGGCCTTCCTGCCGACCTCGCGCGCGGAGATGGCCGCGCTCGGCTGGCAGCAATGCGACATCATCATCGTCACCGGCGATGCCTATGTGGATCATCCCTCCTTTGGGATGGCCATCATCGGGCGGGTGCTGGAGGCGCAGAGCTTCAAGGTGGGAATCATTGCGCAGCCGGATTGGCAAAGCGCCGAGAGTTTTCAGATCCTGGGCGCGCCGCGCCTGTTTTTCGGCGTGACCGGCGGCAACATGGATTCGATGGTGAATCGCTACACCTCGGAGCGCCGCGTGCGCAGCGATGATGCGTATACACCGGGAGGGATGGGCGGCCGACGTCCCGACCGCTGCGTCATCGTGTACTCGCAGCGCATCCGTGAGTCCTACAAGAGCACTCCCATCGTCATCGGCGGCATCGAGGCCAGCCTGCGGCGCATCGCGCATTTCGATTATTGGTCGGAGCGCGTGCGCCGCTCCGTGCTGGTGGATGCGAAGGCGGATCTGCTTGTCTACGGCAACGCCGAGCGCCAGATCGGCGAAATCGCCCGGCGCTTGGAAGAAGGTGCCGCGATCGGCGACATCACCGATTTGCGCGGCACGGCATACCTTCGCCGCGGCATGCCGCCCGGATGGGTTGAAATAGACTCGAGCGAAGTGGATGCACCGGGCGCGTTGAATCCGCCCATCGATCCCTATGCCAGCGAGGAAGATCGCAGGAGCGCCTCGGCAGCGGCGGCAGGGGAATCAAAACCCGCCGCGTCGGAAAAAGTGGTCAAGTTCTACCGCAAGGTGCCGAATTCACAGCGCGAACGCAGCGTCATCCGCATGCCGTCCTTCGAGCAAGTGAGCGCGGACCCTGTGCTGTATGCACATGCGTCGCGGATCCTGCACCTGGAGTCGAATCCTGGAAATGCACGCGCCCTGGTGCAGCGCCACGGCACGCAAGAGCTTTGGCTGAATCCGCCGCCGATTCCCTTAGGCACAGCGGATATGGACGCTGTGTATGAATTGCCGTACGCACGGCGCCCGCACCCCGCGTACGGAAGCGCGAAGATTCCCGCCTATCAAATGATCCGCTTTTCGGTCGCCATCCAGCGCGGCTGCTTCGGTGGATGCACCTTCTGCTCGATCACCGAGCACGAGGGTCGAATCATCCAAAGTCGCTCGCAAGACTCCGTCATTCGCGAAATCGAAACCATCCGCGATGGGGTGGCGGGTTTCACCGGCGTCATTTCGGACCTCGGAGGTCCGACGGCGAACATGTACCGGCTGCATTGTAAGAGCACGGAGATCGAGTCCGCCTGCCGGCGGCCGTCGTGCGTGTTTCCGGGCATTTGTCCCAATCTCAATACCGATCATGCACCGCTCATCGAGCTATATCGGCGGGCGCGGGCGCTGCCGGGCGTCAAGAAGGTGCTGATTGCATCGGGCGTGCGCTACGACCTGGCGGTCGAATCGCCCGAGTACGTCAAGGAACTTGCCGCTCATCATACGGGCGGCTACTTGAAAATCGCGCCCGAGGCTATCGGCGAGGGCCCGCTGTCCAAAATGATGAAGCCGGGAGTCGGCGCCTACTACCGGTTCAAAGAGCTGTTCGACAAGTATTCGAAGGAAGCCGGCAAGGAGCAATATCTGATTCCTTATTTCATCGCCGCTCACCCCGGGACCCGCGATGTGGATATGCTCGAGCTGGCGCTGTGGCTGAAGAAAAATGGTTTTCGGGCCGATCAAGTGCAGGCGTTCTTGCCATCGCCCATGGCCACCGCCACGGCGATGTATCACTCCGGCAAAAATCCCTTGAGACGCATTACACGCAGCAGCGAAGCGGTGGTGATTCCGAAGGGCATCAAGGTGCGGCGTCTGCACAAAGCCTTCCTGCGCTACCACGACCCCGAGAACTGGCCCATCTTGCGCGAGACGCTGAAGCGCATGGGGCGCGCCGATCTGATCGGCAACGGCAAACAGCATTTGATTCCGGCCTATCAGCCCGTTGTCGGGGCACGGCCGGGCCCAAAGCGCGCGGCGCCGGCACGGCCGTTCCGCACGCAGCACACGGGGCTGCCGAAATCCGGCAGAGCCGCCCCGGGTCCGAGGCGCTCGCCCGTAAAACCCTCATGAGTAAGTGGACAGTCCAGAAATTCGGCGGCTCGAGCGTCGCCGACGCCGATTGTTTCCGCCGGGTGGCCGGCATCGTCGAGGCGTCGTCGAATCCGCGCGAAGCCATCGTGCTTTCCGCCTGCCGCGGCGTAACGGACGCGCTGCTCGACTTGGTGAGCCTGGCGGAGGGGCCGGACGGCGACTTCGGATCGGCGATCGAGGCACTCAAAAACCGCCACTTGGGATTGGCGGCGGCGCTGGTTTCAAAGCCTGCTTGCGCGAGCTACGCCTTGCAGCTCGAACACGATTGTCACGACATCGCCGGCATGCTGCAAACCGTGCGCCTGATCCGCTCTTCGACCTATTCGATGCGCGATGTGATTGCCGGCTACGGTGAAATATGGTCGACACGGCTATTTGCTCCGTTTCTGCGCGAGCGAGCGCGCATCAAAGGCGATGTGCTGTGGGTGGATGCGCGCGAGGTCATCGTGGTCGAGTGGGAATCTTTGGGACCGGCGGTGCAATGGAAGCCAAGCGAAGCCAATCTTCAGAGATTGATTCCGGCAGGTTTCGCGGGAAGGCTCATCGTCACCGGCTTCATCGCCAGGACCATCAAGGGAAATCAGACCACATTGGGCCGCAACGGCAGTGATTACTCAGGCTCCATATTCGGAGCGCTGCTCGATGCCGCGGAGATCATCATTTGGACCGACGTCGATGGCGTGCTGTCGGCGGATCCGCGCCTGGTGCCCGACGCACAGGTCATCGATCAGCTGTCCTACAACGAGGCGATGGAACTCGCTTACTTCGGCGCGAAGGTCATCCATCCGCAGACCATGGAACCGGCGGTGGCAAGAGACATTCCCATATACATCCGCAATACCTTTGCGCCGGAAAAACGCGGCACTCTGATATGTGCACAGCCCGTTTCGGCGCTGAAGGTCAAGGGCATCACGACAATCGATCCGGTGGCGCTGGTGAATCTCGAGGGCGCCGGCATGATCGGCGTGCCGGGCACCGCGCACCGCTTGTTCGGCGCGCTGCGCGACTCCGGAATCTCGGTGATCTTGATCTCGCAGGGCAGTTCGGAGCACTCCATTTGTTTCGCGATTCCCGAAGCACAAGCAGTGCGCGCCGAGGAAGCGGTGCGGGACGCATTCGAAGTGGAATTGCGCGACGGGCAAATTCAACATGTGGACGTATCGCTGGGAATGAGCATTCTGGCGGTGGTCGGGGACGGCATGGCCGGCTCGCATGGGGTGGCCGCGAAGGTATTCAATTCGCTGGGCGATGCGGCCATCAGCGTGCGGGCGATTGCGCAGGGCGCCTCGGAACGCAATATTTCCGTGGTGGTCGGCGGTAAGGTCGGCGCCAAGGCGCTGCGCGCGGTACACGCGGCTTTCTATCTATCGCCCAATACGCTCTCCATCGGTTTGATCGGTCCGGGTACGGTCGGCCGCGAATTGCTCGCGCAGATGGCGACGCAAATCGAACGCTTGCAGGCGCTCAAGCTGGATTTACGGGTACGCGGCATCGCCAGCTCGACGCGCATGCTGCTGGAGGATACCGCGCTGGATCTGAACCAATGGGCGGAGCGCTGGGGCGAGGCCGGCGAACCCGTGGACCTGCAGAAATTCATCAACCACGTACAGGCGGACTTCGTGCCGCACACCGTCGTAATCGATTGCACTGCGAGCGCGGAAGTGGCTGATCAGTACCACTCCTGGTTGATGCGCGGCATTCACATCGTCACGCCGAATAAGAAGGCCAACAGCGGCTCGATGCCTTACTACCGCTCGCTGCAGGATGCAAAGCGGGCGACCGGCACGCACTATTTGTACGAAGCCACGGTCGGCGCCGGCCTACCGGTGATTCAGACGCTGCGCGATCTGCGCGAGACCGGGGATGATATTACGCAGATCGAAGGGATTTTTTCCGGGACCCTGGCATATTTGTTCAATGTATTCGACGGCAGCGAGGCTTTTTCCTCGATCGTGCGCGCCGCCAAGGCGCGGGGTTATACGGAACCGGATCCGCGCGACGATCTGTCCGGTTTGGATGTCGCACGCAAGCTCATCATTCTTGGCCGGGAAATGGGGCTCACCTTGGAAATGTCGGATGTGCAGGTGGAGGGATTGGTGCCCGACGCGCTCGCCAAATGCAGCGTCGAAGAGTTCATGCAACGCTTGCCCGAGTCCGACGCGGCGATGGCGGCCAGGCTGGTTGCCGCGCGCGGCAAGGGCCAAGTGCTGCGCTATGTGGGTCGAATCGACGCCGACGGCAATGCTACCGTCGGACTGATGCGCCTGGACGCCAAGCACGCTTTTGCGAACATCGCGCTTACCGACAATGTCGTGCGATTCGCGACACGCCGGTATTGCGACAATCCGCTGATCGTGCAAGGTCCGGGAGCCGGCCCCGAAGTGACGGCGGGAGGCGTGTTTTCGGATCTGTTGCGCCTGTCCGCATATCTTGGCGCGCTGCTTTAGGTTCGCGAGGACGCCGTGCTCACCGACGTTACTGCCTTCGCGCCAGCCACCGTCGCCAATGTCGGCATAGGTTTCGATATTCTGGGACATACGGTGGACGCCGTGGGCGATCGCGTGCGCATCCGCCGCATCGAAGAACCCCTGGTGCGCATTCGTTCCATCACCGGCGTGGCGGGGCCGCTGCCAGTCGAGCCGGAGAACAATACCGCCGGCCGGGCCGTGCAGGCGATGCGCGAGACGCTGACGCCGGAGTTTGGATTTGAACTCGATATCGAAAAGGGCATTCCGTTGGGATCCGGCTTGGGCGGATCGGCGGCATCCGCAGTCGCCGCCGTGGTTGCTGCAAACGCCTTGCTGGAAAGGCCGTCGCCGCGCCTGGCATTGCTCAAATTTGCGATGGAAGGCGAGATAGTCGCCAGTGGCTCGGCGCACATCGACAATATCGCGCCCTGCCTGTTCGGCGGCTTGACGCTCACCGTGGGAATCGATTCTCCCCGCGTGAAGCAGATTCCCGTGCCGCCCTCGCTGCGCTGCGTGCTGGTGCACCCACACATGTACCTGGGCACTCGCGAAGCGCGCGCCATACTGAAAAGCAATGTCAGCCGTTCCGATTATGTGTGGCAGAGCGCGAATCTCGCGGGATTCATCAGCGGTTGCTATTCGAACGACTTGGACATGATCCGCGAATCGTTCAACGATGTGATCATCGAACCGCAGCGGCAATCCATGATCCCGGGATTCAAGGACGTGCAGCGGGCCGCGATGTCCGCAGGCGCGCTCGGCAGCTCGATTTCCGGCGCGGGTCCGACGGTGTTCGCCTGGTCCGAGATCCAGAACGCCGAGGCCGTGCGCGGCGCCATGGTGGCGGCATTTGCCGAACACCATTTGCAGTCGGACTCGTGGATTTCCACGATGGAGAACTACGGCGCCCGCGTGGTGAAGGCCTGATGGCGGAAATGAGCTTCTTAAGCGCGCGCGGCGGCGCGCCGCCGGTGAGTTTAAGCCACGCCATCGAGCAGGGCCTCGCGCCCGACGGCGGCCTATATATCCCGACGCGGCTTCCGAAGGCGGATGCGCGTAATTTCGCCGCGGCGTCTGACCTGCCGGAAATCGCCGCCTTGAACCTGGCGGCATTCTTCGCAGGCGACCGGTTGCAGCCGCTGCTCGGTGAAATTGCCGCGGCGGCGCTGCATATTCCCGCGCCCACGACCCCAATTGAAGCCTGCCGCGATCCCTTATTTGTTCTCGAGCTGTATCACGGCCCCACCGCCGCGTTCAAGGACTTCGGGGCGCGATTTCTGGCGGAGAGTCTGCAGCGCCTTGAGGCCCCGGCGCGTCCGCATCCCTTGACGATATTGGTGGCTACCTCGGGCGATACCGGGGGCGCGGTGGCAGCCGCTTTTCATCGCCGGCCCTGGGCGCGCGTGGTCATTTTGTTCCCGAAAGGATTGGTGAGTCCGCGACAGGAGCAGCAACTGACCTGTTGGGGCGACAATGTGCTGTCGCTGCGCATCGACGGTACCTTCGATGACTGTCAGAGAATGGTCAAGGATGCTTTCCGCGATCCCAAGTTAAGCCAGCGGCATCGGTTCAGCTCCGCCAACAGCATCAATATCGGGCGGCTGCTGCCGCAGATGGTTTACTACATCGCTTCCAGTGTGGATATCTCAATACGTACGGGGATGAATCCGTCCTACATCGTTCCGGCCGGCAATCTCGGCAACGCACTGGCGGCCGTCTGGACGCGCGCGATGGGTTTTCCCATTGCGCGCATTATTTTGGCCCATAACATCAATCGCACAGTTCCCGATTTCCTGGAGACCGGCAAGTGGCAGCCTCGACCCAGCATTCCGACGCTGGCCTCCGCGATGGATGTCGGCAACCCCAGCAACATGGAGCGGCTGCGTGCACTGTATCCGACATGGGATGCAATACGCGAACAATTGAGCGCGGACAGCGTCGATGACGCTACAATTCGTGCTCGTATCGGAGAGGACTTCATGCAGTACGGACGCGAATGGTGCCCGCACACCGCTACCGCCGCGGAAGTCTACAGCCGCCTGAGTGCGGCGGAGCGGCGCGGCCACCCCTGGGTAGTGGTTGCCACCGCGCATCCGGCGAAGTTCAACGATATAGTAGAGCCCATCATAGTTAAGCCGGTGGCTGTTCCACACAGTCTCGTGCAGCTGCTTAAGCTGCCGCGGCACTGCGTGGATCTGCCCCCGACACTTGAGGCACTGGCCGCAACGCTATAATGACCAGCATTCCAATCGATCCACAATGGATTGGGATCGGAGCGGCGCTTCTATTCTTGGGGGCGGCCAGCTTCTTCGGTGCGCGCGCTTTCCGGCGCCGCTCACGGCGCCGCTTGCTATTGGCGCGCTTGGAGCGCATTGCCTTCGGCGCCGCGCACCAGGTGCTGGTGCCGGACGGCATGGGCGGCTTCATCCATATCGACCACTTGCTCCTGACCCCGCGCGGGGTCCTGGTGCTCGATACCCGTCGAGTTGCCGGTTTGATCTTCGGCGGCGACCAAATGAGCGAGTGGACGGTGATGGGCCGCGGCCATCGCTACACCTTTGATAACCCGCAGCCGGCGCTATACGATCGAATCGCGGCGGTAAAGGCCATCGTCGACGACGTGCCGGTGGAAGGGCGGCTGCTGTTTTCGAACGTCGGCAAGTTCACCAAGGGCATTCCGAAATGGGTGTTGATGCTCGACGGCATCGAAGTGGAATTTCCGGCGCTGGATCGCGGCACCAAGCAATCGGCGGCGCACAATCCGTATTCGGAAGCCTGGGGCCGGCTGGTCGCGCAGCTGCGGCCGAGCCCGCACCTGTTCACGAATCTGTAAGCGCAAACAGCGCTACAGCATTGCGCGTGCTGGTCTCGGCCACGTTTGCCAAGCTCTCGCCGCGCAGATCCCCGACCACGCGCGCGATATGCGGCAGGAAACGCGGCTCGTTGCGCCGCGACTTTGGCTTGAGGTGTAGGTCACGGGGCAGGAGATAAGGAGCATCGGTCTCCAGCAGCAGCCTATCGGCAGGGATCCGGGGCACCGTTGCACGCAGCGCTTGACCGCGACGCTCGTCGCAAACCCAGCCCGTGATCCCGATGTGCAATCCCAGCGTCAGGTACTCGTCCAGCTCGAAATCGCCTGCGGTGAAACAATGCGCCACGCCGCCCCGCAGCTCGCCGTGAAACTCGCGGAGAATCGCCGTGAAATCGGCGTGGGCGTCGCGTTGATGGAGGAACACCGGTTTGCGCAGCTCGGCGGCGATTTCCAACTGCGCGCTGAATGCCGCCCGCTGCGCCGCCGGGGTCGAAAAGTTGCGATAATAGTCCAGGCCGCATTCGCCCACCGCAACCACGCGATTCATAGTCAATAGCTCGTACAATTCTGCGCGCTGCGCTTCCGCGAAGCTCGCGGCATGATGCGGATGGATGCCGGCGGTACTCCACAATCGACCGGGGTAGAGGGCCGCCAATGCAGCGGCCTGCCGCGAGCCGGGAAGGTCGGCGCCGGTGACCACTTGACGATGCACACCCGCTTCGGCCGCGCGCGCCATGACGCTGTCACGATCCGCTGCGAAACTGTCATGCGTAAGATTCGAACCGATATCGATCAGATCCAGGTCCAAGGCGGCAACCTCATTATGCTATCTTCGATTGCCATTCTAAGCGCGGGCGCGGCGGCTTAAGGACAAAGGGAAGTATGTTCATCGCGAAGAATATTCTGTTAACAGGACTGCTGGCCGCCGCCGCGGTCGTGGCGCAGGAAGGCGGCGACATCCAGGCGCAGATTCTCTACGCCTATCAAACCGAGGATAGCAACACCCTGGCGAATCTGATTCAAAATCTGACCAACCAGGTCAAGAACGATAGCGCCGATGCGGCCTTGCGCTATCACCTGGCGCATGCGCAGTACCGCATCGGCGATCTTTTGCGCCAACGGCACGCCCGCGAGGCGGCCGCGGCGCTTTCCGATTGCATCGACGAATTGAAGCCGCTGCTCGACAAGAATGCGAGATCGGTGGAGGCTCTGGCCCTGCAATCCGCCTGTTATGCGGGGCTTGCCGACCTGAAATCGCTCGAGTCGGTGCTGCTGCGGTCGCGCGCGGCGGAGCGCCTCAAGGCTGCGTTCAATCTGGCGCCGCGCAATCCGCGCGTCGTGCTGCTGCTGGCGATGCAGGACATGCGCGGCGCGAAACCCGGCTCGCCCGAGAGTCAACACGCATTTACCGAGCTGCAGCTGGCGGCGCATCTGTTCGATGAGACGTCGGGCACGAACCTCGACACGCCTGGCTGGGGACACGCGGAGGCGTACCTGGCTCTGGGCCGCGAGCTGCAGGCGCGCGGCGATCATTTGGGCGCCCGCAACTGGATCGAAAAATCCCTGATCGC